>Ga0315288_10003997_pt1 | contig 18780 bp, 16 predicted proteins | sample YL17G11_20_MG_FD_203454 | JGI IMG/M metagenome (GOLD analysis project Ga0315288, IMG submission 203454) | Sediment microbial communities from Yellowstone Lake, YNP, Wyoming, USA - YL17G11_20 | ecosystem: Environmental > Aquatic > Freshwater > Lake > Sediment | place: USA: Wyoming | collected... | reverse complement strand
CCAGCGAAGCCAGTTCGGCGCGCAATCGAGCGTACTTGCCTTGGAGTTCTTGCGGGTTCACGGCGATCCTTCTTCGCGGAGCGCCTTCTGGGCGCGTCGGCAAGAAGTGTCCCGGACAGGTGCCAGTTGGCGCCATCACCTGACTGAGGGGACCACTGACTTACAAGTCCCATGGCGGAGCTGGCTCACGGTCAGCGCCACACACTGCCGCTGTGCGATGGCCGAAAGTGCTCCGCAATCGCCGTCACCCTGGCGCGCGCCTCGACCTCCGCGACGAGCTCAGCCCGCGATCTGTCTCGAACGACTGCGAAGCGTCAAGTCGCGCCGCACACTCGGCGTTGTGTATGTGGAAATGGCCCTTGACGCCCGCGGCGGAAAGGCGTTTACTCAAATTGGAGATAGGCAAATTTGAACAGAGCTTGAAAAAGTAGTTTGATCCCCGCGTTGAATGGAGGTTGACCTATCGACCACGCTCACCAAAGACCCCAAGCAGAGCCGGTATGAGATGCCGGTACACGTCACGCCCATGTGACGAACGAACAGAGCCTGTGATGGCTTTGTCGCGATGCCCCGCTCATTGACGCGGGGCATTGCACTTCTGGACGGGTGTCGCCCATCGGAGCGTTGCCAACACACCAGCGCGCATGGTCGCGGTTTCCTGGTGCCCCGCTTCCGATGTGTGCTGGCGCCAGGCGTCGGGCCGACCGAGCGCGGCATAGGCCGCGCACAGCGCATGATCGACGCTCTGGACACCGTCCGGTGGCGTCAGAGGGTCGTCTCGCCCGACCAACGACAGGTGCGGGCGCGGCGCAATCATGGCCGCCATTTCCGCGGCACTGAAATTGCGCCTCAGGCCGGGCACGAAGAAGTACACGCCATGCAGGTCATGGCCGCCCGTCGCCAGCAGCGCTGACTCGTCACGCGGCCGCCAAGCCGGCGCGCCTGCCGCCGAGCATCAAGCTCTGAACCCACAGCGCCGATTGGGTGATCGGGCCGAAGTGGTGGGTTGGCTGGTGACGCAGGCCGATGGCCACGCGGCCGGTCCACCAGACCATGCGGCCGGTGCCAGGCAGGACCACCGGGCCGATGTGGCCCGGCGGAATCTCCACCGGTGGCGCAGCATCGTGGGTGCGGATCAGCGATGTGCCGCTGGCGGCGCCTGGACGGTTCAGTTCGATCTTGGACACAGCAGACTCCCGAAGACATGGCGAACCCATGATTGCGGCCTTCGGTGACGACCGCATCGCCCCGATTGCGGGCGCCTGATCGGGTGTGCCATTGCCGCGTCATCGTTACCAGAAGCGCTGCCGCACCATGAAAAACGCCCGCTTCCGCGGGCGTTCTTGAAGCTTCGGGAAGCTTTCGAGAGATCAGCGCACGACACCGATGTTGGTCTGCTTGTCACCCTTGTAGGAGTGGAGCGTCAGGGCACCATTCTTGATGTCACCCTTGTTGTCGAACGAGATCATGCCCGTCACGCCCTTGTAGCCCTCGGTCTTGGCAAGTACCGGCAGGTACTTGGCCGGGTCGGCCGAGCCGGCCTTGACCATCGCGGCGACCATCAGGTTCAGCGCGTCATAGACGTACGGCGAGTAGATCTGCACGTCGGCGTTGAACTTCGTCTTGAACTTGGCACGGAAGTCCGTCATGGACGCCATGGCCTTGGTGTCCTTGTCATCGATGCCACCGGCCTCGGCGCAGATCACCTGATCGTCGGCCATCGTGCCGGCCGCCAGCTTGGGCAACTCGCCCGAGCAGATGCCGTCGCCGCCCATGAACTTGGCATTGATGCCGAGCTGCTTCATCTGGCGCAGCATCGGGCCGGCCACCGCGTCCATGCCGCCGAAGAAGACCACGTCGGGCTTCTTGGCCTTGATGGAGGTCAGGATGGCGGTGAAGTCCGTGGCCTTGTCGTTGGTGAACTCGCGCGCGACGGTCTTGCCGCCGGCGCCCTTGACACCCTTCTCGAACTCGTCGGCCACACCCTGGCCGTAGGCCGTGCGGTCGTCGATGACGGCAATGCTCTTGCCCTTGACGTTCTTCACGGCGTACTTGCCGAGCGTGCCACCCAGGTGCACGTCGTCAGCCACCACGCGGAAGGTGGTCTTGTAGCCGTTGCGGGTGAACTTGGGGTTGGTCGCCGACGGGCTGATCTGCGGGATGCCCGCATCGCTGTAGATCTTGGAGGCCGGGATCGAGGTGCCCGAATTCAGGTGACCGATGACACCATTGACCTTGGCGTCGACCAGCTTCTGCGCCGCTGCGGTGCCTTGCTTCGGATCACCGGCGTCGTCTTCGGCAAGCAGTTCGAACTTGACCTTCTTGCCGCCGATCGTCACGCCCTTGGCGTTGAGCTCTTCGATCGCCATGCGGGCGCCATTCTCATTGTCCTTGCCCAGGTGCGCGATCGCGCCACTGGTCGGGGCGACGTGGCCGATCTTGACGACCATGTCTTGGGCGTAGGCCGTGCCAGCCACGAAAGCGGCCGCAGCAGCGACGATCGGGATCATCTTGATTCGCATGAAATTAATCTCCGGTTGGGGATGTTGAAAGGCGATTGGAGCGGGTTTTCGCAACGCCCGGTACGATACTCCAAAAGTGGGGCTTGTCCGCATCGGGTATCTGCGGAGTGATATCGGACGGTCCGTGGCCGCAAGAGCCGCCAGTGTCGCCGACCGCCTGCTAACGCCGCGACGCCGCCCCGCGATGACCTGTCAAGGCTTTCGCCTCCTGGCCAGCACGTCCTCCACCGCTTGGGCCACCAGCACCTGCAAGGCGCTGGCCAGTCCGCCGCGCACGCATTGCACGGCCTCTTCGGCCAGCCGTGCCAGTTGGGGCTCGAGCGCTTCGCGCAAACGCGCCTCGAGCAACACATCGATGCGCGGGCGCAAGGCCTGCAGGACTGCCGTCGTCAGCACCGTTTGGGTGTCAACCGGCGCCCCTGCGAGCGACTCCATCGGCAGCGACTCGGGCGGCAATGACGCCGGCCCCAAGGCGGCCGCAAGGGCATCGGCTTCGATGTCGATCACTTCGGTGAGTGTCGGCAGGGTGCCGCGTTGGGCGCTCATGCGCCGGCCCCCCGGGTGTGGTGCACCAGGTCGACACCGGGCCGCTGGCTGTACTGGCGCCAGCGCAGGCGACCGGCGCCAGCCTCTTGGGCGTCGGCCGCGACGAGTTCGACCACCCGCTCGAATTGCTCCCATCCCGCGGCCATGTCCGGGCCAAGGTTGAGCAGCACTTCGCGTGCCGCGACCGTGGCCGGGTCGTCGGCCAGCCAAGTCGGCGTGCGCGCCATCGCAGGCGCCGGCGCGGCGCCCCTGACGCGGGCGTGGGCGACGAACGACAAGGGGTCGAAAGTCCACAGGGCCACGTCGAGGCGGTCGAGCGTGACGCGATCGCCGCACACCACCACGGTGGCACCGGCAGCCTGCGCCTTGCGCAAGAGCCGGCACGCCGTGCCCACCTTGTCGACGACGCCAGAGTGAAAATCGACTTTCACCGCAAGCCGATCAGCGCGTCAATCGGCGCGGCCGAGCACGAAGTGCGTCAACAACGCCACCGGCCGGCCGGTGGCACCCTTGGCCGACCCGCCTTTCCAGGCGGTGCCGGCAATGTCCAGGTGTGCCCATGGATACTTCTTGGTGTAACGCTGCAGGAACTTGGCCGCCGTGATCGCCCCCCCGGTGCGGCCTCCGATATTGGCCATGTCGGCAAAGTGGCTCTTCAGGCCTTCGTCGTACTCTTCGTCCAGAGGCATGCGCCAGGCCGGGTCGAGGGCGCTGCGGCTGGCGGCCAGCAGTTCGCCGGCCAGCGTGTCGTCGCTCGAAAACAGGCCTGAATTGTGATGGCCCAGCGCAACCACGCAGGCCCCGGTCAGTGTCGCCACATCGACGACCGCTGCCGGCTTGAAGCGCTCGGCATAGGTCAGCGCATCGCACAGGATCAAGCGGCCCTCGGCGTCGGTGTTGAGGATCTCGATGGTCTGGCCCGACAGGCTCTTGACGACATCACCGGGCTTCACGGCGCGACCGCCCGGCATGTTCTCGCAGGTCGGGATCAGCGCCACGACGTTGACCTTGGGCCGCAGCTCGCCGACCGCGAGCATCGTGCCCAGCACGCTGGCTGCGCCGCCCATGTCGAACTTCATCTCGTCCATCTCGGCGCCGGCCTTGAGCGATATGCCACCGCTGTCGAACGTGATGCCCTTGCCGACGAGCACCAGTGGGGCCTTGGTCCTGGCCGCGCCGTGGTACTGGATAACGATGAAGCGCGGCGGTTCGTCCGAGCCCTGGGCCACGGCCAGGAACGACCCCATGCCGATCTTCTCGATTCGCTTGCGGTCGAACACCTCGACCTTGAAGCCGAATTGCTTGCCCAGTTTCTTCGCCTCACTGGCCAGATGGCTGGGCGTGGCGTGGTTGCCGGGCCGGTTGGCGCATTCGCGCGCCAGGCCGACGCCGGCAGCCACCGCCTGGCCCTGGCGCAGTCCCCCGGCCAGCGCCGAGGTTTGCGTCTTGGTCGCGATCAGTGCCACCGTCGCGAGTTTGGGTGCCGCGGGGGCGCTCGGCTTGGTGTGGCGGTAAACGTAGACCGCATCGGTGGTCGCCATGACCAGCGCCTCGGCATGCGCGGATGTCAGTGCCTCGCCACCGACGCTGGCGACCGCCAGTTCGGTGACGCCAAGCGCCTTCAACTGGCCCAGGCCGGATGCCACCGCCGCCTTGAAAGCCTTGGCTGAGCCGTCGGCAGCGGCCACAAACGCAAGCCGAGCCGCCTTCACGCCAGCCGGACGGTGCAGGTACAGGCAGCGCGGGGCCTTGAATTCGAAGTCGCCGTGTTTCACCGCGTCGTTCAGCATGGCGGTGAGCGGCTTGTCGAGCGCCGCAGGCACCGCCTGCCCGACGACGACCACCAGTAGCGCGTCGACGGCCAGGCTGGAGAGTCCGGCCGCGGGCGCCGCTTGAGTCTTAAAGTCCATAATGAGCAGAGGTTTCTTGATCCGCCGATGTTATTCGATACCACGTTACGCCGAGAGCTGGCTCGCATGTTCGGCGGCACGTTGGTCGTCATCCTGACCATCGTGTTGACGATGATGCTGATCCGCACGCTCGGCCAAGCCGCAGGTGGCGCGGTGGCGCCGCAGGACGTGGTGCTGCTGTTGGGCTATACCGCGCTCGGCCACCTGCCCACCATGCTGGCCCTGTCGCTGTTCATCGCCGTTGTCACCTCGCTCGGGCGCATGTACCGCGACAACGAGATGGCGATCTGGTTTGCCAGCGGCATCCCGATCACGCGTTTCGTCCGCCCGGTGCTGCGCATGGGCTGGCCGGTGTTGCTGGTGGTGGCCGCACTGGTGCTCTTCGTCTGGCCTTGGGGCAATCGCGAAAGCACCGATCTGCGCGATCGCTACCAGCAGCGCTCGGACCTGTCGCGCGTGGCGCCGGGCGTGTTCCAGACCTCCCGCGACGGCAAGCGCGTCTTCTTCATCGAACGCGACAGTCCCGACGCGGTCAATGCCCGCAACGTCTTCATCCTGTCCAACAACGGCGCGCGCGAAGCCGTCACCTCGGCGCGCGGCGGCCGTCTCGATAACATCGACGGCGAGCGCTGGCTGGTGCTCGAGCGCGGCCAGCGCAATGAGACTGACAGCGCCAGCGGCGACAAGACACTGTCGAGCTTCGAAAGCTACCGGCTGCTCGCCGACGAGAAGGCCACGCGCCGCGTGGAGGAGCGACCGCCCAAGGCCATGCGCAGCATCGATCTGTTGCGTTCACCGACGCTGCGCAACCAGGGTGAACTGGTCTGGCGTATCGGCCTGTTGTGCGGGGCGGCCAACCTGCTGCTGCTGGGCATCGGCCTGGCGGCCACCAACCCGCGCCGCGCCAGCAACTGGAACCTGCTCTTCGCGCTGCTCAGCTTTGTCGTGTACTACAACCTCATCAACCTCAGTCAGGCTTGGGTTGCCACTGAACGCATCGGCATGGGTGGCGCATTGGTCAGTCTGCACGGCGGCGCATTCATGCTGGCCCTCGGGCTGCTCTGGTGGCGCGACCATGCCGCGGTGCTCAGCCTGCGGCCTCGCCGGAGCGCGGCCGCATGAGGACGGTTCGCCGCTTGCTCTATCGGGACATCGCATCGTCCGTCTTCTTCGTCGCACTGGCGTTCCTTTCGTTGTTCTTCTTCATCGATTTCGTCGACGAGCTCGAGGCCATCGGCAAGAACGACTACACGCTGGGTCATGCGTTGCTGGCCGGCCTGATCGACATGCCGGGGCATTTCTATGAGTTGTTCCCGATTGCGGTGCTGATCGGCACGATCTTCTCGCTGGCCCGCATGGCGCAGTCCTCGGAGTTCACCATCCTGCGCACCGGCGGCCTGGGCCCGGGCCGCGCGCTGGCCTTGCTGACCGTGTTGGGCGCGATGTTCGCCCTGTTGACGTTCATCGTCGGTGACTATGTCGCGCCGGCCAGCGAGCATGCCGCGGTCAACCTGAAGTCGCGCTTTACCGGCGGCCGAACGCTCGGCGGCAGCGGCGCCTGGCTGAAGGACCGCCGCACGCTGGCCGACGGCAGCGAGCGCAGCGTGTCGGTCAATGTGCGGCGCACCACGGCCGACGGCGTCCTCGAAGGCGTGCGCATCTTCGAGTTCGATGCCGACAGCCGGCTGGTGACGCGCGTGGCCGCGCTGCATGCGCGGATCGGCAATGGCGAATGGCTGCTTGACGATGCCCAGGTCACCGACTGGCCGACCAACGCAGGCCAGGGCGATGCATTGCCGGTGCGCGTCGAGAGCCACCCGAGCCTGCGCTGGCCCAGTGCCCTCGACGCCGGCGTGGTGGCGGCCGCCGTGCTGCCGGTGTCGACGATGTCGACCGTTGAGCTGTGGCGCTACAGCCGGCATCTGTCCAGCCAGGAGCAGGCCGCCAGTCGCCACGCGATCCAGTTCTGGAAGAAGGCGTTCTACCCGCTGGCCTGTCTGGTGATGGTCGCGCTGGCTCTGCCGTTCGCCTACCTGCAGGCGCGCGCCGGCGGCATCAGCTACAAGGTCTTTGGCGGGATCCTCTTGGGCATCAGCTTCGTGCTGCTGAGCAACGTGGCCGGCCATCTGGGCGTGCTGCGCGACTGGACCCCGTGGCTGGTGGCCGCTGCGCCGAGCATGCTGTATCTGCTGCTGTCACTGGCCGCGTTCGCCTGGCTGGTGCGCTTCCGCTGAAAGCCACCATGAAGACCGGTCTGCTGCTGTTTGCCCATGGTGCCCGGGATGCGCGCTGGGCGCTGCCCTTCGAGCAAGTCGCTGCTGCGGTGCGCGCCGCGCGGCCCCTGCAACCGGTCCGCTTGGCGTTTCTCGAGTTCATGGCACCCGACATTCGATCAGCGGCGGCCGAGCTGGCCGGTGAAGGATGCACGCAGATCGACGTGCTGCCGCTATTCCTCGGTGCCGGCGGCCATGTGCGCAAGGATCTGCCGCCTCTGCTGGACGAGTTGGGCGCCAAGCACGCCGGCGTTGCGTTCAGCTTGTATCCCGCGGTCGGCGAAGCGCCGATCCTGATCGCGGCGATGGCCGACATCGCGCTCGCACTCGCAAGAAAACCATGAACCTGCACCAGTTCCGCTTCGTTCAGGAGGCCGTGCGCCGCGGCCTCAACCTGACCGAAACCGCCAAGGCGCTGCACACCTCGCAGCCGGGGGTCAGCAAGGCCATTCTCGAGCTCGAAGAGGAACTCGGCATCGACATCTTTGCCCGCCACGGCAAGCGCCTGCGCCGCATCACCGAACCTGGCGAGCAGGTGCTGAAGGCGGTCGAGATCATCCTGCGCGAGGTCGGCAACCTGAAGCGTATCGGCGACGAGTTCAGCAAGCAGGATGCGGGCCGGCTGTCGATTGCCACGACCCACACCCAGGCGCGCTACGTGCTGCCCGAACCGGTCGCGCTGCTGCGGCGGCGTTTCCCGAAGGTCAACGTCAGCCTGCACCAGGGCACGCCCGACCAGGTGGCGCAGATGCTGCTGGACGAGTCTGCCGACATCGGCCTGGCCACCGAATCGCTGGCCAACTTCGACGAGTTGGTGACCCTGCCCTGCTACTCGTGGCAACACATGCTGGTGGTTCCGGCGGCCCATCCATTGGCCGGCGTGGAGCGGCCGACGCTGGAACAACTGGCTGTCGAGCCGCTGGTCAGCTACCACCCTTCGTTCACCGGTCGCGCCCGCATCGACGCGGCTTTCGCGCGGGTGCGGTTGAAGCCCGAGGTGGTTCTGGAAGCGATCGACTCCGATGTCATCAAGACCTATGTGCGACTCGGCCTGGGCGTCGGCATCGTCGCCGAGATGGCGGTGCGCGACGAGGCCAGCGGCGGCGACCTGGTGGTGCGCCCGCTCGGCCACCTGTTCGGCCAGAATGTCTCGCGCGTGGCCTTCAGGCGCGGCGCCTACCTGCGCAACTTCGTCTACACCTTTGCCGAATTGCTGTCTGACCGGCTGACGCGGGCACTGATCCTGCGCGCGATGACCGGCAACGCGGCCGGAGAACCGAGCGACCCTGCGTTATGACCGACCCCCGTAACGGCTGCGCCGCTCCCCCTCAACGGGCCCGAGGCCCGCGGCGCCAGCTTGGAAACTTCTGCTGACCTTCGACATCCTGATGCGTACACCATCGTTTCCCAGTCGCCTGCCCGCCGTGGGCACCACGATCTTCACCGTGATGTCGGCGCTGGCGCAAGAGCACGGCGCCGTCAATCTCGGCCAAGGCTTTCCGGACTTCGAGTGCGATCCGGCCCTGCTCGACGCCGTCAACGCGGCGATGCGGGCGGGCCACAACCAGTACCCGCCAATGGCCGGTGTGCCGGCGTTGCGCGACGCGGTGGCGACAAAGATCGAAGCCCTGTACGGCGCGCGCTATGACCCCGGCAGCGAGATCACCATCACCGCCGGCGCGACGCAGGCGATCCTCACGGCGATCCTGGCCTGCGTGCACCCGGGCGACGAAGTCATCGTGCTCGAACCCTGCTACGACAGTTACGGCCCGAACATCGAACTCGCCGGTGGAGTCATCGTGCGCGTGCCGTTGACACCGGGGACCTTCCGGCCCGATTTCGACGCCATCTCGCGCGCACTGTCGCCACGCACTCGCGCCATCATCGTCAACAGCCCGCACAATCCGAGCGCCACGGTCTGGAGCGCCGCCGACATGGACCGCCTGGCCGTGCTGCTGCGGCCGACCGACGTGCTGTTGATCAGCGACGAGGTCTACGAGCACATGGTCTACGACGGCCAGCGCCATGCCAGCGCATCGGCCCACCCCGAGCTCGCCGCACGGGCCTTCGTGGTCTCGAGTTTCGGCAAGACGTTCCACGTCACCGGCTGGAAGATCGGCACCGTGGCGGCGCCTGCGGCGCTGACCACCGAGTTCCGCAAGGTGCACCAGTTCAACGTCTTCACGGTCAACACGCCGATGCAGGTCGCGTTGGCGACCTACCTGGCCGACCCGCAACCGTACCTGCAACTGAGCGCGTTCTACCAACGCAAGCGCGACCTCTTTGGCCAAGGCCTGGCAGCCACGCGCCTGCGCCCTTTGCCCAGCCAGGGCACCTATTTCCAATGCGTCGACTACGCATCGATCAGCGATGTCGGCGAGGAAGAATTCTGCCGCTGGCTGACGACCGAGATCGGCGTCGCGGCGATCCCTTTGTCAGTCTTCTACGCAGGTGGGTTCGAGCAGCGCATCGTGCGCCTGTGCTTTGCCAAACGCGAGGACACGCTGCACCGTGCGCTCGAACGGTTGGCGAAAATTCAGGGCCGTTGACTACCGCGTCGGGCGCGCGTCGGGGTTGCTGCCCCAGAAATCCTCGGCGTCGGGTGCCGCTTCGTCGGGCGGGGCGCCCAGCTCCAGATCGATCGTCGCCGGCGCTGCGGCGGGCGCCGGCGCGGCGTCGTGCGCGGTGAGGTCGAGGTCGAGCGACACCGGCTCACCGGCGTTGAATTCGGGCCGCAACACGATCGTGCCCTCCGCGGCGGTCAGCGGCGCAGAACGGCCACCAATCGGCAACAGCACATCCACATCCTCCGCGCCGCCGTGGTCTTCGGCATCGTGCAGGTCACGCGCCATCTGGTACAGGAACAGCACTTCCTGGTAGGCCGGAAGATCGAACAGTTCGGCACCCGAACCGCGGCGGAACAACAGGGCTTCCAACTCGGCCATCGCGTCCAGCGGCGAAGGCCACGCGCGCTGGATGCGGCCCATGGCCAGTGGGTAATCCTCGAGCGCCCGACCGGCCTTCGGATCGGCCTGCCATTCCGGGGCGACGCTGTTGAAGCGCTGATTGAACCTGACGCGCGTACGCTCGTAGGCCTCGCGCTGGTCGCGCCGGCGGTGGATCTCGAGCAGCTTCAGGAACGGCAGCGGGCTGCCGCCACCCGTGCTGCGCATATGCGCCATCAGCAGGTCGATGGCGGCGTCGTCGTGCCCCAAGGCAATGAAGAAATCGGCCTGTTGCTCCAGGTCGATCTGTTCTTCGACACTCATCGCGTGATCGAGATCTTCGTCGCGGGCAAGCGCCGGCACTATTGGCACCACGGGCGGAATCGGCGGAATGGTCACCGCGGTCGGCGCCGGAACGGTTTGTGGAGAGATCAGCGCGTCCAAGCCGCTGTTGCGCGAATCGGCCGCATCCGACCACGGCGCCGGAGCCGATGGCACGCGCTGCGGTGGCGACGGCTTGACCGCGGCCTGAGCAGGCTGGAAGTCCGACGCGGGCACGTCGGTCACCGACGGCGCCTTGGACACGGAAGCCCGATCCCACCACTCGGCACTGTTGCGTGCGGCCTGCGCCTGCCGGCGCAGCAGCCAACCGAGCCAGGCTGCCAATGCGGCGAGCGCGGCGGCCACGGCGAGCAGCGCCATCAGCCACGACGACGGTTGGTCGCGTTGCGCGCGGTCCAGCGCCAAGTCCTGGCGCAGTTGCAGCATGGCGTCGGTCTGGGTCTTGGACTCGGCGCGTACGCGCGCCAACTCGGCTTCCATCGCCTGCAGGCGCGCGCCCGCCGCCGACGCCGCCTCTTCGGCTGCGCTGGCGGTGGCCCGCGAAGCCGAGGCTTGTTCCTGCGCGGCCAGCACTGCCGCCTGACTGAGACTGACCTGGCCGGCGTCGAGCTGCAACCGGGGCCGGGGTTCGGCCCGCGCCATCTGGCGCAGCGGCGCGGCGGCCCCCGCACGAGACACGGCAGAGGCTGCTGGTGCTGCAGCGGCCGTCTGCGCAGGGGCTGGAGACGGCGCAGCGGTGCGCGTGGCGCGTGGCGGCGGCACCGGGCGCTTGGCGCGGGGCGCAAGGCTGGCACTGGGCGGCGGTGGCGCCGAGGACGTGACCGCCGGCGGCGGCGTCACCCTGGCCACGGCCGGGAGCGCTTCAACCGGCGCGGTGGCGGTGCTCACCAAAGGCGGGTCTGCCAGCAGCACGACGGTGCGGCTCATGCGCGTCGGGCACCCTGCGTTGACGGTGACCGTCAGCACCGGCTCTTCGACCGCACTCGTGGTGGTGATGCGCAGCACGCTCTGCGCGGTGTCGCTGCCCTGGGTGACCCGCACCCGCACGCTGCCCGCGGGCAGTTTGTTGTCACCGGCAGTGACTTCGGCACTGGCGCACTCGCCGCCGAGCGACTCGCCTTCGGCCAGATTGACCGGGACCGCCAGGTTCAGTGGCTGGCCGAGCACCACGCTGGAACGGATCTGGCCGAAGCCGAGCGCCATCGCCCCACCACCGTTGGCGAGGACGACGACCGCGACGAGGAACTGGGGCCAACCGATGTGCATGCCGCTGCGGGGATTGCTTCTATTTGTGACCGAAGCGACTCTAGCATGGCCAGTCAACGCGTCGCGGCCAGGCTACCCAGGCACAGTGCAACAATCATCACGATCACGGCCGGTCGCAGCCGCCCTGGTCTGTCGCCACAGAGACAAGCCATGCCGACTCACGCCCTTAGTATTGCCGAGCGACACAACATCGAGTCCGGATCGTGGTTTGCCAAGCTCTCGCCGACACTGCGCCAGGCCATCCTCGATTGCGCCCAGGTGCGTCGCCTGCAGGATGGCGAGCTGATGGCCAGCCGCGGCGCCCCCGCCGAGCAATGGTGCGGCGTAGCGCTCGGGGCGGTACGCGTCAGTTCGGTTTCGCTGGCCGGCAAGCAAGTCTCGCTGACCTATGTCGAGCCCGGTGCCTGGTTCGGCGACATCGCGCTGTTCGACGGCCTGCCGCGCACCCACGATGCCCATGCGCATGGGGCAACCACACTGCTCGTCGTGCGCAAGCCCGATTTCCGTGCCCTGCTGGCCGAACACGTCGAGCTCTACGATGCATTGCTGCGCCTGAATTGCCGCCGCCTGCGGCTGCTGTTCGACGCGGTGGAAGACCTCAACACCCGCCCGCTTGCCGCGCGGCTGGCGCGCCAGCTGTTGCTGCTCGCGCGCAGCTATGGGGTGGCCGAGGGCAAGGACATCCGCATTGGCCTGGCGCTGGCGCAGGAAGACCTGGCGCAACTGCTCGGCGCATCGCGACAGCGCGTCAACCAGGAGTTGAAGGCCTTCGAACGCGAAGGTGCGGTGCGGGTCGAGCCGGCGCGCCTGGTGGTCGTGTCGCGCAGCAAGCTGCTGGCGCTGTCTGAGAACTTCTGAGTGGACCATTTCATCGGCACCCGCCCCGTGGCAGACCAGCACGCCTTCGACACCGGCGCGTTGCAGGCCTGGCTGCAAACGCAGCTGAGCGGCTATGCCGGGCCGCTGACTGTCGAGCAGTTCAAGGGCGGCCAGAGCAATCCGACCTTCAAGCTGGTCACGCCCGGGGCGGCCTACGTGATGCGCAGCAAGCCCGGTCCGGCTGCGAAGCTGCTGCCATCGGCGCACGCCATCGAGCGCGAATACCGTGTGATGGCTGCGCTGGCCGGACGTGGCGTGCCGGTGCCGCAGATGCTGGCGCTGTGCGAAGACGAGGCGGTGATCGGCCGGGCCTTCTACATCATGTCCTTTGCCGACGGCCGCGTGCTGTGGGAGCAATCGCTGCCCGGCATGGGCCGCGACGAGCGTGCCGCGATCTACGACGAGATGAATCGTGTCATCGCCGCACTGCACGGCGTCGATGTCGAGGCCGCTGGGCTGGCCGACTACGGCAAGCCAGGCAACTACTTCGAGCGCCAGATCGGTCGCTGGGGCAAGCAATACATGGCCTCGATCACGCAGCCGATCCAAGCCATGGACCAACTGCTGGCCTGGCTGCCCCTGCACATGCCGGCCAGCGCGCGCGATGCCTCGAAGGTGTCGGTCGTGCACGGCGACTACCGGCTGGACAACCTGGTCTTCCACCCGACCGAGCCGCGCGTGCTGGCGGTGCTCGACTGGGAGCTGTCCACCGTCGGCCATCCGCTGGCTGACTTCAGCTACCACTGCATGGCCTGGCACATCCCGCCGGGCAGTTTCCGCGGCATTGGCGGGCTCGATCACGCCGCGCTCGGCATCCCGCTCGAGGCCGACTATGTGCGGCGCTATTGCGAACGCACCGGGCTGGCCACGCCGGAATCGCTGGCGGCCGATTGGAATTTCTATCTCGCCTACAACCTGTTCCGCATGGCGGCGATCCTGCAAGGCATTGCCAAGCGGGTCGACGACGGCACCGCATCGAGCGCGCAGGCGCGCCAGGCGGGTGCCGGCGCGCGGCCGCTGGCGGAACTGGGATGGCGCGTCGCACAACAAGCCTGAAAGGCACCGACCATGGACTTCAGCTTCTCCGAACGCACCGCTGCGCTGCAAGCGCGCGTCAAGGCCTTCATGGCCGAACATGTCTACCCGGCCGAGCCGTTGTACTGGCAGGAGTTGCAAGCCAACACCACGGCGGGCAGACGCTGGACACCGCTGCCGGTGATCGAGGCCCTGAAGCCCAAGGCGCGCGCGGCCGGGCTGTGGAACCTGTTCCTGCCCGAGAGCGACCGCGGGGCAGGATTGTCCAACCAGGAGTACGCACCGCTGGCCGAGATCATGGGTCGCGTGCCCTGGGCCAGCGAGGTCTTCAATTGCTCCGCGCCCGACACGGGCAACATGGAAGTCCTGGTGCGTTACGGCAGCGCCGAGCACAAGAAGCGCTGGCTCGAGCCGCTGTTGGCCGGCGAGATCCGCAGCGCGTTCGCGATGACCGAGCCCGCCGTCGCATCGAGCGACGCCACCAACATCGAAGCGCGCATCGAGCGGCGCGGCGACGACTACGTGATCAATGGCCGCAAGTGGTGGACCAGCGGCGCCGGCGATCCGCGCTGCAAGGTGATGATCTTCATGGGCAAGACCGATCCCGAGGCGCCCAGGCACTCACAGCAGTCGATGATCCTGGTGCCGATGGACGCGCCCGGCGTCAAGGTGCTGCGGCCACTGATGGTCTTCGGCTACGACGACGCCCCGCACGGTCACATGGAGGTCGATTTCACCGACGTGCGCGTGCCGGCGGGCAACATCCTGCTCGGCGAGGGCCGCGGCTTCGAGATCGCGCAGGGCCGCCTGGGGCCGGGGCGCATCCATCACTGCATGCGCCTGATCGGCCTGGCCGAGCGTTCGCTCGAATTGATGTGCCAGCGCGCGTCGACACGGGTGGCCTTCGGCAAGCCGGTGGCGGCGCAAGGCGTGACGCAGGAGCGCATCGCCGAAGCCCGCTGCCAGATCGAGCAGGCGCGCTTGCTCACCCTCAAGGCAGCGTGGATGATGGACGTGGCCGGCAACAAGGCGGCCAAGGCCGAGATCGCGATGATCAAGGTGGTGGCGCCGAACATGGCCTGCCGCGTCATCGACTGGGCGATCCAGGCCCACGGCGGCGCCGGCATGTGCCAGGACTTTCCGCTGGCCTACTTCTACACCGCGGCCCGCACGCTGCGCTTTGCCGACGGCCCGGATGAAGTGCACCGCAACGCGATCGCAAAGATCGAACTCGGCCGCCACGCGGCGTGATCCGGCGACGGAGTCAGCGCTCTCTCGCTTCGACTTGCGGCATCGCGCTCGGCGCACCCCAGGTGCTCGGGCGCTGGTGGTCGACCTCGCCGCGCGCCACCTCGTCGCCGACGCGCTGCGCCGCGGCCCGGGCCGCGCCGAACAGGCCGAGGGCGCCCTGCAACGCAGACAGCAAGGGTTGCGCCTGCGCGCAGCGCAGCGTCAGGCGGCCGCGGTGCACCACCAGCACCAGCGGCTGATCGTCGGCCAGCCAGGCCAGCGACGCATCGAGTTGCTGTGACAGCGGCCCGTCGAGCCAACGCAGGGCCGCACGCGGAAAGTTCGACAGCGCGCCGAAGCGCTCGCGCACCAGGCCGAGTTCAGCGCGTGGCACCTTCGGGTACAGCACCAGCCAACGCATCTCCTCGGGCGTCTTGTCGTCCATCCGCGTCTGGTTGCCTTCGGTGAACTCCTCGAACACCTGTTGCTCGAGCTGCACCATCAGAGGCCGCGTGACGACCAGCATCTGCAGATCACCGGTCGGCCCGACCTCGGCGCGCAGTCGCAACTCGGGGCCGCCGATGTAGTGGCGTTGCGCCGCGCCCCACTCGAGACGCCACCCCGCAGCGTCCTGTCGCGGTTCGATGACGAAGCCGCTGCCGTCGCGGCTGCGCGCGAACCGGTGGCCCTCCGCCTCGGCCCAATCGGCCGCTTCCGCCCAGGCGGCGGGCTTGCCAGAACCGCCGAACCAGCGCCTGAAGGGGTTGTGCATCGCTACTCGTAGCGCTGCCGTGCCTTCCAGGGCTTGGCGTCGGTGAAGCTCACGACTGGCGGCGTCTTGGGCTTGTGGTCGCGTGAAAAGCCCAGGAAGGTGCGCGTGCGCGCCATCTTCGGCGCCAGCGCCGACGCAAGGATGGCGGCGCTGCGCTGCTGGGTCAGGCGGTCCAACGCGGCGAGTGTGGCCCCGTCGCGTGCCCAGTCGGCGTTGCGCTCGTAGGCCAGTTCGAACAGCCGCGCGGCGCGTTCGCCGACCGACTTGTCCTTCTCCAGCAGTTTGGCCCGCACCCCGGCGACGATGGTCTGCCACTCGGCGTCGGGCAGCGCCTCGAGTTGTGCCGGCAGCTGCCGGATCACGTCCTCGGCGCGCGACTCCAGTTCGTCGGCAGCGTAGTCGCCGGACTGGACGATGAAGAATGCGAACTGCGTGTGGTCTTCATTGCCGGCGCCACCGAACACGATGTAGCCCAGCTGCTGCTTGGTGCGCAACTCGGTGTAGACCTGCGGGCCGACAAAGGCTGCCAGCGCCAATGTCGCGGCACGCAGTTCCGGCGTGTCGGCGCCGAGCAGCAGTTCGCGCCTGAAGGCGGAGTTGTTGACCTGCAGGGTCTCGCTGGTGCGGACCGCCTGACCGGGCGGCATCGCAAGCAGGCGGCGGCGCAGCAGCTGTGCGGCGGGCACCGGCGCCGCCCGCAGCACCGCGGCCACCCGGCGCGCCGCGGCGACAGCGTCGGCTGCGCCGAGGTTGCCATGGCTCAAGGCCTCGAGCTTGCCGCGCGCGTACAGCGTGCGGGCAAATGCCTGCACCTGCGCCAGCGTCAGCTCGCGAGCCACCGGCAGCATCTCGTCGGGCCGATAGTGAAACTCGCGCACCGCCCGCCGGCGCGATTCCAACAGCGTCATGTAAGCGTCGACACGGTCGAAGGCGGAGAACTCGCGCAGCAGCCGGTCCTTCAGCGCGGCATAGCGGTCGGCCGACAGCGGGCAATCGCGCAGCCCGGCCAGCACCTCGTCGAGCAGCCGCCCGGCCGACGCGTCATAGCCGTCGACGCTGAACTGCACACCCTCGAGCGACGCGCCGAAGCCGAAACGCAGCCCGGCCTCGGCCGCCGCGTAAGTGGTCTCGTTGAGCGACTCCTTGACGCAGGCCTCGTAGAAGCGCAACAGCGTGGCGTTGCGCAGCGAGGCCATATCGCGCGGCAGCCGCAGCCGCAGCACATGCGTCAGCAACGGGCGCTGGAACTCGGTGTCCTGCGCGTAGTACAGGCTCAGCGCGGGCTCGTCGATCAGCCGCGCTGGCTCGATCGGCAGCACGTCGGTGCGGGCCGGCACATAGGGGTTGGGCGGCGGCAGGCGCACGGCCGCCACTGCCGGCGGCTGCGCCAGTGCCGCCCACGCCGGCCCGCTGTCTTCGACGTAGCTGTAGCGGGTGCCGAAGGTGGGTTCGGCCTTGTCGGCTGGCAGGCCCTTGGCCACCAGGGTCACGAGCAGGTTGTCGGGCCGCAGTTGGCCGAGCACCTTGCCCACCGCCGCCGGGTCCTCGCGCAGCCACAGGTAAGGCACGCGCTCGGCGATCTCGATCGGGTAGTCCATCACCTGGTTGGCCAGTGCCGTTGCCAGGTTGGCGCCCTCGCCCTTGTCGCGGAAGCGCTCGTCGAGCGCGGCCATCGCGCGCCGTTCGTTGAAGATGTACGCCGGCAGCCCGCTGCGGCGCAACGGCTCGATGCTGGCAAAAACCATCGACAGCACACGCTGGTACTGCTCCAGGCCCCGCGGTGTCAGGCTGACCGTGATGTCGAAGGACCCGTAGTCGGGCGTGTCGGCGTCGGCACCCGCGCTCATACCGGTGGCCAGGCCTTCGGCCTTCAGCGCCGCCAGCAGGCTGCCAGCGCCTTCGTTGCCGAGCACGAAACCGATCAGCTCGGCCGGTTTGCTGCCGGCCTCGGCACGCAGGTCGGGCAGCGGGAAGCTGAGCGTCATGCGCCGCAAGTCCTTCACCGGCTCCATGCGCAGCAGGCGCAGCGCGGCCTTGGGCGGCAGGTAGTCGGCCGGGTAGCGCAGCTCGGCACGTTGGTGGTCGGGCACCGCAGCGAAGTAGGCCCGGGCCCAGGCTTCCAGCCGGTCCAGGCTCGCCGGCCCGGTCAGCGCCAAGGTCATGCGGTTGGCGCTGTAGTAGCGCCGGTGGAAGGCCAGCAGTTCCTCGCGCGTCGTGCCCTTGAGCGTTTCGCGGCTGCCGATATTGAAGTTGCGCGCCGGATGGCCCGGCCGATAGACCGAGTTGCGCAATGCGAACTCGCGCCAGCCGTCGTCCTCGAGGTTCTTCTGGAACTCGGAATTCACCGCGTTGACCTCACGCTCGTTGAATTCGGGCGTGAACTTCGGCGCGATGAAGAACTGCGCGAAGCGGTCGAGCGCACCGTCGAAGGCCTCCGGCCGGATCTCCAGGTGGAAGTTCGTGCGGTCGCGGGCCGTGTAGGCGTTGTTGTAGCCGCCATTGCGCTGCAAATACTCGCCGAACTCCTCCACCGAGGGATACTTCTCGGTGCCCAGGAACAGCATGTGCTCGAGGTAATGCGCCAGGCCCTGGCGCTCGGGCGGATCGCTCAGGCTGCCGACCCCGACGGCCACCGCGGCCGACGCGACATTGAGCTTCGCGTCCGACAGCAGCAGTACCCTCATGCCGTTGGGCAGCACGAAGCGACGGTAGGCCGAGGCATCGTTGGGCGCGGCCTGGCGCGGCGGCACGGCGGCGACGTCGATCGCCGCAGCTGCGGGAGCGCCGGAGGCCGGCGCGGCCACACAGGTTGCCAGCAGCAGCAGCGAGACGAATCGGGTCAGGAATATCGGCATCGTGGAACTCGTCCTGCAGGGATGAAGAGCCAGTGTAGGGCGCGGATACGAGCTGCCTGGCTGGCGCTTGGCCTCGAACCCGCAGGGAAATTGGCCGGGACGTTCAGGAACTGTCTGGTGGCCTGCCCGGAGGGACTCGAACAACCACGGGGACCCGGCACCAGCTCTTGGGAGAGGCAATTGGCCCTGCCAGGTGTTCCCCAGG
>Ga0315288_10003995_pt1 | contig 18782 bp, 5 predicted proteins | sample YL17G11_20_MG_FD_203454 | JGI IMG/M metagenome (GOLD analysis project Ga0315288, IMG submission 203454) | Sediment microbial communities from Yellowstone Lake, YNP, Wyoming, USA - YL17G11_20 | ecosystem: Environmental > Aquatic > Freshwater > Lake > Sediment | place: USA: Wyoming | collected... | reverse complement strand
AATGTATCATTTAGATGGGAATGATGAGTGGAAAAATATTCATCAAGACGATCTATGGATTTACAATAAATTATTTTTAAGTCGGGTTTTGGGTTATACTTGTGGTCCTATTGGAGTCACAGTTCCCAAACCCGACTTTTATATTATCCGTCCATCATTCAATTTACTTGGTATGGGACGTTTTGCTCGTGTAGAATACATTTGTAAATCAACAGATAGATTTCATCCATCAGAATTTTGGTGTGAAATCTTTGATGGAGAACATTTAAGTGTTGATTTTAAAAATGAAGAATCAGAATTAGTAGTTAGAGGAGAAAAAGAAAGTGAAGATCCTCTTTATAAATGGAGAAAATGGGAAAAAATAGATCAAAAAATTAAATTTCCCTCAATTTTATCAAAATTAAAAGGAAATTATGAATGGATCAACTGCGAATTTATTGATGGGAAATTAATCGAGGTTCATTTTCGTCAAAATCCTGACTTTAGATATAAAAATACTATAGCAATTCCAGTTTGGAAGGATGAAAATTTCAATGAATATAAAGATTTTAAGTTTGTTGAAGATATTGACCATTATAGGAGAGGTTTTTTTGTCAAATAAATATTTTTTTACTTAAAATAGTGAATTGGAAAGGTTTTCAATGGGCAGGCACCTATTATTAGAGGTGTATGATGTTAAATACGATCTCATTAATAATGCACTGGCAATTGAAGATGTAATGGTGAATGGTATTAAACGTGCCGGGATGACCATCCTAAACGTCTTTCAGCACTGCTTTATACCTCAGGGGTGTACAATAGTCATAGCACTCTCTGAGAGTCATGTGTCTTGCCATACGTGGCCAGAAGAAGGTTGTCTGGCAATAGATGTTTATACTTGTGGTGAAGGAAATCCAAAATTAATTGCAATTGAGTTGTTAAAATATTTAAATTCTGATAATTATTCTCTTCGGGAAGTAAATCGTTAAATAGAACTAGGAGATAGCAACCTCCTTCATAAAAGTTCTGTTTTATTCACTAAAACAGGAGCTAAAATGTTATTCGAATCCGGAAATTCTCAAAAAAGAATACTTCAAGAAGTTATGCACGATTATGCACCAAAACATAATCTCAAAAAACAAACTGAATTGCATGAAAAAATTCGTAATGATGAAGACTATGATGATTGGCAATATGGAACAGAACCAAACTATGGTTCTTCGTGGAAGTAGATATAAATAAATAAAAAAACTTTATTAGATGGCAATTCAAAGGATATCCAGATCATTTAAAGATATCAGTTTATCCTTTGAACCACATCCTGTGACAAAGGATCTACCAATATTAAAAAATGAGAATGCAATTCGCAGATCTGTAAGAAATATTGTAGAAACTATTCCAACTGAAAGATTCTTTAATTCATTATTAGGATCTGATATTGAGAAAAGTTTATTTGAATTTGTTGATTTTGGTACTGCATCAGTCATTCAGAATCAAATTGAAATCTCAATTAATAACTTTGAACCAAGAGTTAATAATGTTGTAGTCGAAGTAGATCCTCAACCAGATAATAATTCATTTAATGTCAATGTAATTTTTGATATTATCGGACAAGAGTTTCCAACTCAAGAATATTCATTCCTATTAGAGGCAACAAGATAAAATGCCTTTTACTAAATTTACAAATCTAGATTTTGATCAGATAAAGACTTCCATTAAAGATTATCTCCGTGCTAACTCTACATTCACGGATTTTGACTTTGAGGGGTCCAATTTTTCAGTATTAATCGATACGTTAGCATATAACACATATATTACTGCATTCAACTCAAATATGATTGTGAACGAATCCTTCTTGGATTCTGCAACTCTCCGTGAAAATGTAGTTTCATTAGCAAGAAATATTGGATATGTACCCCGTTCCAGAACGGCAGCAAAGGCACAGATATCTTTTGACACATCAATTGATGCAGATACTCCATTAGTGACCTTACAGGCAGGTCTGGTGTGTGTAGGTAGTGTTGATAATACATCATATACATTTTCAATTCCCGATAATATCTCGGTAAACGTTGTTAATAACGTAGCATCTTTTAATAATATTGATGTTTACCAAGGAACATTTTTAACAAAACAATTTGTGGTTGATGGTTCTTTAGATCAAAGATTTATACTTAATAACTCATATATTGATACATCAACAATCTCAGTTTATGTGAAAGGAATTAATGATACTGGACTTGGTGTAGAATATTCTTTAGTTGATAATATTCTTAATGTAGAGTCCACTTCACAAATTTATCTGATACAAGAAGTTCAAGATGAAAAATACGAATTACTCTTTGGTGATGGACTAATTGGACAAAAGTTAGAAAATAATGCAGTAATTACTGTCAATTATATTGTCACTGATGGCAAAGAAGGTAATGGTGCATCTTCATTTGCATTCTCAGGCAGTATTAGAACTGCAAATAATGGATTACCAGATCTTGGAAGTATATCAGTTACAACAAATCAATCATCTCAGAATGGTTCCGATATTGAATCCGTAGATTCAATCAAATATTTTGCCCCAAGAATTTATTCATCACAATATAGGGCAGTAACAGCACGTGACTATGAAGCAATTATTAAAAAGATTTATCCAGAAACTGAATCGGTCGCAGTTGTTGGGGGTGAAGAATTAGATCCTCCAGAGTTTGGAACAGTATCTATTAGTATTAAACCAAAAAATGGAACATATGTTTCCGATTTTTCAAAGTCTAGAATTTTATCACAATTAAAACAATACAGTATTTCTGGAATTAATCAGAAAATAATTGATCTTAAGGTATTGTATGTTGAGATTGATTCCTCAATTTACTATAATTATTCTCAAGTTTCGGCAGTAGAATCATTAAAATCAAAAGTAACAGGTTCATTGACAGAATATTCAAACTCTTTGGATCTTAATAAATTTGGTGGACGATTTAAGTACAGTAAAGTACAACAAATTATTGATAATACCGATACTGCTATAACTTCTAATATTACTAAAGTAAGGATTAGAAGGGATTTGAAAGCAAGTATAAATCAATTTGCTCAATATGAATTATGTTTTGGTAATAAATTTCATATCAATTCCAATGAATATAACATTAAATCCACAGGATTTAAAATTTCAGGTGAAACGGATACAGTATATCTAACTGATGTGCCAAATTCCGATGGTACAACAGGAATTATATCAATAGTAAAACCAATTAGTGATGGAACAGCAAAGGTTATTGTAAAATCTGCAGGAACAGTTGACTATTCAAAAGGGGAAATTAAACTTGGAACAGTTAATATTGTATCAACATCACTAAGTAATGATATTATAGAAATTCAAGCATATCCAGAATCAAATGATGTTGTAGGATTGAAGGATTTATATTTAAATTTTAGTATTTCAGAAAGCACAATAAATATGGTAAGAGACGTAATTGCTTCTGGTGATGAAATATCAGGAACGGTATTTTCTAGAGATTACTATACGTCAAGTTATTCAAACGGGAATTTAACAAGAAAGTAATATGATACAGACTGGATTCGAGTCTAGAGTTAAGGTTCAGCAAGTTATTGAAAGCCAACTGCCTAATTTTATATTGGACGAAAATCCAAATGCGGCAGAATTTTTAAAGCAATATTATATTTCGCAAGAATATCAAAGTGGTCCAATTGATATTGCGGAAAATCTAGATCAATATTTAAAACTTGATAATTTAACTCCTGAAGTAGTAGTAGACAGTACATATATTTCTTCAGAAATTTCTTCGACTGACACTATAATTACAGTTAGTAGTACTAAGGGTTTTCCACAAAATTATGGATTATTAAAAATTGATGATGAGATTATCACATATACTGGATTAACTGCAAATACATTTACTGGTTGTGTTCGTGGATTTAGTGGTATTACAAGTTATCATGCAAATTTAAATCAAGAAGAACTAGTATTTTCAGGATCAACGGCAGCATCTCATAGTACAGATTCTTCTGTACAAAATCTTAGTTCTTTATTTTTAAAAGAATTCTATAAAAAATTAAAATATACTTTAACACCTGGTCTAGAAGATATTGATTTTGTTTCCAATTTGAATGTTGGAAACTTTATAAAGGAAGCAAGATCTTTTTATCAAGCAAAGGGAACAGATGAATCATTTAGGATTTTATTCAATGTTCTTTATGGAGTAACTCCTAGAGTTGTAAACTTAGAAGAATTTTTAATCAAACCATCTTCTGCAGAATTTATTAGAAGAGAGGTTGCAATTGCAGAAAGAATCTCTGGAGATCCTTCTAAACTGCTCGGTCAAACTATTAAAAAATCAACTGATGATATTACAAGTGCATCAATCTCCGAAGTAGAACCATTTACTAGGGATGATAAACAATATTTCAAAATTTCACTCTTTGTTGGGTATAGTGATATTTCTGCAGTTGAAGGCAATTTTACAATTACACCAAATACAAAGTGTCTTGAAAATGTTTCTGTTGGATCTTCTGTAATTAGTGTAGATTCTACAATTGGATTTAATGAATCTGGAAATATTATATCTGGAAATAACACTATTACTTACACAAGTAAGAGTATTAATCAGTTTTTTGGTTGCATTGGAATAGAAGAAGAAATTTATTCTACGGATAATATAAGATCTGATGAGATTTATTATGGGTATGAAGACGGAGATCTTACTAAAAAAGTTGAATTGAGACTTACTGGAGTATTATCTAAATTTGTATAGATATCTGATAATTTAAATGTAAGTGAGGGTGATATTATATCGGTTAAAAATCTTGGGGAGTTAATTAAAAATCCAGTCCAAAATAAAACATACAAAGAAATTTTTGCAAATTCTTGGATATACAATACTAATTCAAGATATCAAATAGAAAATATTAATAATTTCACTTTAACTAGTAAAATTGATAAGTCAAGTTTAAAGATTGGTGATAGAGTTGAAATTCTTGAAAGAGATACTGAGATTGTAAGGTCATCTGATACAAATATAGCATATATTTCCAATATTATCGAGTCAGAAAATAGGATTGATTTAAATAATTTAGTTTTTACACCAGAATCTGGTGTGGAATATGATTTAAGGAGAAAAATTAATAGTGCAAGTAGTTCAATAGTTCCAATCGAATTTGGAAATAACGTTATTCTATCAGATATACAAAATTTATACACTGATAATAATTATGCTTATGTTGCTTCAAATTCACTACCTTCTAATAATAGGGGATTATCAATTCCATATGCCTATCAAATAACAAAAGATATCAACACTGCAACAATTAGTGATGGTACTGTTGGAATTTTGACAGATATAGTTGATGATGGTAAATATTCAACTATAGCATTTACTATTCCTGTTCCATTTATTAGTGGTGATAGAATTTATTATCAACCTGAAATAAGTCCTCTTGTTGGATTGGAAACTGGTAGTTACTATGTTCAAGTTCAATCTTCTGATAATAAGAGGATTAGGTTATATTCTTCTAGATCATTTATTGGTGGAACCAATTACCTGACATTTGGACCTTCAAATGGTCCCCATAAATTTACAATATATTCTCAAAGATCTGCTCAAATTGGAGCACAAAGAGTATTTAAAAAATTTCCATTAGATACAAATATTAAAAATGGAAATAGAGAAGTAACAGTTCCAGGAACAACTGGAATATTAATTAATGGTGTAGAAATTAATAATTATAAGTCCAATGATAAAATTTACTATGGTCCTTTAGAATCAATTAATGTATTAAATGGTGGAAATAATTATGATATTATCAATCCACCATTGGTATCGATCACATCTGGAGCAGGAACAACTGCTTTGGTGCAACCAGTAATTAGTGGTAGTATAGGAAGTGTTTATATAGACTCGCAAGACTATGATATTAATAATATTGTATCAATTGAAGTAAGTGGTGGAAATGGTTCTGGTGCGATTCTTGAACCTATTCTTAAAAAAAGAGTACGTGAAATTTTCTTTGATGGTAGGACAACTACAAACTCTGGAGGCATCAGTACATCTACAAAACAACTTACATTTTTAACAGACCATAATTTAATTAATGGTGAGGCAATAATTTATAATTCCAATGGAAATCTTGAAATTGGAATTGGAAGTTCAACTCTAATTAATAATGCAACTTATTATGCAAAAATTGATAATAATACAACAGTTAAATTGTATCAATCCTTTTCCGACTATTCATCAGGAATTAATACAATATCTTTTAGTAACTCCAATAATTCTGGAATTCATAAATTTAGAAATACTTCAAATAAGAATACAATATCAGAAATTAAGATCATTAATGGTGGCAGCAATTATACCAATAGAAAACTAATTGTTAAATCAACAGGAATATCTACAACCAATCATATAATTAGATTTAAAAATCATGGATTCAATAGTGGAGAGTTGATAAATTATAATTATGAAACATCTTCTATTGGTATTTCATCACTAAATCAATATTATATCTTAAAAAATGATAATGATTCATTTAGATTGTGTAGTGCTGGTATTGGTGGAACCAATACTTCAAATTATGATAGAAAAAATTATATAAAATTTTCTTCCACTGGATCTGGATATCATTACTTTAGTTATCCGGATATTTCAGTTTCTATAAAATATACTTCAGTTGGTTTTGGTACTACAAGTCAAGGATATCAAACTCTTATAGCAACTCCTAAAGTCAGGGGTAGTATTATTGATGCTTACTTATATGAAACTGGAACTGGTTATGGTTCAACAATTTTAAATTTTGAGAAAAAACCCCTAGTAAGCATTAAAAATGGTAAAGAAGCACAAATCAAACCAATTATCATTAATGGAACTATTTCATCTGTAAATATTCAATATGGCGGATTGGAGTATTATTCTAATCCCGACATAATCGTAATTGATCCAACGGGATCGGGATCTGGAGCAGAATTAAGACCGATTATTACTAATCAAAAAATAACTGACATTAAAGTTGTTAACACTGGAATTGGGTATTCAAACACATCATTAATTCAAGTAAAGTCTACCGGTTCTAATGCAGTTTTTGATGTTAATGTAAGATCTTTAACAGTTAATAATAATGTAAAATTTGGAAATGAACTTCTAACCGAAACTGAAAATAAATTACAATATTCTGTTTGTGGATATTTTAATACATTAAGAGAATCATTCGAAGATAATGGTACAAATGTTTCTAACATAATTGGATGGGCATATGATGGAAATCCAATATATGGAGCATATGGATATTCGGATCCTGAGGATTTGAGTTCTAATCCAAAACTCTTAACTTCAGGTTACACTCTAGATGTATCTGATATTATTGATAGGCCGAATGAATTTTCCAATGGATTTTTTGTAGAGGATTATAAGTACACAGATTCTGGGGATTTGGATGAAAATAATGGAAGATTTGGAAAAACTCCAGAATTTCCAAATGGAATTTATGCGTATTTTGCTTCACTTCAAGTTGGATCATTTCAACCACAATTCCCATATTTTATTGGAAATACTTATAGATCAAATACATTAGAAGAAAATTCCACACTTAATCAGTCATTTGATTTTAATAATTCAAATTTACTTAGAAATACTTTTCCATATAAAGTATCAGATAATTATGCCAAAAATGACTTTATAATCGAAACCAATGAAATTAAAAGGCAAAAATCTGTCATTGAATCAGTATCAACAGGATATGTGAATGATTTTGATATTATAAATTCCGGATCAAATTATAAGGTAAATGATGTCTTAAATTTTGATAACACAGGAACAGAAGGTGGAGGACTGATTGCAAAAGTATCTACTATAAAAGGAAAGGATATTGTAGAATTAAATACTTCTGTACAAACTTATCAGAATTCAATTTTTACTTGGAGAAATGATAGGGAAGTAAAAGTCACAATTTTACCCAATCATAATCTATCAGATAATGACTATGTTGTTATTTCTGGATTTTCGACCAATTTAAGTGAATTAAATAATTCTTACCAAATAAACGTATCTTCGTATTATTCTAATGTCTTAAAGGATATTGCAGCATCAACCGTAGGGTTAACAACTGAAATTTATGTAACTCAAATTCCATCATCAGTATCTGTTGGAAGTAGTATTACAATAAATTCCGAAACATTATCAGTATTAGAAGTATTTAAAAATCTTAACATACTTAAGGTAAAGAGGGGATCGACTGGATTATCTCACACTGCAACTACACAAATAAACTTTATTCCAGATTCATTTACAATTTCTAAAAATATTGATAATTTTGATTCAAAAATCAATAATAAAGTATATTTTAATCCAAATGAATCAGTTGGAGTTGGTACAAATACTGGAATTACAAATTCAATAACTTTACAATTTGGTGATTCTACAGTTACAAGAAATGTTCCAACAAAAGGAATTTATATTGAGAATCATCCATTTGCAAATAATCAACAAGTTATCTTTACAATCCCAGGTGGAGGAGCAAATATTGCAATTTCAACCTCATCGACTGGAAGTACATTTAATTTGCCACAAACCGTATATGTAACAAATAAAAATATAAACACTATTGGAATTAAAACCACTCTTAGTTCTTCTGAAGTATTTTTTAGGTCAAATGGTAGTAACAATGATGAATATTTATTTGAAAGTGTATATCAACAAAAAACTGGAAAAGTTGAAAAAATTAAATCAACTGTTTCAGTTTCAACAGATCATGGATTAACTGCTGGAGATATTATCAATCTAAATGTTCAACCAAATCTATCGGTTGGAATTGGAACTTCAACTTCAGTTTATGTTAAGAGGGATACAAATACTGGAAATATTTTAATTAATCCTATTACATTTGGGACTTCTGGTATTAATACTTTAACCAGTACAATTACAATTAATTCGCATAGATTGAATAATGGAGATAAAATTTTATATTCTGCTAATGTAGTTGCATCTGGATTATCAACCGGATCTTACTATGTTTATAAAATTGATGACAATAACATCAAACTTTCAGAGACTAATATTGATACTAATGCAATTCCCCCAACTACGGTAAATATTACCACTACGGGTGGTTCAAATCAAATTATTTCCTCAATAAATCCACAAATTCAATCTGTTAAAAACAATAATCTGGTATTTAATTTAACAGATTCTTCACTTTTAGGATATAATTTTAAAATATATTATGATCAGAATTTTAACAATGAATTTGTTTCTACTGCAGCAACTAGTGGATTTACACTTTCTAGTGTAGGAACAGTTGGACTTTCAACTAATGCTGCATTTACTATTAATTATGATAGCAATCTACCAACTCAACTTTATTATAATTTAGAAAAATCTGGATATATTAGCACTTCTGATATAGAAGTAAATAATTATTCTAAAATATTATTTACCGATAGTTATTACAACTCAAATTATACTATTTCTGGTATTGGATCAACAACATTTGATATTTCTTTGGACATAGTTCCAGAAAAATTAAAATATTTAGAAAATGAGTGTGATAATTTATCATATACAACAAATTCTATATCTGTAAAAGGTTCCATTGATAAAATTAATATTGTTTCTGGTGGAACTGGATATAAAAAACTTCCAGTATTGTCTGGATCTAACTCATCTGAAGGTCAAGATGCTTATATTATTTCAAAATCATTAAATATTGGAAACACTAAAGAAGTAAGAATTATTAATGAGGGGTTTGAATATTCATCAGATAAAACTTTACAACCAAATGCTTACATATCACCAATAATTACAATTAGAAATTCCAACACAATTGACGATATTATAGTTACTGATGGTGGCAAAGAATATACTGATGCACCATTAATTGTAATTGTTGATTCTACTACTGGGGAAAAAATTAATAGTGGAATCTTAGAAGCAGTATTATCTGGAAATGCAATTTCTTCAGTAAATATTGTACAAGAACCCAAAGGTCTTCCAGAAACAACAGTAGATTTATTTGCAACCAACAATACAAATGGAGTTAGTATTCAAAAAGTAGAGTCATCTTCTAGTGGAATTTTTACTTGTTTCATAACTACACCAGTACTTGGATTCTTAATTAAGCCATTTGATATTGGTGACACGGTATTTTTGGAAGGTATACAGAAATCTGGTGATGAAGGTTCTGGATTTAATTCGGAAGACTATGGATATAAGTTTTTCACTGTTAGTAACTATACTATCGGAACTCTTGATAAAGTTGAAATTAACATTAGTAATTTGACAGCAAATACAGGAATAGCAAAAACCATTCAAGATTCATTTGGAAATATTATAAACAGAAAAAATTATCCATCATTTGAAGTTATTCAAAAATCATCACCATTTATTATTGGAGAAAAAATTATCACTGATGATATTAAAAGGGATTTAATAATTCAAGATTATGACAAAACTTTTATTAAAGTATTTGGTTCTTATGAATTATCTAATGGTGAAATTATAAAAGGTGATCAATCCGGCAATATAGCACTTATTGATAATATTAAGTATAATTCTGGAAGATTTGATATTGATTATTCTGTTAGAAAGGATCTTGGGTGGACGGATAATATTGGAAAATTGGATCAAGATAATCAAGTAATTGCAAATAATGATTATTACCAAAATCTTTCTTACACTGTAAAGAGTCCTATTACATATCAGGATTTAAAAACTCCGGTTAATAGCCTACTTCACACTAGTGGATTAAAGAATTTTGCAGATACTGGAATTACCTCTACGACAACTTCTGGAATTTCAAGTAGTTCGAATGAAACAACTATAATTCGTGACATAATTGAAGAAAATAGAGTAGATACAATTTATGATTTTGATTTAGTTAAAGATATTGATATTATTGGATCTTCTTCTAAATTTTTAACTTTAAAAAATAAAAAATTAACAGATTATACTGAATGTAAAACTAATGTAGTTTTACGGATAGATGATATAAACAGACTATTTTCTAATCTGAATTCAGAACCAAGTGAATTTTTAAATATTGTTGATTTAAATACGGGAATATCATATGATAACCTATTATTGAGGGTTTCGAGTACAGATAATTCTCAAATTCAATTAACAGAATTAGTTTTATTGAATGATGGTACTGATAATTTCTTATTGGAAAAAGGAACATTGGTCAATGTTGGATCAGGACTTACGCATAGTTCCGGAGAAGAAATTGGAACGTTTTCAATAATTACCAATACATTTAATGAAACTTATCTACAATTTAAACCCTTTGATGCATTTAATACTGATTATGATCTAAAGGTAATTAGTAATCAATTCAATTCTAGTTTACCAGGTATTGGAACAGCTTCTATTGGGTTCATTAACCTAACAGGTTCTAATGGAATTACAACATCAGGAATTACAACTTCAATAATATCAGTACAATCTAATAAATTTTCTTCATTATATGTTAATAGTCAAGTAGTTAATACTACAACAAATCAAATGAATTTTGTTGAGTTATATTTGACACACGACGGCACAGATACCTATATTTCAGAATATTATTTTGATTCTGAATATATGAGTAATAATTACTCAGGAAATTTCATAGGTTCATTTGGTGCAAATATTTCATCCGGAATATTATCTTTAAATTATACCAACAATTCTTCCAACAACGTTAATATCAGATCAAAAATTGTTGGATTTGGTACAACAGCAGTTGGTGTTGGAACATATCGATTTAAATTGCCTGGACAGATATCTGGACTTGAAAGAAGTGCAGTATATAAATCTAATTATTCATCAGCAGTTTCTGCCGCATCAACCGAAGTAATATCACTAGACAAAACTGATTTTAATGCGATTAAATCTTTAATTAAAGTTAGTGTTGGATCTACAAGTGCTTTACATCAAATTATGATGGTACAGGATACGAATAATGTGTATATTCAACAATCACCATTCCTTTCTATCGGAAGTACGACAGGAATTGGAACTTTTGGTTCAGAATATTCTGGAAATAATTTTATATTAAAATTCTATCCAGATTCATCAATAACATCTAAAATTGATATTTTATCATTTAATCAGTGTTTATATACAGTTTTAGATGCTGTAAATATTGCACCAGATCTTGAGTATGGAACAGTATTAGAATCTATTGATGTTAGTTTTTACAATGCTATTAATGGGAATAGGGTTAATAAAACTGAGTTTGATTTAACTTCTGATGGATATCCAATCTTTGCAAAAACATTTGACCCATCAGACACCTCTAAACTGGAAAAAACTACGGGAGTATTTACAATCACAAATCATTTCTTCAGTAATGGGGAAAAACTCATATACACACCAAAATCTACATTTATTGGAATCGGATCAGTACCCGTTGGAATTGGTGCAACACTAAACTCAGTTGGAGTTGTAACTACGTTATTGCCATCTGACGTTTATGCTATTAAACTTTCAAATAATACCTTCAAATTATCTACAAGAAAAGATTATGCTGCATTAGGTATAGGTGTTACGTTTACATCTAATGGAGAAGGAAATGCACATCAACTCGAAATGTTTAAGAAAAATGAGAAGGCAATTATTACTATTGATAACTTAGTTCAATATCCATTATTATATACTCCAATATCACATATTTTATCCGGAAATGGTGGACAAATTGGTGCCGCATCTTCAACATTTGCTTTGAGTGGAATATCTACAATTTCTCCAAAAGATATTCTTAGAATTGATAACGAATATATGGAAATTATTAACGTTGGATTGGGAACAACCAATGTTGGACCCATAACAAATAGTGGAATACTTTCTTTGGTCGAAGTTTCTAGAGGATTTGTTGGTTCTTCTGCAACCACACACACTGATTCCACAACAGCAAGAGTTTATAAAGGTTCTTATAATATTGTTGGAAATAGTATTTTCTTTACTGATCCCCCCAGAGGAAATCCAAATATAGAGAGAGATTCTAGTAATTTAAGATTTGAAACCTCAGACTTTAGTGGAAGAGTATTTTTAAGGAACGATTATACAACTAACCAAATATATGATGATATTTCCAATCAATTTACTGGTATTGGTAGAACCTTTACTTTGACTGTTGGTGGAGCAAACACAGTTGGATTGGGATCTACTGGTGGAAATGGCATTTTATTCATCAATAGTGTTTTCCAAACTCCAACAACTGATAATAATCCAGCAAATAATTTTATAATTGCCGAAAATTCTATCGCAGGAGTAAGCAGTGTAATATTTTCTGGAATTACATCAGCAAACAGTTTAAATGTATTTACTTCAGAGTTTGATATAAATCAAAATCAAACTCCTAGGGGTGGAATAATTATTTCTTTAGGATCATCTACTGGATTGGGATATGCACCTCTTGTAGGGGCAGCAGTAACTGCTGTGGTCGGTGCTGGAGGTTCAATTAAGTCTGTTGGATTGGGAACTACTGATAATGTTGGTTCTGGATATAATGGCATTATTTCCATAGGTGTTAGTGTATATCAAAGTGGGCATACTGGTGTAGCAGCATCTATAAGAGCAATTGTAGGTGCAGGTGGAACACTATCATTTAATATCATTAATGGTGGAACTGGATATACAGATCCCAAGATATTTGTTTCGGAACCTTCTTATCAAAATCTTTCAGTAACTGGAGTGTCTAGATTAGGTATTGGTACAACGACAACTACTGGAATAGGACTTCTTTTAAATCTTCAAGTTGGTGCAAGTTCGACCACAGGAATTGGTTCAACTTATTATGAAGTAACTAGATTTAATATTTCAAGACAAGGATATGCATTCAAACGTGGAGATGTATTTAAACCAGTTGGTTTAGTTACTGATTCAAGATTGGCATCACCAATATCAGAATTTAAATTGACAGTTCTTAATACATTTACAGATTCTTTTGCTGCTTGGCAATTTGGAGAGTTTGACTATATTGACTCAATTAAAAATTATCAAGATGGAATTAGGACTAGATTTCCATTGTATTATAATAACGATTTATTGAGTTTTGAATCTGAAGAGGGTTCACAAGTAAATCTTGCAAATGCCTTACTAATTGTTATTAATGGTGTGATTCAAGATCCTGGAGTAGCATATGAATTTAATGGTGGAACATCTTTTATTTTCAAAACTGCACCAAGATCCGAAGATAATGTTGCGATTTTCTTTTATAGAGGCACCAAAAATGATGATACTGTGTTAATTACAAATATAAATGAAACTTTAAAAAGAGGAGATACTGTAAAAGTATTGAAGAATAATAGTATTTCTGGAACAATATCACAAGATAATAGAACAATATTCGATCTATCATTCTCAGATAAGTTTGAAACTAATTCGTACTCCAATCAAGGAGTAGATGTGGAAAACTACAAACCATTAAGCTGGACTAAACAAAAAATTGATAGAAAAATTAATGGGGAAGATGTTTATAAAACAAGAGATTCTATTGAATCTTTAGTATATCCAACATCAAAGGTTATCAAAAACTTTTCAACTACAAATACTGAAATATTTGTTGATAATGCGGAGTTCTTTAATTATGATATAGATTCACCTTTTGATGCACTTATAGTAAATGGAATTTCCACAACAGCAAGTGGGTCAGTTGAATTGATTTCAAATATTTCTCTGGTTAATGGATTTTCTGGCATTATTACTGGAATTACAACTACAACAGGTAGTGGTGGAAATCCATTGGCATTGAGATTCTACTTAAATTCACCATCTTATGCTGGATTGCAAACTGGATATCCAATTTATATTTTTGATACTCGTATTGGAAATGGAGTAACTTCTATTGATGGATCAAATACTGCAGTTGTTGGTATCGGTTCTACATTCTTAGATAATATTTACTATATTCATCAATTCTCTTCAAGTGGCACTATTGGAATTATTACTTGCAATATAAAATCAAATACATCTGTAGTTGGACTTACATCTACAGGTAGTGCATCTAATCCAGTAGGCAAATTCTCTTGGGGTAAGTTATCTGGATTTACTAGGTCAAGTTCCCCAATTTCTATTGGAGTAACTGGAAATACTGTAGATGTTGGTTTGTCAACTTTCCCAACAATTCAAAGAAGAGGTGCTGGTATAAGAGATACTGGAGCACTTCCAAAAGTCTTATAAATATCTAAAAAACTATTAATATGGCAGCAGTCGTAACAGACCAATTTAGAATATTGAATGCGAGTAATTTCGTAGATTCTGTGGTATCTGATAATAATTCATATTATGTTTTCTTGGGACTAGATAATCCTACAACAGTTGGATTTGGCAGGACAACTGATTGGGATACGAATATTCCAAATCCAACTGATAATATTGAGTATTCTGGACATTATAAGGATACTTCTTTATTTGGTAAAAAAATTACTAGCAGTAATATTAGAAGGCTTATAAGAAAAGTTACTTGGACTTCTAATAGTTCCTATGATATGTATAGGAATGATTATAGCATCTCAAATCCAGCGCCAAATTCAAATTCAAGTAGGTTGTATGATACAAACTATTATGTAGTTAATAGTGATTATAGAGTTTATATTTGTATAGACAATGGTTCTTCTGGAGAAAGCCCAAAGGGAAATAAATCACAAGATCAACCTACATTTACAGATTTAGAACCATCTGCAGCAGGAGTAAGTGGTGATGGATATGTATGGAAGTATCTTTTTTCAATTTCTCCAAGTGATATTATAAAGTTTGACTCAACTGAATACATTACTGTTCCAAATGATTGGTCAACATCAAATGATTCTCAAATTATTTCCGTTAGAGAAGCAGGAGATTCTACTATAAACTTTAATCAAATTAAAAAAGTATATATTGAAGATGGTGGAACTGGTTATAGTTCTGGAATAGTTGATATTCTTGGGGATGGTAGTGGTGGTAGAGTATCAATTACTGCTACTGGTGGTGTAATAACTTCTGCTATTGTGACTGCCGGTGGTAGTGGATATACTTATGGCATTGTTGATTTAGGAAGTCTCCAACCATCAGGAAGTATTCCAAATCCAGCAAAACTAATACCAATTATTCCACCATCTAAGGGACACGGATATGATATTTATTCAGAATTAGGTACTGATAAAGTATTAGTATATGCAAGATTTGACGATTCAACTAAAGATTTTCCAACAGATACTCAATTTTCTCAAGTTGTACTTATCAAAAATCCAACTATTTTTAGTTCTAGTAGCACATTTACAGAAAATCAATATTCGTCACTTTATTCTATGGTGGTTACTGCGTCAATTAGTACAATTATTGGAGAAAAAATAACACAAATAAGGACAGATGGAAAAGTTGCAAAAGGATATGTGGCATCATATGATAGTGAAACTAAAGTATTAAAATATTTTAGAGATAGATCGTTATATTTTGGAAATAAATTTGATCAAACTGACTATAATACAGTTACTTTAGATTCTAATGTATCTGATTTTGAATCTGGAGGTAATAATATTGTAAGTAATTCTTTTACCGCATCTATTGATACCACATTTAATGGCAATAAACTTACAGTTGGAAATAAAGTTATAGATTTGGGAGTAACTTTTACAAGTGGACTTGCAAATCCAGAGATAAATAAAAATACGGGAGACATAATTTATATTGATAATAGACCCCTTGTAGAAAGAGACATCAGACAAAAAGAAGACGTTAAAATTATTCTGGAATTCTAAAAAAAATGGCACAAAAAACAGATTTAAACATCAGCCCATATTATGATGATTTTGATTCTGAAAAGAATTTTTACAAAGTCTTATTCAATCCTGGGCGACCAATTCAGGCAAGGGAACTAACAAGTCTGCAATCAATTTTACAAAATCAATTAGAATCCTTCGGAAGTAATATATTCAAAGAGGGATCAATGGTGATTCCCGGCAATATTGCATATGATGGACAATTTTATTCTGTAAAACTTAATCCTACCAATTTTGGAGTTGATATTTCAATTTATATTAATAATTTTATTGGTAAAAAAATAGTTGGGCAAATATCAGGAACAACGGCAACAATTCAATATATTGCTTTTCCAGATAGTATTAATGTAGAAGAGTTGACAATATATGTAAAATACTTAGATTCTGATAGTAATTTTCAATTCAATCCATTTGTTGATGGAGAATCATTACTTGCCGAAGAAAATATAACTTATGGAAATACCACAATTAATGCAGGAACTCCCTTTGCTTCCCTAATTTCCTTAAATGCAACTTCAATAGGATCTGCGGCATCCATGGGGGATGGTGTATATTTTATTAGGGGTTATTTTGCAAAAGTATCTAAACAAACCACAATTCTTGATAACTATACAAATACTCCATCATATAGAGTTGGATTGAAAATTGATGAATTGATTATTAGTGCAAAAGATGACAGTTCACTGTATGATAATGCTAAAGGTTTTACAAATTATGCTGCCCCTGGTGCAGATAGATTTAAACTGAATTTAACTCTAACTAAAAAATTATTATCCGATACTAACGATACAGATTTTGTTGAATTACTGAGAGTTGAAAATGGAAAAATTAAAAAAATTGAAACTAAAACTCAATATAATATAATTCGTGATTATTTGGCAGAAAGAACTTATGATGAATCTGGAGATTATGCAGTAACTCAATTTAACCCATCAATACATAATTCATTGAATGATAGATTGGGAAGTAATGGATTGTTCTTTGATACTGAAACAACAGAAGAGGGAGGTACTCCTTCGGATGATTTAATGTGTATAAAGGTATCCCCAGGAAAAGCTTATGTAAGGGGATATGATGTAGAAAAAGTTTCAACAACCATCATTGATGTTCAAAAACCAAGAGATACTAAATCTGTAGATAATTCCAATATTCCCTTTGAAATGGGAAATATTATAAGAGTTAATAACGTATCTGGAGCACCAAAAAAAAGATATCCAGTAGAATTCTATGATAGACTTGGAAGAGCAGGAACTAAAATTGGTGATGCTAGAGTATATAATTTTAGTTTGACTGATGCTGCTTATGCTAATGCTGCAAGTAATTGGGATTTATATCTTTATGACATTCAAACATATACAACATTAGTCTTAAATTCTTCAGTTTCAAATTCAGAATTACCTGCAACATCTTTTGTGAAAGGTAAGAGTAGTGGTGCTAGTGGATACGCAGTTGCTGCTGGTGGAGCATCTACTACAATTAGTTTGCGTCAAACTTCTGGAACATTTTCAGTTGGAGAACAATTAATTATTAACGGTATTGATTTTCCAAGAACCATTAAAACCGTAACTTCATATTCTACCGAAGATATTAAATCAGTACGTCAAGATACTAGTGTATCAGGACTTACAGTTAATTTTGATGCAGATTGCTTACTTGAAAGATTTTCATTACCAAATGGAGTAGTTCAGGCAACTATTAGTGGTGCAAATACTGTAACAAGTCCAGGAAAGGTATTTACTAGAGTAAAAGTTGGATCAATCATTAGATATCAAACTACAACTGGTGATGAAACATTTAATAGAGTAACTGATGTTTCTTCGGATGGTTTGACATTAGGTATTACCACGGCTGGATCGGGTGTTTCTGGTGTCTATTCAGGAACAGTCACAAATGGAACTTATAATATTTTATTAGGAGCACCGGTTATAAGAAATGAAGGTGTTGGATATCTATATGCTCAACTCCCAGATTCAAATATTTCTTCAGTAAATCTTTCAGATTCATTGTTGACAGTTTCTGAACAAATATCAGGAGAATCTACAAATGGTTCTGGAGTTTTAACTTTCGA
>Ga0315288_10003991_pt1 | contig 18798 bp, 15 predicted proteins | sample YL17G11_20_MG_FD_203454 | JGI IMG/M metagenome (GOLD analysis project Ga0315288, IMG submission 203454) | Sediment microbial communities from Yellowstone Lake, YNP, Wyoming, USA - YL17G11_20 | ecosystem: Environmental > Aquatic > Freshwater > Lake > Sediment | place: USA: Wyoming | collected... | reverse complement strand
GGACAATCGTCTGCTCGTTGACCTGGACTCCAACGGCTGGCCGCAAACAGGCCGCAACAAGGCCCTGGCGGAGATTCGCAAAGCCTTCGCCCTGATGATTTGCGGAGACCAGCACCTTGGCACGATCATTCATCACGGCATCAACGATTGGAACGACTCCGGCTATTCTCTCTGCGTGCCGTCGATCGCAAATCTCTACCTGCGATGGTGGGCCCCTCTGGAGCCGGGCAAAAACCGCGAGCCGGGAATGCCCGAATACACGGGTGAATTTCTCGATGGGCTCGGCAACAAGCTCACCATGCTGGCGGTGGCCAACCCCGACCCCGAGGAAAACAAAGATAAGCTCACAACAAGAGCGGCCGGTTTCGGTGTTGTCAAATTCAATAAGAAGACCAGGGCAATCACAATGGAATGCTGGCCCAGGAACGTCGATATAACCGATTCCAATACCAAACAGTATCCCGGCTGGCCCAGGACTATTCAGCAAACAGATAACTACGCACGTAAAGCTGTCGCGTATCTTCCGACAATCGAAGTTCAAGGTATGACGAATCCAGTCGTTCAGGTCATCGACGAATCGAACGATGAAATCGTCTATACCCTGCGTATCAATGGGACATCCTGGAAGCCCAAGGTTTTCAAGATAGAAGAATACACTGTTAAAATCGGCCGGCAAGGCACCGACCAAATGAAGACACTCACAGGAATCCAGCCGCTTGCGGCTGGCGAGAGCGGGAAGATAAGTGTAAAATTCTGACAATGTTCGGAAAATTTAACTTAGAAGGCTTCTTAACTTAGAAGAAAGGAGATGACAAAGATGAAATGTTCGATTAAATTTTGGTTATTGATTATCGCAGCGCTGATATGCCTGTTAGGCGAACGAGTCAAGGCCGAGCCGTGGGTGGTTCTCGAAGGCAAAGAAGGTCCGGGCAAGGGAAAGCACATTGTTTTTCTCGTCGGCGACGAGGAATATCGTTCGGAAGATTCCATGCCCCAGCTCGCCAAAATCCTGGCGGTGCATCACGGCTTCAAATGTACGGTGCTTTTTGCCGTCAATAAAGAAACCGGCGAAATCGACCCGCAGACACTCGATAATATCCCCGGCCTGGAAGCTCTCGAAACAGCGGACATGATGGTGATGTTCCTGCGTTTTCGCGAGCTGCCTGATGACCAGATGAAGTGTATTATCGACTACACCAATTCAGGCAAACCGATCATGGGGCTAAGGACCTCGACTCATGCGTTCAACTACGTAAAGCACAAAGACAGCCCCTATGCCAGGTACAGCTTTAACAACAAAGAATTTGACGGCGGGTACGGGCGACAGGTCTTCGGCGAGACATGGATCAACCATTACGGCCAGCACCAGCAGGAAAGCACGCGAGGCCTCATCGCCAAAGGCATGGAAAACCATCCCATCGTCAAAGGCATTGACGATATCTGGGGCGAATCCGACGTTTACGCCATCACAACGCTGACCGGTGACAGCAAGCCGCTTATCATGGGACAGGTGCTTGCCGGGATGGACCCGAAAGACAAACCGAATCCGGATAAGAAACTGGTCCCCGTGGCCTGGACCAAGACCTACACGGGCGACACAGGAAAGACCGCCCGTGTGTTCACCACGACGATGGGACATTCGTTCGACTTCAACAGCGAAGGTTTCCGCCGGCTGCTCGTGAATGCTTGCTACTGGGCGATGGGCATGGAAGATAAGATTCCTGCTAAGAGCAATGTCGATTTTGTCGGCCCGTATAATCCAAATAAAATCGGTATGGGCAAGCAAAAAAAAGGCTTGAAACCCTCGGACCACAAGCTGCCGTAGGGTCTATTCCGGGAGCACTTTCGCGCTGTTTACTTTTTTGCCTCCGATGCTGAACAGGTGTGAGTAAGTACTCAGGTACATTCTTTCGCTTGCGACGGCCGGCGTGGAGTGGCTTGCTTGACCCTGAGGATTGATTGCCAGCAGCTCATATGTTACGGCGGCCTTGGCTACGACACGGTCATTATCCGTGCGTCTATGGAAAAGAACGACGGCATGTCCATCAGCTACAAGATCCGCGAAACACGAAATAAACCGGCACATAAGCGACGCGGCCTGCGGCCGCAGGTACGCTCTATGCGGATATTGGGCCTATTGGGGTTTCTTTTCCGGGGCCGTCAGCCGGCCTCTTGGGTATGTTGTTAATCGGTTGTCAATGCGTGCCCAGGGTACGGCCATCTCTGTCCAGATCTGACAGACCGTTTTGACGAGGGCCGGATCGTCCAGGCTGCCCGCCTTGATGTAGACAAACTCCGGGTGAGCCGGTGATCTCGTAAACAACGGGGATCCACATTCCGGACAGAATTCCCGCGTGATTTCGTTGCCGCTGTCGGCAATCTTGGTGTAAGCCTTGACGTGGCCGGAAATGATGCGCAGCGCATCTACGCGGGCACGTACCCCGATGCTGAACGCGCTGCCCGTGGTTCGTCTACAGTCCGGACAATGGCAGTAATTTGCACCCCCGGGATCGCCCGTGTGTTCATACCGCACGTAGCCGCAGAGGCATCCCCCGCTGAATATTCCTTTCATGGGTCTGCATTCCTCCTTCTTAGCCCTACAATAATTAACTGATCCGCATAGCAAAATATACGGTTCCCAATTCCGACAAACACGTGGCGGCGGCTCATTGAATTGCCCGCGGTTGAAGGCGTCTCTGTGTCGCGGGCATCTTGCCCGCGATTCGAGGGCGGGACGCCCTCGACACGTAAGACGCTTTCGACACGAACCTGCCCATCCTTCAGCTATTTCTTGCCTCCTACGCTGAACAGGTGTGAGTAGGTCCGCAGGTACATTTTTTTGCCGGCGATGGCCGGCGTGGCGTGGCTCGTTTCTCCAAGGGGATTGACCGCCAGCAGTTCGTAAGTCTCGGCAGCCCCGACGACGACAACGTCACCATCCATCGTAATGCAGTAAAGCCTGCCGTCCGCCCAAACCGGCGAGCTGAAGAATCTGCCGGCGGGTTTCTCTTGCCAGATTCGTTCGCCTGTGGCGGCACGCAGGCATGAGACGTAGCCTTGATCGTGAAACGTGAATAAAAGGCCGTTCATATATACGGACGTCGGTACGTATGGTCTGACGCCGCTGTCGATTCTGTAAGCTTCTGTCACATGTATCGATCCGTCTTTTGTGCCGGGTCGAATTGCGGTCAGGCATTTGCCGCTGCCGCCGTCGCCGCAGGTGCCGATCAGCAATCCATCCGCGATGACGGGCGAGCTGACGACGCGGGCCGGGAAGGCCGATGCCACTTCCCATATAACCTTGCCTGTGCCGGGATCGACGCCGGTCATGCCATGAGAGTTGCTGTTGAAAATCAGCTGCGGTGCCCCTGTTGCCGGCGTATAAACACAGGGCGTCGAGTACGAAGTCTTGGGGCCGGTTTTCCGGTCCAATGTCCAGCGTGTCTCGCCCGTTTTACGGTCTAACGCGACCCAGATGCTCCTGGCGTCTTTACTGCTGCTGTTCTCGTGCTCGTGTGTAAAGATTACCATGTCATCGTGGACGATCGGCGAGCTGCCCGCGCCGTGCTGGCAACGCACACCTTCAAACGTGCGTTTCCAGATTTCGGTTCCCTCATGATTCAATGTCGCGAGAATTGTTTCTTCCGGGCTCGTCCAGAGTACATAGACGTGGTCGGCGTCAACTGCCGGCGTTGCCGTTGCAAAGCTGTTTAGTTTGTTCGGGCGGTATTTGCTAATCGCGTATTCCTTCTGCCACATCACTGTGCCGTCTGAGGCATTAAGAGCCAGAAGCACGCTGTGTTCGGCTTGCTGGTCGCCGCAGGTAACGAATATCTTATCGCCCCAGAGCACAGGCGAGGAGTGCCCCCCTCCCGGCAGCTCGACTTTCCAGTTATAGTCTTTTTCCGTCCATTTGACGGGAATCGTCTTGGCGTCGCTGATGCCCTGCCCGTTTGGCCCGCGAAACCGCGTCCATTCCTGTCCCTGTGAGACCGGCGTCCATAAGATGGTCAGGGCTGCCAGGAAAACTTGCGTACATTGCTTGCCGGTAATTGCCGGATAGCTTTGTTTTATCATAAGAAATCTTCCTACTAATGGTTTAACCGGGACGCTGTTTTCGGCTGCCGGTTTTACTTGCCTTCTTTTTTTGCTGCTTTTGTCCGGCTCGCGCGTCCTGCTCTGCCATGAAATCCTTCAACGCTTCCGGTGAAGTGCGATTCTCAAAGGCAGCGAGCGCCGTATCGCCGGTTTTTTTCATCCAATCGTGCAGTTCTTTCTGCGACTTATCGATTTCTTCTTTATAGCTCGGATCGTCAATCAGATTATGCAGCCCATCTGGATCATTTTTGAAATCGTAGAACTCTTCAACGACACGGTATTGGAATAGTTTGACCCGGGCGGCCACCGAATCGTCCTTTTGAGCGGCGGTCTTCATCGCGTTGAAAGTCAGTCCGGATTGCGATTCATTCCTGAATATACGCTTTCCGTCCGACCACGGGTTAAAAATGTAGCCGAACCGGTTATTCTGCACGCATCGCATTGGGAAACGATTACTTCCCGAGGTCTGATGGAATTGGGTAAAGACCTTGTCGCGTTCGGGCTGCCGCTTTCCCAGCAGGACCGGCAGGAACGATGAACCGTCCATACCGCCGGGGGCAGATACGCCGGCTGCATCGAGCGCAGTCGGCATGAAATCTATGCCGGAAATGAAGTGCTGCTTGTCCACGATGCCGGGTTTTATCCTGCCGGGCCAGGCGGCAATCCAGGGCGTCCGTGTGCTGTGCAGATAGCAGTTGGTCTTGGAAAACGGAAGTGCCATACCGTTGTCCGAGAGGAACATGATAAGCGTGTTCTCCGCCTGACCGGATTCGCGAAGCGCCCGCAACACCGCACCGACAGTATCGTCGCACCGCCGGACGGAACTGTAATACTGAGCGATTTCCTTTCGCACGTCGGGCAGCTCCGGCAGAAAGCCGGGCACCTCGATTTCCTCGCCCTTATAAACTCGCGACGGAGCGGGGATATCTTTCAGCGACTCGGCGAAGTTCTTCTGCTCCTGCTCGCTTCCATGGAAGGGGCGATGCGGGTCGTGCGAATTGGCCATGAGAAAAAATGATTTCTTCTGATTGGCGGCCTGCCGGAAAAAATCCCTGGCGTACTTGTAGTAGAGTTCCGGATTCCGACCCGAGCCAAGGTCCTGGATGTCTTCGATCATGTCCCACTTGAACTTCTCGGGCGGCGCCAGATGTTTCACCTTGCCGAGTATGCCCTGAATATATCCTGCTTTATTAAGCCGCTCCTGCAGCGTGGGAACGCTCGTATCGATAGGTTGAAAACCTTCGGCCCCGTTTCGATGCGGGTATCGGCCTGTCATTAGAACCGACCGGGACGGCTGGCAGACCGCTATCGTGACATGGGCGTGCTCAAAACGCACCCCTTCGGAAGACAGGCGGTCGATATTGGGAGTAATATCCGGCGTTCGTCCGCCGAAGCAGCCCGGGGCGTTCCAGTTCATATCGTCGGCGGTAATTAAAAGAATATTAGGCCGTTTTTTCTGCTCATTCGCTCCAAATGCCGGAAGCTGCCCTGATGCCAACAATGCGGATCCAAGTCCCGCCGCCTTCAGGAATCTGCGGCGTGTAAAAGAAATGTCGCTCATAAGTTGTGCTCCTGTTTTGCGTGTTAACGTGGCGGCGGTTCGTAAACCGCCTCTGATTATTTATACATATTTAACTTTTGTTTGCTGAGGCCAGACCTTTTTCGGCCGCATCGGAAATGTACGCTTCATCAGCCCCGCTGCGAGTATCGTGCAAATGTGTGTATATTTTTACAGCCGGCTCTTTTTTACCGGCCTCAAGAAGCCGTTCTGCGAGCAGCAGGCAGGCCTTGGTGGCTGTGACTCGCTCGTATATCCCTTCAGCGTCCGCCGCCTTGAGCAGTAAATCCACTGAGCCGGCGTCGCCTATGTTAGCCAGTGCCCAGCCTGCCGCCATGCGAATGTTACGATCATCGTCGCCGAGGGCCTTCTTTAGTGCATCGACTGACTTGGCATCCCGGAGCACGCCGAGATTTTGAATAATCGTCAGCTTCATTTTGCCCTTAACTTTTGGCAAGGTGTTTCGCAACTGCTCGGCGGCTCCGTCACCGATGGCCACAATCGCCTGGGCGGCGGGCTCATAAAGCTCCTCATCCTCCAGCATTTTGCCGAGTGCAGGAACGACCTCTTTACCGCCGGCTACCTGTAATTGTTGGATCAGGTACATTTGAACGGCTTTGGGCTTGTCGCCGCCAAGCTGCATGGCCAGTGTTCCTGTAAATGCTCGCCTGGATTTTTCTTCGTCCGGTTTGCACATTTGCACGGCTAAGCAATGAAGTGCGTATCGTGGTTTGACGTCATCTCCCAGGCCGGGTTCGACGAGCATGTCGATCAGGGCGAGGAGACTTTTACGGCCGCCTTCGTTTATCTCAGAGACAACGCTATCTACTGTTTCCTTGTCGATATTGCTGAGCAGGCCCTGTTCATCGGAATCAGGAAGCCTGTTGACGAGTTCTGCAAGGGCGGAAGATTGTTTTGCCATAATCAATATCCTTTCTACAGACTAAGCCTGTCGAGAGATTCCTATAGATGCCAAGGCGCCCGCATCGGCGGATTGACGAGCCGATTGGCTTCTTCATCGCCGATGATTTGTTCATTGACCGGGTCGTAGCGAAGCTTTCGCCCGGTACGGATGGCGATATTTGCCAGATGCAGCAGCGTGGCGCTTCGATTAGCCGCATCGGCATTGCCGCCTGCACGTTTTCGAGTTTTAACCGCTTCGGCAAAGCTGACAAGCGGCTCCGGATCGGGCATCTCCTTAATCTTCTTCTGGTCTTCTTCGCTCAAATCGCTGAGCAGAACTTCACGGGCCTGATTACGGTTGTATGGCTCGCCCCATTCTCTGCTGTCAAAAACAAACGTCATCCCGTCGGCGAATTTCAACTCGACCCAGCCCCACATGCCGCAGGCCTCGGGATGCGCCGGCGGTGCGTAAGCTTCTATCTCGACCGGACTGGTGTCATCCTTGGCATAGACCCACTGAACCGGGTCGAAATGGTGCTGCCCCATATCTGCCAGACCGCCTCCTTCGTAATCCCAATAGCCGCGGTGTGTGCCGCCATGGCGATGCGGGTGATAGGGCCGAAGCGGTGAGGGGCCGCAATACATATCCCAGTCGAGGCTCTTCGGTATCGGCTGCGGCTGGGCGTTGACCATCCCGCTCCACTCCTTAACCTTAAGGCCGCCGCTCTTGTTATGCACGCCCTTGCAGTTATTCTTCAACAGGCCGCTGGCCATGATTTTGTGAATCTCGATACTCTTTGGATCTCTGCTTACGTCGAATCTGCCGAACGTCCCGACCTGGAAGATGCGATTGTAGCGTTTTTCGGCCTCGGCCACGGCACGGCCCTCGGCGATGAACCGTGTCATCGGTTTTTCGCAGAGGACATCCTTGCCGGCCTCCATCGCCGCGATGGAGATCAGAGCGTGCCAGTGAGGCGGTGTAGCGATCGCAATAACGTCAATGTCCTTACGCTCCAGCACGCGGCGAAAATCCCTGTAGATGGTCTTGTTGTCTTCCCTGCCGACAAACTTCACGTCGCATATTGCGAGTTTTTTAGCTTCCAGCCCCATTGCTTCGAATGTGCCGTTACCACGACCTCCACAACCTATCAGGGCGCCGCCGAAGGTTTCGCTGGGCGGCGTATGGTTCGAGCCTCCCAGAACGTGTCTCGGTACGATTGTAAAAGCCGTAGCTGCTCCAATCGAACCTTTAATAAATTGACGCCTCGTTACCTTTTCAGTTTTTGGCATGATATGCTCTCCTTCGATTCTGAAACAAAAGCTTCTGCAAAACTGTAACCTAACTCTGGATTGTACCCAATCGTCCTGTAATTAACCAGCAATTTTGTGGTAAATTTGACTGTGTACGCCGGCAGAATTTATTTGCTAAAGCTGATGTGAACCTCTCTGGTGTGCGGCTGCAGAAGAAATTCGCCGGCCTTCATGGCAGGGATTGTCCGGCCGTTCACGGTTACTGTCGCCTCCAGTGATTCCGGCAGGCGCAGCAGAAAACCATTAGGAGGTTTTGCCGTGCCGTCCAGACTTAATGTTGCTCCGCCCCGCGTCGGCTTCCACAGCAGATTTAACTTGCCGAAATATGTCGGCAGGCCCTCAATCCTGATGCCGTCCTTATATGTAAACCATGCCGGCGGAACACCAGACAGCAGGATCAGCCCCCGGTCGTTTTCGAACGCCAGACAGTCCCGCATCAACAGCCAGAGTTCGGCGATGGCCCAGCCGTGCGGCATAGCGACGTTTCCGTTCCAGGTAGTGCGCAGCCGGTCCCAGCCGCCGGAGCCGCTTTTTCCGCCCTCATCGAAGGCGTACCATCCCTTCATCTGCTCGTGTTCGAGATGTCTTTGCAGTGTGCCGTAACCGGCCTGTCGATTGCCGGCCAATAATCCCTGATGGGCTTTGGCGAGAGCGAAATATCGCCAGCCGCCCGGATCCTGCCCACCGATATCTCTGAACTGCCCGTGTGCCCTGCCGCTATCTAACGGATAAAGCCGGCACGGCCACAGCACCGAATAGCTGCCGTATTGATTTGCGAGATTGTCGACGAACTTCTCATCATACTTTTCAAACAGGCGCCCAGCGAGAGCTCTCCACCCTGCCGCCTCGGTGGATTCGCCGACTGCATCGGCGAGATTTGCCGCACCGTACAGACCGGCGATGTCAAATGCTTCGGTGTATTCAGGATGACTGCCGTCGCACCTGCCCGGCTTCAATTCTCTGCGGTTATCCTCGGGCAGCGCCGGTCCAAAATTCAGGCTGTCCATTTGCACCCAGTACGGCCCGCTTGTCGTTCGATAATATTCTATCATCTCAGCGATTTTCCTCATCGACGGATAAATACGCCGGGCCCACTCCTTGTCCTGAGTAAATTGCCACTGCTGGCCCATGGCCCAGAGAATCTGGCCCGGGTTGTCCGCTTCGGGATACGACCGGCCGTTGAAAGGGTGTTTAGTGAAATAGTCGATTGCTTCAACGGCGAGATCTTTGTTGCCGGACTTCTGAAAAATATTCGCCACATAGACGCCGTCACGGTTGAACACGTTGTAGTTCACGACGGCAACATCCGGCGCCCCTTCGTTCATCTCCATTGCGGCATGAGCGATAATCGCGGCGAACGCATCCTCCCAGCGTGCATCCGGAAGGTCGAGGTTTATCCTTTCGGTTAATCGCTTCCAGTATTCTGTAGCCTCAGCGAACAAGGACGAAACGTCGATTTCTCGATAATAGTCCAATCCGGGATCGGGCTGTAACGTTCCGCCTGTGGATGGATTCAGTTGGGCCAGGTCGAATTGCGCCCATTCGCTCACGCCATCCCATTGGTGCCCCACTGCCCTGCGGCCGGGTAGAACCGGAAAAACAAAATCGAGCGTTTTATTGCCTCCCGGCGAAAGTCTCAGATTATAGTAGAGGGCCCCGGAGCAGTCGCCGCTTTGCGAGGTTGCCAGGTCATGATCGGCCATCCGGCCAACGAGAGCATGCTCCCCAATAGTATCGGTTGCCAGAACACCCGCCTTTGAGGGTTTTTCCGCTGCTACAATCGCTGTGTGGTCGTCTACGAGTAATGTGTCAAACTCTCTACTGACAGTGAGTTTCTTTACATCAAAACCGGCCGGCCCAATCGGACGAAGAGCCGCGTAAACGCCGACGTCCCTTGTTTCGTCGGAAGTGTTATTGAGTGTCATGCGTGCGCCCACAACGAATATCTCCTGCCCCGAGTATTTCCGTCCGACCTGACAGATTTCGGTTTTGACTATGATGTCGCCGGCAGACCATTTCGTCCATGGGATAAGATATCGTCCGTCGGCAAGGCCGTGCTCGCAATTTACGTCGTCCATGGTCGGGGCGACCAGCCGCCCTGCCGTCTTGTCGAAAATCCAGAAATACACGCCGAAGCTTCCCACTCCCGGCGAGAAATTGCCCTCGGCTTCGACGAAGGTTTTGAGAGTGTCGAGACTATTGGCTATGCCTATCGGGATGTGAACTTTGCCGCGAGGATCCAACTCGTTGCGTTGATTACCACCCGCGGCAATGACGCCACCGATCGGAATAGCCATAATCACTATATAAACAACGACAAGCCTAAAACTTAGCTTTGCACACATGCTTTCTTTAATTTTGAGACTTCTGTTTTTTAGTTTTAAGGTTTAACTCCAAAATAGTTGGTAGATTAACACATCATTATAAAAGGATTTATTTCTTATCAGCCCACCAACTTTTTTGCAGTTGAGCCAGTTTTAAAAAGCACGGACTACCCGTTCAGGACCCAGCCGCTGCGGTATGTTTTGCGAATATACTTATCGGCTTCGGGGCAGTTGGTGGCCCTTAGATTGCTGGGATCCCAATCGAGTTTTCTGCCCACACGGTAGGCGACCAGTGCCAGCAGATTATTCTCTACCAGAGCGCCCGAGTAATCGAAGTTGCACGTTGTCGGCTTGCCCGTTTTGCAGGCGACAATCCATTCCTCGTGGTGACCGAGTGACGGCGGAATCAGCTCTTCAGGCTTCGGTGACTTGTAGTGAGTCATGTCACCTGCGTTTTGTTTGGGCATCAGTATACGAAGATCGTAGTCGGCCAGAAGCCAGCCTTTGTCTCCTTTGAATAGCACGCCCTTAAACAGCTTCTCGCGATCGAAAGCCTCCGAGGGCATGCCGGGTTTTTTGCCGCCGTCATACCAGTACAGCTTGATGGCTGGCCTCCAGTCATTGGCTGGGTGATCCCACTCGGCGGTCAGCCATTGCGGGCACGTGTCCGGATTAATCTCTGTCCCTTCAGCCTGGCATGTCGTCGGAAGTTTTAAATCCAGTCCCCAGTACGCCATATCTATCATGTGGCTGCCCATATCTCCGATCTGCCCGCTGCCGAAGTCCCAGTAAATGTTCCAGCCCAGGCAGCCGCCTTTGAGGTATTCCGGATTGAACGGATGCAGCGGCGACGGCCCAATCCACAGGTCCCAGTTGATATAATCCGGCACAGGTTTGACCTCCGGCAGATAGCTGCCGCCCTCCGGTGTCCGGCTGCACCAGACACGGGCCTCGCTCGGCGTCCCTATCGCCCCGCCGCGGATCAGCTCGACCATACGCCTGTAATTGTCGCCGGCATGAATCTGCGTACCCATCTGCGTGGCGATCTTGTCCTTGTTCTTCAGATAAGTCTGGCGGACCACGTGCGCCTCCTCGACCGAGTTGGCAAGGGGCTTTTCGCAGTAGACATGCTTGCCGCGGTTCATCGCCCAGACGTTGACGAAGGCATGTGTGTGGTCCGTTGTCGCGCAAACAACGGCGTCGATGTCTTTCTGTTCGAGGCATTTACGCCAGTCTTCGTACGTCTTGGCCTTTGGAAATTCCTTGGCCGCCGCAGCCAGATTTTTGGCGTTGACGTCACAAAGAGCGACGATGTTCTCGCTTTTGACGCCGTTCAAGTCATCCGCTCCCCGCCCGCGGACGCCGATCGCGGCGATATTGAGTTTCTCATTCGGTGACTGGCCGGCCTTGAGTATGCCCGATTTTAAGATCATCAGTCCTGCTCCGGCTGCAGCACTGCTCTTGAGAAATGTTCGGCGTTTCATTTGATCGTTCATAGTTCTTCTCCTTTATTTGTATTGACCTACGGGTCAGAGACTCGTTAACACATCATTAACTCGAATGGGCGATACAGGACTCGGACCTGTGACTTCCTGCGTGTAAAGCACACTCGGCATAATGCTATAACCCCTTAAATCAAGCTATAAACTGCACTTAGTGAAATCTAAAAACACAGCAAAAATCGTTAAATACTTTTATATACAACTTTATAAGTGTAGTCCTGAGAACTCCTGCCAGGAGCGAGTACTAAGATGACTCCGAGCAAATGATATAGACTGTGCAACTACACTTTCGGATTATATCTTACTGACGCACTGCGAGCAATAACTTTATTTCAACATATGCACAGAAGATAAATGACATCGATTCGAGCGGCTACAATTATCTTGCCGGCATAGATATCGAAAAAGCCGCCCATGCATAAATACATTTTCGTATAGGACGTGATTTCTTATCGTCAGGACTACCGGATTGTTTCATTCCATCCATGGCCGGGGGCGGCCCTTGCGCTTAATCTCATCTATGATGTCACGTGTAATAATTGCGTCATGGCGAACCTGGAAGTCGAACATGCCCACATTTGCGAAATCCGCTCCGTTTTCAAACGCAAATTTATAGCCCTTTTGCGGTTGTATGGCACCGGCGGCTAAAATCTTAAAGGCAATCCAGGGCTTGCTGACACCTCTGAAGAACTCGATTGTCTGCTCAGGCTTAGTACACCACATATTGTCGTGGGGCGGCAGGTCATGCTCGGGACGCTCGGCTTTCGGAGTTGCCGACCAGTAGTCGTCGCTATGCAGCGTATTCATATAGAAGTCGACATCGACGCCCGCTTTTTCGAGGGCGATCGGCACTTCAATCGAATGGCAGGCACAGCCGGCAATCAGTCCATTTTTTTTGATGAACTCAAAGGCTTTGGCCAGCAGGTCCACGCGGTTATTCCGGACCCAGTTGTCACCTATGCCGCCGTGCACAAAGGCGCCGACGGCACCGTTATTAATGGCCGTTTGAATCGAGCCGGTCAGGTCATAAGTTTTAGGATATGTCTGGGCAATCCACTGAATCTGTCCGCCCCAGTCCTTGCGGTAACGGTTATACACCCGAATGGTCGGATCCTCACCAAACGCGTAGGAACTGTTGACAGGGCCGATCATCGTGTTGATGCCGCATTCTTCGCATAACTGCCAGGTCTCGATTATCTTGCTGTCGGTGAAGTAGTGCCTCATCAGCGAAGCAACGTAAATCAAGTCACGTTCATGTGCGCTGCCGATGATTAGATTGCTGCCGCAAATCAGACGGCTGATCTCGACATGCCTGATCTTACCCATCGGCATATTGAAATTGGTGCTCTGCTGTCGAGATGTAACTTTTTCGTTTGTTCTCTGATCGGCGGGCCCGGCTGCAAGGGCCGGCTTGTTATGACCTGCCGGCAACGTTAGGCCGGCGGAGGCTGCTAAAGATCTTTTTATGAATCCACGGCGATTTAAAAAACCGGCCATAGAAGCTCCGAAACGCTTCAAGTATAACGTGACATCAAAGCATACTTACTGAACAGCCCAGTAGTATTGCAAAGTGTAATAATGCGGCGGATTTTTGTCAACTATGCATGGCTGAAATATAGGGAATTGTCTGAGGGCCATCAGGCAGAATACAAATGGAAGCATCTTTTCCGTATTTATGCAGAAGCTCTTCGATGGTGTCTTCAACGCTTGAGCACGGTTTGAGAAAAGCGCGCTTAATTTGCTCATCGCTGAGATTGCGGCTGTGGAAGTACACATCCGCCTTCTGACAGATTATGCTGTGGAGCTGTGCCTGCCACATATCCTGTTTTGCGAAATCCTTTTCATGGATTTTTCTCAGGAGAGAATGATGGCTCTCGGCTTCACATAGCAACCTGCCATACTCTCCATGGGCCGGGATACCGTCCCTGCATTCGGCCACGACCACGATGCTGCCGCCTCCGGCGACGATCCGGGCGGCCGCACTCATACCTTTCACAGCCTGGTATAGATTTATATCAAGTGGATATCCTGAATTGCTGGTGATGACGATGTCGTACGGTTTCTCTGCGACGACCATTGCATTTTTTCTTACATAGTCACAACCTCGCTTGTATGCTTTGTGAAAGTCGCCCGCAAAGACCGCTGTAATCTTCTTGTCCTTATTGAGCGCCAGGTTTAATAAAAAACTCGGCGGTGCCAGTGATGCGGTCTGTTGTATCTCCTCCCATATAAGGTTACCATAGGTCACTCCCAAGGTTGCTTTCGGATGGTCTATGTTGTTCACGGCATGGTTTCTAAGTATGGTCTCCAATAAAGCCAGCCCGGGCATGACGGCTTTGCCGCCGCCGGAAAAACCGGCGAAGAAATGCGGTTTTATGAAACCGGTCAGAATTCGAATGTCACAGTCCAGGTACACCTTATGAAGCCAGATATCATTTCCGCCCTTTGTAGTTCCAACGAGTTTGTGTGAATGGCAATCCCCGGCATCATTCTGGATAATCCGATATCTGCTCAAGACGTCCTCTCCCAGCATCTCCATAAGCTCGGCATCCGTATTGGGTCTATGAGTACCGGTGGCATTGAACAGCAGTATTTGCTCGTCGGGAATACTGCCAAGCTCCCGCAGCAGAATCGGCAAAATGATTTTGTAAGGCATCGGGCGGGTGATGTCGTTGATTATGATACCGATAGTGTCCGATTGTTTGACCAGGTCTCGCAGGGGCTTTGAATCTATGGGTCTGAGCAAAGCATCTTCTATCGCTGCAGCCTGGTCCGGCAGACCTTCCCCGTGCACGGGCTCCAGGACATCGATGTTCAGATAGTCCGGCAGGCTGATATTCAGACCTTCCTCGCCATAGGCTAACTTTATTTTCACAAACTAAGACTCCTATTTCAAGTTCTTAATCAGGGAAAGGTTTCCATCTCGTGCCGCCTCCAGTATCGGCCCCATATAGTCGTCTATCATTTCGCTGCTCATCGGCACGGGCATGTTCTGAAGTTTCATTTTAAGCTGGGGATTCTTCGCGGCGGCCAGCGCTCTGTCGATATGTTGCTTACCGAATCGCTCAACATCGCTCAGACGGGTGGGAAAACCGATACGACGAGCCAATTCAAACATGGCTTCGGCCACAGCGATTCCAAGGTCTCTGCCCTTCAATGCTTCAATATCTGCTCCTGTCAGAGCGGCCTGCTGAAAGATTTTGCCGACAACGCGTAATGGCCGCTCAATGGCCGGTGCAAAAAAGACTGTATAGTATGGATTCATAATAGCGCACGCCCGACCATGGGGCAGTATATCCACAAGGGAAAAACTGGTCAGGTGTCCACCGTTGGTTCCGCCTATCATAATGGAATATCCGCCCAGGTCTGTGGCCAGGCAAAGTGCCTGCCGTGCTTCTCTGTCCCCTGGATTATCGATTGACAGTGGAAGATAGTTAACTGCAAGGCGAATGCATATGCCGGCAATTTCTTCGATCTTGTCGTAGTAGGGCTTGCCGATGGCTCCGTATAGAACCTCCAGCGAGTGCGAGATGCCGTCGAGTGCCCCGTCGGCGGTCAGGTCAGGCGGTGTACTGTACGTCACTTTGTAATCGAAGACCGGATAAGCGGGAACAATCGCATCGTCCACGATCAGCTTCTTCTGGCCTGTCGAAATGTCTGTAATGTTCGAGTACCTGGTCAGATGGGCCGCCGAACCGGCAACTGTCTGAATGGCCATGTGCGGAATCAGGGACTTGCCGCTTTCCTGTAATGCTCTGGTGACAAGACCTGTTCCAAAATACGCATCAATATCACCGTTGAGAGTGCGAAGGACCTCGGCTGCTTTAGCAGCATCGATTGTGCTGCCTCCCCCGAAGCTGACAATTACATCCGCATCAGTTTCTCTCAGGTTCTCTGCGATTCGAAACAGGTCTTCTCGCGGACAGTTGGGCCTGGCACCCCTGATTTTCGCCACAAGATTGACTCCTGATTCGGCCAGCGAATTGCGTATAATCTCCACATAATCATCGCTGCCGGCAAATGTGCCACGAATCAGCGCTGCTTTCTTTCCCGCCGCGGCAACTCTTTGGCCTACTTGCGGGAGAACGTCCGGGCCATACAGATATGAATCCCCTTTGAACTCGTGCAACAATTCTTGTGCTTTTTTAAAGCCTGTCATGCTTTAGTTCTCCTTTATCTGCATCACAAACAATATCATATGAAAAGCAAGCCATTTTCTCAAAACATCTCTGTGTTCAGGAGAGAAAATTATTCATTTGAGTTTTATCAGCAACACAGATAAAATAAACTCCGACACAAGAAACGCAACCGGAATGTACCGGATTGTGTCAAGGTGTCAAGTGACGAAGGATTAGCCGAATAAGGGAGGATTGAATTATGGATTTGAACGGCAAGATAGTTTTGGTTGCCGGCGGTGCGGGAGGTATCGGGTTAGGTATCGCTAAGGCCCTGGCAGCGGAAGGTTGCAGGGTCGCACTGGCAGACACCAATAAAGAAGCTCTGGCAGATGCCGTCAAAACCGCAGGAGGTGAATTTCCATGTGTCAGCCGTGCTTGTGACATAACCGACCGTGAACAAGTCTCGAAATTGTTCGAATGGCTCGATAGTAAGCTCGGACCTGTCGATATCCTTGTCAACAGCGCAGGAATCAATGTCGGGAACAGGATGATGTCCAATATAAGCCCGGATGATTTCGACCGGGTAATGAAGATTAACACGACAGGGACGTTCAATTGTATTTATGCCGCTCTTCCCGTGATGCGTCGGAAAGGTTCGGGCCTGATAGTCAATATCGTGTCTCTGGCGGGCAAACGCGCGATGCTTCTGGCAGGTATGCCGTATTGCGTATCAAAGTTTGCAACGGGCGCTCTCGGCACCTTTGTGAACCTGGAAGAAAGCGCAAACGGAATAAAGGTAACCAATATCTATCCCGGGGAGACAAACACCCCTATCATCGACAAGCGTCCCTCACCACCGCCCCCGGAAAAGCGAGCTAAGATGCTCCAGCCCGAGGACATTGCCGCCTGTGTTGTAACAATTGCCAAGCTGCCGCCCCGTGCAGTCGTTCCGGAGCTGATAATAACGCCTCCACATATGACGGTCGGCTGAGGATGTACTTGATACTAATATCGGCTCTTAAAAATACTTGTTTTGCTTACCCGGTCGGATATGATAGGGTTTATATTAATCTAAGTGTTTCTTGAGAATCGTCTGAATAGCTTAGTGTTAATTAAAGTAAAATCGATGAGCGGACTCGCTCGCAGAGACTTTATCAGGAGCCTGACGGCAGCAGCCGCTGGTGGAGGCTTCGGCTTAACGTTACGTGCCAGAGCATCTTCAAAGATTATGGGGGCAAACAGTGACATTCGCCTTGCCATAGTGGGTCTTCGTAAAAATGGCAAGGAGCACATCGACCTGTTCGGCAAAATACGGGGCGTTCGCATAGTCGCGCTCTGCGATGTTGATACTGAGTTTCTGGACTTCGAGGCCAAAAAATCCAGGGACCGTAATGATAAAGAAATCAATGCCGTTGTTATCGCCCTCCCCGACCACTGGCATGCTTTGATGATGGTTTGGGCCTGTCAGGCAGGTAAGGACGTGTACGTGGAGAAGCCCGCCTCGCATAACATCTGGGAAGGCTGTAAGATGGTGGAAGCGGCCGACAAATATAAAAGGATCGTGCAGGTCGGTTCACAGGACCGCTCCGATGTAGGTTTGCAGGCAGCCTTGGCTCAATAAGGCTCGTCCGGGCGATCAGCTACTATCTCCGCGAGAGTATCAGCAAAGTCAATGGACCTCAGCCCATCCCCGCATCGGTAGATTATGACCTCTTCCAGGGGCCGGCCCCGTTAATACCCTTGATGCGGCAGAGGCGGCGGCTGGGCATACGACAACAACCACAAAAGGCTCAAACAGTTCCCCGGTGACGGCGGCGACGGGCATCAGGAAAACTTTATCAAAGCGATGCGCAGCCGAAAAGTCACTGACCTGAGAGCCGACATGCTCGAAGGCCACATCTCTGCCGCGCTGTGTCATATGGCAAACACATCCGCAGAGCCGGATAAATTCCTATGTTGGTGAAATCGCCGTTTTCGGGTAAGATGGTATAGGTTGATGTTGACATGAACAGGAGAAATATAGATGTACAATGTTTTTTCCCGATCAAATCGGGGCAACGGCAAAATGCAGCGGCGAGATTTCCTCAAGGGGCTCGCAGCGACAATGTCCCTGGCCGTCATTAGTAAAAACACTACGGCCGTTTCCGGGGTACGATCAACATCCTGGATCGAGGATACCCTTGACTACCTGGAGATTCTGCGACGGCCGGACGGAGGTTATGCTTGGCCGGATCAGGTGCAATCACACCTTACGCCAAGTTATGCCGTAACCGGCTGCTACAACATCCTCGAACGGACGCCGCCCGACAAAAGCAAGCTGGTGGAGTTCGTTCGCGAGAATCATCCGTTCCGGATCAAGAAACTCGAGCGCGAGCTGAAAGTTTTCGAGTTCCAGCAAATCCAATGCCTGCTCTGGCTCGGCGAAAATGCCGGTTCGTTTCATGAGCAGGTTCGGAGATGGACAAAGCCTTCGGTCTATCCCAAGCAATACGAACAGCACGGCTATCCAGTCCTGAGGTTCGAAGTAATGGCTTTTCTCTGCCGGAGCCTGCTCGGACTTGTGATGGACGATATCTCATCTGAAATGATCGAATATCTCGATATTCGGCGCAGGCCGAACGGCAGCTTCAACAACACCCCCGCCGGCGACGAAAGCGATGGGCATGTGATGAATACGTGGTGGGCGGTTCAGGCGATGGATACCATCGGCAGGTCCGGCGAGAAACGAGAGCAGACCGTCGCATGGGTACGTGCCTGTCAGCTTCCAGGCGGCGGCTTTACCTACCAGCCGAAGCCGGAACTGGCCGGAATCGACGATGTCACTTACACATGGTCGGCCGTGCGAATCCTCGAACTGTTCGATTCGCAGCCCGCCCGGCGAAAGGCCTGCGTCGCATACCTGCTGTCACTCCGGAACCGGGATGGCGGATTCGGTGACCGGCCGGGTTGGCCGAGCAATCCGCTTGCAACGTACCGGGCGCTCG
>Ga0315288_10003989_pt1 | contig 18810 bp, 28 predicted proteins | sample YL17G11_20_MG_FD_203454 | JGI IMG/M metagenome (GOLD analysis project Ga0315288, IMG submission 203454) | Sediment microbial communities from Yellowstone Lake, YNP, Wyoming, USA - YL17G11_20 | ecosystem: Environmental > Aquatic > Freshwater > Lake > Sediment | place: USA: Wyoming | collected... | reverse complement strand
AGGTTCGGTACGGAACTACTACGGGGGTCGTCGCCTCTCAGACAGTTGAGTGTACTGGTTTCTTGTATCAGGCCGCTGATACGTACACGAACTGTCTCCCGAAGATCGACGCTATCGGTGCGACTGCGACCCTCGAGAACCTGACACTCGTCCTCTTCAATAACGGTGCCGCTGAATTCGCAGGGAATGCTGGTGGTGACTGTGTTCTTCGTGTTCGGACGAACTACAGAATTCATCAGCTGTTAGCGTAAAGGCATCTAGCATGAAGCGCTTTAACTTCATTGCTACAGACTACGTAGTTCCTATTAATGGTATCTACGTTAGTCCTACACACTTCGTCTCTCAGTTTGTCTCTCTTAAAGGTGTTTGGTCTGCTGCTATCACCATCTATACCAAAGGCACCCATGCTAGTTGTACAGCAGCCCTTACGTTCATCTTCGCTTCCTGGAACAGTATTCGAGATATGTGGGATACTACTGCCTACTTCACCACTACATTCACTATGATTGGAACTACAGCACTTCAGAAGACCGTTACGTTCGATCCCTGTCCAGAGGTAATTAAACTGCTTTCGGTCGCTAACCCTGAAACTGTGACCGGGTACACAGCTTCTGTTAACGCTTCTCTCGTATGTCACTACGTGTAAAGGAGTACCATGCCCAATGAACCGGTAAGATCAAAAGAGTTAGCGATCGCGATTCTTCGTACCGTTACACCTAACAAGTACGGTATGATCAAGGTACGTAGAATTATTGCTGTTCCCAAGAAGTGGTATCACCCACTTCTTAGACTAGTAGGGAGAAACCCCAATGAGAAGATTACTTATGAACCACAACGTTGAGATTTTCTTTCCTGAAGCTCGACTTAGAGCCCTCAAGAAGTCCAACGACGATATCGGGATCATCGGTCGTATTATCGCTATCAAGCGAAATATCTACACAGGTCAGACTACCAAGATCCACGGCGTTAACATTGTCACGAACTCGGGCGACCTCTACTACGCACAGAAGGCAATGGGTGAAACTCCTACCTATAACTTTATCAACGGCTCCGGTGGACTGCACCTCGGTACTAGCGCAGCTGCAACGTCAAAGACCCAGACCGACGTTCAAACCGAGAACACGGCAGGCCGGCATACGATCAAGTCCACTTACCCGAAGACGGCTGATGCAGATTCGGACAACACTGGGTCTGGTACAGACATCGCTACTTGGACCTACGAATACTTATCGACTGAAGGGAACATCGTAAACATCGCTGAAGGTGCAATCGTTCTAGTTCTTGCTGGTGCAGGAACTCAAGCGCTTACCCGGTTCCTGTTCGGGGCCCTGTTCACGAAGACGTCTGCAGACACACTCAAGGTTATCGTCAACCACCAGTTCAACGGCGTTTAACCCTTTAGGGTAGGGATCCAGTAATGGACTGTAGGATACCGCACCCAGGATCGGTGGGAAACCGGTTTCCTTGTCCTCAATCCTTCTAAGGAGGTAAGCTGTGCCTATACATACAGCTATCGCCATCATCGTTAAGAAGACCTACGCAGCTGCTCTTCGTACCGCGAAGAGATACACATCTTGGTGGATTAAGAAACGCTAATGGCCGACACAAAGATCAGTGCTCTGACTGCGGCTTCAGCTGCTGCTGCAGCGAACGAATTCGCCATCAACGAAGCTGGTACGTCGAAGAAGCTTACCTTACAGCAGATAGTTGATTTTCTTGTTAAGCGTGCCGCTGGTACAACCGTGGCCGCAGGAGAGTATACAACCCGCCTTGTTCTAGCGGCTAATTCATCCGACATCACGGGACTTACGCTAACTACGGTTATGAGTATTACTGGCGTTGGCGTAGGCCGCTATTACTTCAGGTGTCAGCTTGTCTACCAAACGTCCGCTACTACCACGGGCATTGGAGTCGCGGTCAACCATACGGGAACACTCACACAGTTCGTCGTGGAGCGCCGGTTCTCGGACAATATCGCTACGGCCTCCTCTGGAGCGGCGTCGGAAATCAACACGCTGGCTGCCAACGCGGTCTACGCCTCACAGGGTTCACGCACTAAGAATACACTCATTGGAGCAGTAACCATCAGTGTGGATACGGCTAACACGGACATGATTACAATGATCGAGGGATTCTTCGTTGTCTCAGTTACGGGCACTCTAGAAATTAAACTGGAAGCAGAACTAGCCTCGCTAGTCTGTCGTGCAATGCAAGGGTCATTCCTTGAGCTGGTAAAGTTGAGCTAATAAGATGGCCGATCGTTACCTTCTCGAATCAAGTGCAGTTGATGGCTACCTACTCGAAGATGGTACTGGTATTATTCTTCTAGATGGTCCAACCGTTAAAGTTATTACCGACGTACTCCAGATAGTTGAATCAATACTGCGAATAAAACATCTCTTCAAAGTACTTACTGATATGATCCAGACGGTTGAGTCAGTTCTAAAGGTAAGAAGCCTTACCAGAGTATTTACCGATGTAGTACAAACCGTTGAGACGCTGATTCGCCGACTAGCCTTCGTTAGAGTTACAAGCGAGGCTCTACAACTAGTCGAGTCAACACTACGCCTTAAGCGTATCCGTCAGGTAGTTAACGAGACTGTATCCACCGTAGAAAGCGTACTTAAATTCATTGTTACTACCGTTGTAAAGAAGGGTTACGCAGTTGCTGCTCGTATTAGCCGTGAATACTTTCGACGGATTAGAAAACGCTAATGCCTACACAAAAAGAAGACCTTGATACCCTAGGAGTTGTTAGAGCTCGAGGTCGAGGTTCAAGCGAGTTCTTTGACTCCGTCTTCATAGGACAGTACCTGATCCTGAACTCGTGGGTCACAGATCCTACAACCACTGGTTGGGGTGCTGCAGAGAAAGGTCGTCTCTGGTATAACTCTACTACAAACGTTTTCAAGTACTGGGACGGCTCTGTTATTCAAACTCTTGGTAGCGGTGGTAGTTCTCCCCACGATATTCTATCTGCTATTCACTCTGACGCCCTCGCTGCATCTGTTGTTCAAGGGGACCTCATTGTTGGAAACGCCACCCCAAGGTGGGCACGCTTCGCTAAAGGCACTGACGGACACTTTCTCAAGATGGTCTCTGGGGCACCCGCCTGGTCCGCGCCTTCGGGTGACGGGGACATGACGAAGGCCGTCTACGATACGGACGCAGACAACATCGTGGACAAGGCCGAGGCGGTAGATGATGGAGCCGGGAATGCCACGACCGCGGCGCAGGTAAAGGAAGCCTACACGAGGCGGGCCGCTTACGACACCGACTATAAGTGCTTACTGTTCACCATTTAAGGAGTTCTAATGGCACAATATCGAGTCCCGGACCTTGACGCTTTCTCTTGGCAAAATCCGGTTATCTCCGAGACGAACAACCCGCCGGGCAGTCCCGCCAAGGGGAATCGGTATGCCGTGTCCGATACACCTACGGGGGCTTGGGTGGGCCATGCCTTTACGATCGCTACCTATACCGGTTCGGGATGGCTATTCGCCGTTCCAATGACCGGCTGGGCTTTCTGGGATATCGGCGCCAGCTATTACAAGTATTACAGCGGATCAGCCTGGATGGCCATGAAAATGGTCGAGCTTAGTCTGGTTCTGACGGACGTGGTGTCCAGGGATGTCTCAATCTCGGCGCACGGATTCTGCCCAAAGGCCCCGAATGATGCAAGTAAGTTCCTGCGGGGAGACGCCTCTTGGGCCGTACCCGCCGCGGTTGCGAATTACGCCTTGGCGGTAGTGGCTCTGAACCTGGCTGCGCTAGCAGACGGAAATACCTACTACTTCGGGTCAAAGGCTGTTGCGCCGAGCGTGACGGCAGGGCGGGCGAGGATTTTTATTCCCAAGGCAGGGGCCATTAAGGCCGTTTACCTTCATGCCTATTTTGGCACAGTGGGAACCACCGAAAACGTGTCCTTCTATGTTCGGAAGAACGATACTACCGACACCCTCATTGAAACCTTGTCTATTGATGGGGGCGATCTTTCTATTTTCAATACAAGCCTTAATATCGCCGTGGCGGTTAATGATTCCATCGAGATCAAGATGGTCTGCCCCACATGGTCGACGAATCCGGCCAACATGGCGATCGGCGGAAGCGTCTACATCGAATAAGGAGGATGAGATGACATACAGAAAAATAGATGCAGACACGGTAGAGGAGTCTAACACGGTTGTTTCCGTCATTCCGACGGAACAATACGCCAAGCACCGCAAGATGCTCGTCAAGCAGATAACCAGACTTCAGGACGAACTCGCCACCGTCGACGCGCAAATCGTCGCCATCAAGGCCGTCGGTTGCGTCGTGCCGTCGGACGGCGTTGCTATCAAGGACTAGAGGAGGATAAAATGCCAACGCTCGGACCTGGACTTTTAGATTTAACATCGACTCTCGGTGGGACGGGGACGACTGATCTTTTCGGGTCAGCGGCCGGAGCGGGAGCGTCAGGTGGAGCGACTCTTCCGCTCACCCTGCTCCTCGCCCTTCTCCCCGCGCTTTTCGGCCAGAACCGCGGCCAGAGGGATATGAATGCTCTTATCAAATATCTCAAGCCCTCCCAGCCGATGTATATGAGCCCACATCTCCCACAGGTGGATGAGGCAACGCTCAGAGCCGTGATGAACCAGCTGGGCCGAACGAATCAGGGCTGGGGCTGGCCTTCGGGAACATGAGGAGGATAACATGGCCTTACTCGATCGGAACCTAAACTACTTTTCGTATTCGCCGCAACTGAAAGACCTTCTCGCGCGATACGGGTCGAAAGTGGGGTCGCTCACCCAGTACCCAGCAGGGATGTCCCCGGCAGAACATAACGCCACAATCAACCAAATGGTCGAGAAAATCCGGTCCGGGGAGAAGCCGGAGGTCGAGTCCATGCGGGTTCGCATGGCCAGACAGGGACTCCTCGGGTCGGGCATCGAGGAGACCGAGCGCGGGGAGATCGGTCGTGGCTATAACGAGGCTGTATCCGGCGCGAAGCGGGACGTGACCATTGACGAGATGCGCCGGAAGGCTTCCGAGACCATCGCCTCGGCCAATGCTGCTGGCAGCGGCCTCGGATTGCTCATGGGGGGCGAGGCCGGAGTCGAAGGCATGAACCTCGCAAGGCGGGGCGAAGGACGGCAGGACATCCAGATGCTCCTTCAGCTCCTCCAAATACTCTACGGCCAGCAAGCCTCAGCCATCAACCCTTACGCTCAGGCCGTGATGACGCAATATGGCCAGGGCGGGGGGACGGACATGTCCGGGCTTGCGTACTTGCCTTACTTAATTAATCGGTAAACGGAGGGAGACATGCCTGACCTCAGAAGATTCGGCGCGACGTTAAGCCGGATACTGCCCTTCCTCGCCCAAGAGAAGCAACAGCGCGAACAAATCCGACGCTGGCTTGAAAGCAACCTCCAGGAACTCTCTGCGAGGGAGGCATCGCAGGGCCGCCTCCAGGATCAGTCTACGTCCAACGCCATCAAGGAGACGCTGGCGAGATCTCTCTCTCAGTATTTCGAGACTGTCCCGGGCGGTCAGTACGCCATGCCGGGAGCTCTGAAAACTACCCTCCCCGGTTTCACGACGGGCATCGAGGAGCTTCCCAACGCTCCCGCCGAGCTTGACGCTGTGACGCAGAACCTCGTCGACATTTACAATCAATTCCAGACGGGCGAGAAAATCTCCCCCGAGGCCCTTCGGGCCGTTGTCGGTCGCGTCAAGGGAGACATCCCTCTTGACGTGGTCAAGGGATCCGTGACGAGCGGCCTCGAACGAGGCCGGCAAGACCTGACGGAAAGGGGATACAACCTCGAAGAGAGGGGCCTGGGAATCCGGGAGAAGGAACTCGTGGTCAAAGAAAAAGAGGTTAAGGGCGGCGGGGCGAAGGACGCGGCCGCCGTGCTGAAGGAGGCGCAAAACGACAGAGAGGCGTCCATCCTGAAATACGGTGGGGTCGGCCAGATATTCGGCCTGGCCCCGGACGCCAAGCGGGCCCTCAAGTCCAGCATCAAGAACGCCAACCGGAGGATCAACGCCGCCTCTGCCGCGGCCGGAATCGAAAGCTCTATCAAGACGCCCCCGGAAATGTTTAAGGCTGGCGTGGCCATCATCTCGCGCTACACGACGAAGGGAGAACTCCCTTCTTGGTACGACCTCCTCTTCCTCGGTTACGACCCTGACTTTGTGTTTGGCCTCCAGGATGTTTTCAATTCCCTCGAAAAGCCGGGAAAGAAAGAAAAGCCGACTAACCAGGAGAGCATCAAAAAAGCGATGGCCCTCCTCGAAGCAATCAACAAGGGCCAGGTGGAGTGATGCAACTCGGCGAGCAGGATAGGCTTCAGCGGATCCTCGAGGAACTCGAGGGGGCATATCGCCAGGAACCTGTTCTCCCCGCCGTCGCCCAGCAGGATACTGGGAAGGGCCTACCTCATGGGGTTGCAATCGAAAAGAAAAAAATAGTTGCTAGTGCAACCGCTCCCGTCGCTGACCCCAAGATGGAGCGCCTCCTTCAGGAACTCGAGACGGCCTACCCCTCGAACTATCAGATGCTCCGGCCTGGGGCCATCCCATCCCCAGAGAAAACGCCAAGCGGAATGGGCGACGTCCTCAAGGGCATGGGCCAAACCGTTCACACCATCGGCGCAGGGGGATACCAAGGCCTCGCCGGCTGGATGGACCTTCTCGACAAACTCTCCGAGCAGGGGCTCACGAAGGAATATCAGGGCCTCTATGGCCACATAGTCAAGGCCCCCGTTCCTGGCTCGGAGTCCATGACGCCTCAACAAATCAGAGAAGCGAAGATGGCGATGTTCGAGAAGCTCGGCCCGCTCGATGAGTGGCTCAAGAACAATAAGGCGAAGTTCCTCGGCGCCGCCAGAGATGCTTTAACGAAACAGGCTCAGGCTCACGCCGCGGCCGGTATCCCCATGACGGAGAACAAGGTCATGGAGGTCATTCGGCAGGTTTATCAAGGCCTCGGTCAGGCCGGCGTCGACGTCCCAATCTATATGATGGGCGGACCGGCCGCTCTCCCTATTGTCGGTGCGGCCAGGGGATTAGCAGAGAAAGGAACCGCGGAGGGGGTGGTCCTAGGCGGTATCGAAGGGGCCATGCTTCAGACCATGATCCACGCCGTTGGCATCCTTCCCTCCGGGGTTCAGCTCCCGACGTGGTTCGGTATGGGAGCGGCGATCACCCCGGGCGGAGTCCAGGATAGAGTCGTTGGCGGATTGACGTGGGCGGGCCTCGGCCTGAGTGGAGCGAGAGGAAAGGAAAAGGTCACGGTTCGGGAGTTCATCGAAAGATACCCGAAGTGGCAGAAGCGGGTCGATGATAATGCCGCGATGAAGGTTCTCCAGACGCTTACGCCGGAGGTCACGCCGGAAGTCATGGCTCAACACGGCGGCCCGAAGGCCATGCTCGATAAGTTCATCGGCCTCAAGGACAAGTTCGCATCGGTCATGGAGCTCTTTAAAAAGTCTGGCCAAGACCCGGCCGCCCTACAAGCCATGCTTAATAAACCGGAAATGATTCCGCTCTTCAGGGAGATGATGGGAGTTACGGAAGAAAGGCCGTCCGCTCTTCCCCCGGCCCGACCTGAAACCATCCGGGCCGGAACCCCGGCACGTTTCAAAGTCACGGAGACGGGACAGGTCGTCGGGACGGAATTTCCCGAGGATATCCTCCTCCGCCTTGGCTACCGTGAGCAGGAACTCGGCCGAAGGATGACGCCGGCGGAACTTGCCGGTTTCTTCGAAGCCCAGAGAGGACCCGCGGTCGCGGCAAAGCCCGAGGCCCCCGCGAAAGGGAAGGAGGCCGAGAAACCGAAGCCCGAGGCCCCGCCGATGGCCAATCAGATGCTCGCTCCCGAGGAAGCCGCGAAGCTCGACGTGGATGGGTTCAAGTCCTGGGCCAACCCCCGCTTCAGGATCACCTACGACCCGACCAACGACAGCGACATGGCCGCCTATACGGAGCTCGCCAAAGCCCTCGGATTGAGAGGCGACGACACGATCTTGAGGGACGTCGCCGGAAGACTGAAAAAGCCCGAGCCGCCGAAGACGCCCCCCGCCGCCCCAGCGGCCGCCGCTCCTCCCGTCGCCGCCCCGGTACCAGTCCCCCCCGCCGCCAAGGCAAAGCCCGAGTCGGGCATGGTGAAGGCCACCGTCGGCGGGTCCCGCCGCAAAACACTTAGGCCGCCGACACAGAATCCCATGCTGACATGGATCCGGCGGGAGGGCGGGATCTCGCTCGATAACTTAGAATCCCGCAGGATGAAAGGTGAGTTCCAGAACCTCCTCGAGGATAAGACCTGGAAGAGGCTCTTCCGACGGAAGGGCGGAAAGACAGTCGATGAACTCATTGAAGCCGCCGCCGAAGATGGGCGGATAAAGGAAGAAGACTTTAACGAGTTCGTCGCGGCCCTTAACGATGAGGCTTTCGGCCGAGGGAACTTTTACAGCTATAAAGAAATGGAGCACGTCGAGGACGAGCGTGATTTCCAGGGTGAGTCGAATGCCCGGCAATTGGAAGAGGGTCTAGAGCGGGGCTTTAACGAGTGGCTGAACGGCAAAGACGTCCCGGCCGACCTTGAAAAGGATGTGCTTGAATCGGTCGATAATCATTTCGACGCCGCGGGCCTCCGCCGGACGCGAAGCGAGAACCTCAAGCGGAACGAACTCCTCGACCGCATGGAGAAAGACGGGCTCCTCAAGAAAATCGATATCGAGGAGTTCCTGGACGACACCTACTACGATGGCGAAAAGGCCAGGGAGCTCGCCCGCGAGGTCATGGACGGGAAGGTCTCCGAGGCCGATGCGATGGCCGAGCTCAAGAACCGCGTCGATGACATGGTATCGACCAGCTTCAAGCCGGAGGAGCCTGGGGTAGAGCCCGGAGAGGCCCCGGCAGACCAGCCCTGGCGAAAGACCATCGCCGAGTTCTACGATTCACGGAAAGGGACGCCGTTCGAACTCGACCCCGCCGAGACGAAGGCTATTCACAGGGAGTCGGTCGAGGAGGCCCTGAGGGGCGGGGATGATGTTCCGGCCGAAGTATTGAAAGATTACCCTGATATGACGGGCGTCCCCGTTTCAAGGGCCGCCGAAAAGCCAGGCGAATTCCGGCTTTCTCAAGAGCCATTCGCCGGCCCCAAGAAAGAGGCCGAGGCCGCCCAGCCGACGCTCTTCGAACCAGGGAAGGTCGAGAGGGCCTACCCGCCCGGATTCGATAACCGCGGGATCGGGACATGGCCGGACCAGGAATCCATGCGCCGCGACGTGAACCCGCTCATTACGCAAGGATGGACCGCTGAGTACGGTCAGTCGCCGGAGGGAAAGGTCTGGGTCAGGCTGAAGGAGCGTGCGGCCGCCGGCGAGGGGAAACTCGAGCGGGGCGAGGTCAAGCTCCCCGAGTTCGGCAAGCCGAAGTCCGAGGAGGCCCAGCTCTCCATCGACGACGAGCTTTCCGGGTCCCTTCCGATGAAGCCGGAGCCGCTGAAGACCAGCGAGGATATCAAGGTCCAGGAGCCCGGGGCCGACAAGCCGACCGAGCCGGACGAGTTCGAGGCTTGGTATAAGTCTCAGATGGAGGAATACGACAAGGCCACCGAAGCTACGCCCGGGGGCCAGGTCAAGGCCTTCAAGCTCTATATGAAGGATCCGACCGGAACGGAAAGGCCCATCGGGAACTACTCAGAAGAATCCCGGGCAGAACTTGAGGCCTACGCTAAGAAGAAAGGCGTCGAGGATAAGATCGTTTTCGGCGATACATTCAACGCCAAGGACGAAAGCGTCACGGGGCCGAAAGAGCTCGATATAGCGAAAGAAACGATGGACTGGCTTGATGAGACGCGGGTGGAGTATGAGGCCCCGGCGGCAAATCGGAAGGCTGAGGATGAACTACTCGGAGACAAGGACACAGAGAGAGAACTTTTTGCTGGCCTCCCCGTGTCGAAATCAATCCGCGAGAGGATATCCAGGATCGCAGAGAAATTCGACATTGAGACCCTAGTCAATCGCCTCAAGGCCAAGGACACGGGCTTGGCAACGAAGCTTTATCACACCAGGAAAAACCGGGAGTTCGAACTGGCCGAGGGTGCCGTCAAGGACCTCAAGACGATAGCCAAGCGGGCCAACGGCGGCAAGGACCTCTCCCCTGCCGAATACCAGCGGATCTTCGTCCTGGCCTCGAAGCCCAAGTCTTTTGCCGGCCTGACCGAGGCCGAGAGGGCCAAGTTCGGTCCCGTCGTCCGGGCCGTCCGGTCATTCTTCGACAACTACGTCCCGCGCCTCCGGGCCGCCGGTGTCATCGAGGATCCCTGGCCGTTGAGTGCCATCCGGCGGATGAAGGTGGAGATCCAGGACTACAAGGAAAGGGTCGGCCGCGGGGCCAGGAACTCCGACGCCTTAAAGGAGAAAATCAAGGAGCGGATCAGGGCGATCGGATTCCTCGAGTCGACCGGGATGAGATATGTCCACATCCCCCGCTATTGGCTCGAGGCTTTCATGGACGCCCAACCGGAAAAGGCCCCCGGCGTCCTGAGCGAGCTTTTCGGAAAGCGCGAGACGCTCGACATCGAATGGTTGGCCAATAAACTCCTCACTGATGGCCTTATCAAGCCTGGGGACCTGGACGTGCGGCGCATTATGCTGATGTACGCCCACAAGGCCGGCCACAAGATCGCCCTCGGCGAGATCATCAAGACCGGCAAAAGGGACGGGTTAATCCTCCCGGCCGACGAGGCCCCGGAGACATGGCCCCGCCTTTCTCATCGGTCTTTCCCGAGCCTCACCGGCTACCGGATGAACCCCGAGATGCTTGATTTCCTGGAGACCAACTACCTCAAGCGGGGATGGAAGCCCCCGACGGTAGGAGCGATTCTCGGGACGGTCAAGATGGCCCAATTCTGGAACCCGATTAACCTCTCGCAATACTCCCTTATCCAGACGGCCTGGACCGGAGCCGTGACGAGCCTGAAGATGCCGAAAGTTTTCAGCAAGGCCGTCCGGGACATGATGCAAAAGACGCCCGACTACTGGGAGGCGAACTACTGGGGCGCGTTTCCCGATCCCTTCTCGCCGACTTTCCGCCAAGCCGAGGCCAGGGCGAAGACCATCATCGGCGATGACCCCGTCCTGAAGAAGGTCCTGACGAAGCTCAATCCCTACCATTGGTCGCTGATGGCCGCTTGGAAGATGGAAAATTTCTTCAAGATGGCCTCTTACAACTACCTCCGGGAAAAAGGGTTCTCGCAGCGGGAGTCGGCCCAGCTCGCCGCTCTCACGGGGGGCGACTATGCGACGCTGCCGCCGGCTACGCGGAAGATCCTCAACACCGTCCTCTTCACGCCCTCCTTCACAATCGCCATGATGAAGGCCCAAGGCGAGATGGCCGTGGCAGGCGCGAAGATCATGGCCAAGCCGAAGCTCCTCTTCGACAAAACGGGGGATGCGAAGTATCTCCGGCAGATGGCCAAGGGGGCGGTCTTCCTCACGGGCGGTCTCGTCCTGAAGAATATGCTGATGCACAAACTCGGCTACAAGACCGACGTCTGGGGCCTGAAATGGTCGAAGACGGTCGAAGACGAGGAGGGGAACGAGCGCGAACTCGTCGTTCACATGGCCGCCCCGGATAACGTCATCATCCGTTACCTCAACGACCTCCGGCTCGTCGGCAAGGCCGAGAACAAGGCCCAGGCCATGTTTAGCCGACTGACCTGGAAGCTCCATCCGATGTGGGTGATGGGTCTCGAGGTCCTGTCGAATAAGCGGATGGACGGGACCCCGGTCTGGAACCCGTGGGATTCGGCCTTCGAGGGCCGGAAGAAGGCCCTGCTCTACGCAACCCGCCGGGTCCTCAGGATCACCGAGCTACTCCCCGAGCAAGGCCAGGGGAACCTGAGTAAGCGCAAGGCCTGGGCGGCCCTCCAGAAAGACCTCGGCCAGGTCGGAGGCCTCTTCATGGGGCTCTATTCCATCCCCTACCTAAGGTCGACCCAGGACCGCCGGTTCATGTACGAGATGACCCAGATGCTCGATGTCTTCAAACAGGCCAACAAGGCCACGCCGCCGAAGGACGAGGCCGAGGCCGAAGAGAGAGCGACGTGGCTCCAGGATTCGCTCGAAAAAATCAGGAAGAGAATCGAGGAGATACGAGAATGATTCCCAAGGAAATTTTTATTCATCATAGCCTTACGAAAGACGGGCCGACGGTCTCCTGGGGAGCGATCCGAAAATACCACATGACGCCGGCAAGTCAGGGTGGTCCGGCAGACGGGCCCTGGAAGGATATCGGCTATCACGCCGGTATCGAACTCGTTGAGAGCGGTGGGGTTCTGTACTTTGAGATCCTCGTCGGCCGCTTCTGGAACGAGCAAGGAGCTCACGCCGGAGCTGGGCATAATGCGGGGTCTCTCGGTTTCGTCTTCATCGGCAACTTCGATCTCGGCGAACCCCCAGCTGCGATGCTCGAGCGCGGCGCGAAGTTCATCCGCTTTTGGATGGATCTCTGCGGAATCCCGATTGAGAAGGTCCGCCGGCATTCGGAGGTTGCGGCGAAGACCTGCCCGGGGAAGCTCTTTCCTTGGGCTAAATTCATCGACCTGCTTCGGAGGTAAAAATGGTACAGATGCGTTGGCATAATCTCAACCTGTCGTTCCGGCTCAAGGTCAACGACGGCGCCGTCTACATCATCGCCATGACTGCTGCCATGCTGTACGCGGTGTTGACGTTGTGGGTCAAGCCGATGGCCGACAACTTCATCGCCGGCGAGGCCGCGATTTGGGCCATCAGCGCAACGATGCTCAAGATGAAGGTCGAGAACAACAAGCTCGACGTCGACGCGGCCAAGGCGAAGGCCGGCGATGCGCTCAACATTATCAAGGCCGCGGCCGCGGGGATCCCCGTACCCTGCCCGCCGCCCCCCGACCTGGGAAAGGAGACCGAGAGTGCCTAAGAAAACCCTGTTGGTCGCTATCATCGGCTTCGCCCTTGGCGCGGCGGTCGCTGCCGGGATCGTCCTTAAATCCTGTGGCCCGGACAAGGCGTATTGGGTCGAGAGGGCGAAATACGACGCCGATGTCAAGACCCAGGAACAGAAGACCGATATGGCTCTGGCGATCATCGCCGAAAAGAACCGGACGATCGCCGAGAGGGACAAGACTCTTAAGGTCCGAGAGACTAGGATTGATGACCTCGAATCCCAGGCCGGCTCGAACTCTGTTCGCATTGGGGCTCTGACCAGAGAGATGGCCGTCCTCAAAGCGAACGCCCAGGCCGTCATCGACGCGAACCCCGCGGTCCGGGCCCTTGTGGAGAATTTCGAGTTACGTTGCGTCGGCTATGAAAAGCAGATCTTCACTCTTACCAGCATAATCGACGAGGAGCGCATGGCGAAGGGAGACTGGATCGCCAAGTACAACGCCAAGGACGTCCAGTTCAAAGAAGCCTGGGCTGCCTATGAGAGAGAGCGTGCACTCCGGCTCACCTCGGACGCCCTCCGCGTCGGACTTGAGAAAAAACTTTATGGGGGGAAATTTTGGAAATGGGTCGCCATTGCCGAGCCCCCGCTCTTCGGAATCCTGTCACTGATATAAGTAGCGAGGTGAAATATGATAGCAGTAAAAAACGGGAATGGCAGAACGTGGAAAAGCCTTCAGGCATTCCTGCTTATTGGGACGCTGATTTTCCTTTTCGTGGATAAGATCGTTCTCCCCAACGTCGACAGCGGTAAGCTCGCCGACAAGGTAAACGCTCAGGCCCAGAAGATTGCCGTTCTCGAGGATGTCATAGTTTCCCTTCGCCCCCTGCCCGTTGAGGTCGCCGCCATCAAGGAGTCGCTGGCCGGCGTCAAGAAAATCCTGGATAGAATCGAGGGAAACGTCGAGGGCAGAAAGGAGAAGAGGTAGCCATGCCCTACAAGATCGTCGAGAAGAAAGGGAAATTTCACGTCATAAACACCGAGACGAACGAGGACAAGGGGGCGTCCCCGACCCGGGAGAGAGCCGTTGCTCACATGCGGCTCATGTACGGTGTGGAACACGGGATGAAGCCGAGGAAGAAGTAGTCAGTAGCCGTAACTGTCCCTCTCGGAACGCACATTCGCGTCGCTCCACCAGGCTTTGAGTTCCTTCTTGTAGTCAAAGTCCGTCTCGATGTTCCAGAAGTCCTCATGCCTTTTTTTAAGGAACAAGCGGAAGATGGTCAGGGCGCAAATCGGGCAATCCTGAGCCAAGTCCATGAGGTCGGCCCCGTTGACCTCACAATGGTGGCCGACCTCGGCGTCTTTCGTGGTGAATGGGAGTTTATCTACGAGGACCCGGTAGCCTAGCTTTTCTTTGCAGAGGCGGCAAGTCCGGTCGGGGTTCAGGGTACAATGAGCCTCGTGCGTTTTGAGGGAGCGGAGGCCCCGCTTCTTACAGAAGTCGCAGTAGTAGACCCACTTTTTCTCGCGCCTCATTTTGGCTCCTTTTCCCCGGCCGTGAGCATCTTCCGCCCTTGGCCTTTTCTGTTCTTCCCGGTATTGTGAAAAGCTATATGCGCCCCTTTGGATGGAAAGAGCCGTAGGTTTTTACGATTGTCATCGCTCGGATCTTCGTTCCGGTGATGAACGACCTCTCCCGGCAGGACATATCTCCCAATGATGCTTTCCATCACAAGGTGGGCGCGGAGTATATAGCCCTTGTGATTGGCGCGGGGATGATCGGGACGATAAACATAAACGCGCCCGTCCGCATCAGCCCATTGGCCGCCTTTCCAGTTCGGATGGTCCGGCCCCATTTGCGTTCCTTTTCTGGCCCGGCTCATATTCGCCCGCGTCGCGGCGGATAGAGGTTTCCCCCTGTGTGCCGCGCTGATTTTTCTCTTGGTCTCCTCGGAGTGCTTTTTGCCCAGCATCCCAGTCCCAAGGTTCTTGATGAGTTGTTCCCGTGAAGCACCTCTACGCCCGAGTCGGTCGATCCGCATGACCGTGATCTCGACGGGAACGGAACTCGTGTAGTTCTTCATGCCTTCGCCTCCGGCCCGGGCGCGAAGCCGACGAATTGGCCATCCTTGACCAGGAGCTCATCCAGCCGGCCATCTGAATCGTAGCAGAACAGCCGCCGGCCCTCGGGGAGATGGCCCTGGCCAGCCAGGGCCCGGACGACGCTCTCGGCGTCGTTTGTAACCGTCGGGTGCTGATCCCACGGTCCAATGTCCTTGATTACGAGCGGACCCAGATGGCGGTGATTATCTTCGGCAATGATGTAATTCGCTTTTCTGTTCATGATTCCTCCTCGAAAATAGTCAGTCTGACCTCGGTCCGTTGGTCCTTCCGCTTATGGACTACGCCCTGGGCTGGCTTCGGCGCATCCAGAAAACTCGGCCCATCGTCGTAGAGATAGCCCGCGTCGACCATTGCGTCCCACAGGAGCTTCATCCCGCCGGCGAGGTTGTCCTGGTCAAGGAGGGCGAGGCGGTAGGATATGACCTCGACCTTGCGTTTCTCGAAATCTGCGGCCGCGGGAATGTCGAGATCCTGGCTCCCGAGTTTGAGGAGGTAGAACCAATCCTCCTTCATCCGTCGGTAACTCGACCAATGGGTCCGGCCCTTGACGAGCTTGTTGTTGGACGGCGTGATGGCCGGGATGGTGAAGGTGAAGATCCTCATGGAACCGTTATTCCAAGTTTCGCTTCGATGGCCCGAAGCCGTTCCTCATGGTCGGCGATTATCCGCTGCCCTGCGTTCGAGAACTGCCAATGCTTCACCCGGCAACCCGCGGAACAGAACTTTTGGTTCTTCTTCCTGCGCTTGAATTTGCGGTGGCAATTGGGGCATTCAAGGAAAGGGGTCGAGCCTACGCTCTTTTGGCCCGTTTTTGCCGTTCCACGCGTTACAACGGCACGTTTAGAAGCTGTCCGCATCTTCCTTCCCCTCCCTTTTCGTCCAGTCCTGGGCTATCCTAGCGGTAATGGGGCTTGGCGAACCATGAGGCTATGATGAAGCCCAAAACCGTCCCGGCACAGAAAGCCAGGGCGATGAAGAAAATAACCAACTCGTCTTTCATGGCTTCTTCTCCGGCAACACGACCGTGATTCGGATCTCGCGGCCAAAACGCTCGGCGGAGATCATGTTGGCGACGTGAACGGCGATCCCGCCCATGATCTCCGGGATCTTCCAATCGAGCTCCTGCATGGCCTGGGCCTTGGCTGCCTCGATCGCTTTTCTGACCTCGCCCTCGATCGCCGCCTTGATCCCGGGAGCGATGAACTCGTCGATGAAGGGTTGTAAATCGAGACTTGTTTTTAACTCCATGTCAAATCTCTGTCCTGGTGGCATGCAAGAAGCCCGCCGTGGGCCTGATTCGGTCCATCCCGGGGAGGTCCAGGATCTTCCTGGGGTCCATGAGTTCGTTTGAAACCCACTCCACTAGGAGCCTGTGGAGAAAGTCCTCGACCTCTCTCGGACTGTGGAACACTCCGGTCCGGCAGCCGGCCTTCACCACATAATGCTCCCCGACCCTGTGGACATTGACATCCGGCGTGTCCCTGACGTAGTTGATCTCCGTGGAAACCGCCGGGCTCGTCGTCCTCTTCTCTGTTTCGTCCATCTCATTTCTCCTTTCAAAATTTCCTTACCCTTCAGCCCACCCTCCGCCGATTTTCCCGTCGGTCCGGGTGCACTCGGTCCCTACGATGATTTGCGTCGCATGATCGACGCGACGACGCAGAGCGTGACGTAAAGGAGGACCGTCCCCAGGAGGGTCGAGCCGAATACGTCGACGAGTCTCAGGTAAACGATGATGGTGTAGACGGCGAAGAGTGCCCCCCAACCCCATCGGATCCCCTTGATGGCCTTCCATGCCCGCGTTAGCATGTCTTTCATAGTGACCTCCTTTCGTTATAATTCGATGACTTCGACGATGGTTTCCGCCCAAATGTAGACCTGTCCGCTAAACATAGTGCCGTCTCCGCTGGCCGGCCGGCTTCCGGTCTTTCGTCACGAGCGAATCCTCCCGGTCCCTGGCATAACACGGCCTGTCGTGCACGGCCTTCGGCGTTACCGTTTCCGCCATGCTCCCGTCCATCCCAAACGCCCGCCCGCATGAGAAGCACTTGAATGCCAGCCCCGGGATATCGCCTTCGAATAGACTGTAACTAGACGCCCCGCAGTGGGGGCAGATGAGGCGGCGCGATCCGACCGGACGCGGATCGATACTCGGACGCGGAACCGGCGCCGGCGGCATGTAGCTCCTGATTGGCCGCCCCGCGTGCTTGCTTTGCTCTCGGAATCCATCGGTGAATAAAGCCGTGACTTTGAGCCCGAGGACCAGGGCGATCCGCTTCGCTTGGCCGATAGTGGGGAGCCGCCTCCCCTTCTCGAATGAAACGATATCGGACTGGCCGACGTGGGCCAACCGCGCAAGGTCCAGTTGACGGATGCCGCGGGCCTTACGGTGCTTAAAGAGGGCAGACTGGGGGGCGGTCATGCTTTCCTAACCGACCTTGGCGACGTGGTCGATTCTCACGGCCCGACCTCGATGCCGAGTTCGCGGAGTATGGCTTGCGCCTCGTCCAGTTTGAGATATATGAAGCACTCGCCGAGCTTTACGAGCCACTCCCTCGTCACGACCTTGGGCCGGATCGCGGCCTGGATGAGGGCGAGGGCGGCTTCGTCGGCCTCGTTGTCGTAGGTGGCCTCGCTAACCGACGGAATGGTTGCTCTCGTATGGCCCAGACGAAAGGCGTAAGCGCAAAGTATGGCATCAGGCATCCTCGCCATCGCCGCCTCGGCCTCCTTCGGGAGAGGGCCGGGGGAAGGGGCGGCGATAGCCCGGATACGGTCTCGGGCTTCGTATTGTTCTTTCAGCCATCGGTAGCGTTCCTCCCAATCGGCGGATGGGCCGGGGTTCGGGTCGAAGGTCTTTATCGTTCGCGTAGTCTTGTCATACTTGAGCGCACAATGCCCCTCTCTGCGCTCCGCGTCGTCGGCGGGGGGAGGGGCGGGCGGGCCGTCCTCATCAACGTCGTGAACGCCGGGAGGGAAGCGTGGCTCGCCCTTCTCGCCCGAGGACTCGATGAGGGCGCGGAGAGACTCCAGGGGTTCTATCTCGTCCTCGTAGTATGTCTCCCAATAACCCGGGGATTCGGCAAGTTGGGTCAGTCCGAGATAGACCAACCCGAGGCGTTCATCAAGCCATTCGACAAGTCTCTGCTCTTTCGTGATGTTCATTTCCCTTTCTCCTCTCTCAGTTTGAGTGCGGCGCGGAGGATGGCATCCACCCCGTCGTCCCACCCCTTTCCCTCCATTGTCCAATGGATTCCGAACTCGTTTGCCCCCATCACCGCCTCGATGAGCGGGGCTTGCTTGGCAAGCTGGGCCTCGGCTTTCTCTAGTCGCCCTGTTCGAGCGTAAACATCAATCTCAAGCGTGGCGGCTCTTTCCCGTAGCCTCTCGTTCTCGACCTTGAGCGCGGAGTAGGAGGAGAGAATGGCGAGGAGGTCGGCCTTCACCCGGGCAACGATGGGTCTGTCCTGCCCCCATTCGCCAAAGGCATCTTCGATGTATTTCCGCAACTCTTCGACCCGCTCTTTCGTCAACTCGGTCATGGTATCCTCCTCGCGGCGGCCTGAATACGCTCGGTGTCTTTCCGTCCCGTTTCGTCTATGACCCTGCTTAGGCGCCTGACCTGCCTCTTGAGCGCGGAGTAGTCCTCGATGACGGCGAGGAGGTCGGCCCTAATCATTCCCGTCGCCCGCTTTCTAGGAATCCTCATCTTGGGAAAACGGAGGGTCAGTTTTTTTGTCTGCGGGTTCGCGGCCTCTTTTTCGGCAT
>Ga0315288_10003986_pt1 | contig 18813 bp, 23 predicted proteins | sample YL17G11_20_MG_FD_203454 | JGI IMG/M metagenome (GOLD analysis project Ga0315288, IMG submission 203454) | Sediment microbial communities from Yellowstone Lake, YNP, Wyoming, USA - YL17G11_20 | ecosystem: Environmental > Aquatic > Freshwater > Lake > Sediment | place: USA: Wyoming | collected... | reverse complement strand
ACGGTTATTGTCATGTATCAGATTGCTAACTAACAACTAGGGCGGAGGGATAAGTACAAGTTTGTAATACCAAATAACTAACTATAATAGTTAGATCGGAGGAATAAATGGTAGACAGACGCGAATTTATCAAAACATCAGCAGCCCTTGGTGCTAGTATCACTATCGGTTCTCATTGGCAGAACGTTTGGGGATTTTCACAAAGCCCTGGACTAACTAAGTTTATTGCACCACTGCGTGACGTCACGGCAGGAAATGTACCTATTGCGGCGAGCGACGGTGTATCAGCTCTTGGAGCACAGCATTATTCGCTCACTTTAGAGCAATTTTCGGATCAGTTACATCCTAATCTGCCTAACCCGACGAAATTGTTTGGTTATCGAGCCAGTAACATTGCTTCAGGATCGAACAAACATCTTGGTAGTATTATTGTCGCCAATCGTGGAACTGCGGTTCAAATCACAGCTACTAACAATCTACCATCAAATCACATTATTCCAGTAGACCGTACTATTATGGGAGCGGGTGGCCCACCCGGAGAACCCGATAATCGCGCCACTATCCATTTACATGGTGGACTGGTACCTTGGGTAAGTGACGGCGGACCACATTCGTGGTTTGATCCAACTGGACTCTATGGAACTAGCGCGGGCGCTGGTGGATCTTCGTATAAGTCAATCAATCCTTTACTAGCACCCGGTCAAGCTGAATATTATTATCCTAATAAGCAGGGTGCCCGAATGATGTGGTATCATGATCATGCGATTGGTATTACACGTATCAATGCTTATGCAGGATTAGCTACAGCATACGTGATCACCGACCCATATGAATCTTCATTGACAGCGGCACCTTTCAATGTTCCTGGTCCACTTGACTCGAGGACAAAGTATCTCGTATTTCAGGATAAGGTTTTCGTTGACACCGTTTCAGCGATGGCGACCAAGGATCCAACATGGTATTCAACAATGGCTAATCAGGGAATCAGTTCTCGAGCAGGTGACCTGTGGTATCCTCATGTGTATGACCCGGCGCGATGGATGGTAGGTGCCGGTCCCCCATTGCCACTGCCACTACCAACACTATCATGTATTCCGGAATTTTTCGGTGATACAATATTAGTCAACGGCACCGTCGCTCCATACCTTGAAGTTGAACCGCGCCAGTATCGGTTCCGCATGTTGAATGCTTGTAACGCTCGTTTCCTCAATCCACGTTTAGTATATGCGCAAGGCGCAACCGGAGTAGCTTCGACCGAAGCAAGCAAGAATTCCGCAGGTCCTGCATTTATCCAAATTGGAACCGAAGGAGGCTTCTTACCAGCACCTGTTATGTTGAACGGTCCTAGGCAACCATTGCTTCTTGTTGCACCGGGAGAACGTGCTGATTTGATAGTCGATTTTAGTCTAGTTCCTGCCGGATCAGTTCTGATCCTGTATAGCGATGCACAAGCACCATTCCCGAAGGGTAGTGCGCTCAATGATTATGATCCAAATAATCCTAAGACACCTAGTGCGATTCCTGGTTCTACGCCAGCCACGCGCACACTGTTGCAGATTAGAATAAAGGCACGTGTTGGTGCGGCAAACCCGTTAATCACATTGCCTGCAACAGGAATGCAAAATCCTCTCGATGGTCCATTCCTGGTCACTCAGGTGCCTGGTGTGCCTAACGCACTACCAGCAGGCATTCCAGTTCGTCGCTTGACTTTGAATGAGGCGTTTGATACTTATGGTCGTCTAATCCAGATGCTTGGTACAGATGCAGCACCAGTCCCACCAGTGGGTAAGGCAGCGCCAGCATTTGGTCGTGCTTACGACGCGGCGTCGACAGAAAACATCGTTGCCGGCGCTACAGAGGTTTGGGAAATTGTGAACCTCACTGCTGATACTCACCCGATGCATTTCCATTTAGTAAATGTGCAGGTTCTTTCGAGGCAAGCATTCAGTACTAAGCAATATGTGGGCGGCATTCCGAACTACCAGGGCCCGCTGATAGCACCAGATCTAAATGAGCTTGGTTGGAAAGAGACAGTGCGAATGAATCCGGGTGAAGTCACAAGGGTAATCATGAAGTTCGATCTTCCAGCTGCTATGCCATTCACAGTGCCACCTAGCCCACGTACCGGCGGTAATGAGTATGTATGGCATTGCCACATTTTGGAGCACGAAGAGCATGATATGATGCGGCCATTGATAGTTACTTGATATTGATCGGTCTCGGAAAACCCCGGAAGTTCCGGGGTTTTTGTTGGCTCCTATTTTTAAGTATATAGATAAATATTCATATATGGAGTTCAATCGTGGCAATGAGAGACACTAAGTGGTATCAGACAGTCTGGTTACCTTTCGCGGCAGCGACATATATAATAATATGCCTATTTGATTTTATTGTTATGCCCGTTTATGTGGCTGCGCATAACAGCAGAATTGAGGCCAGAGTATTTGAAGAACTAAACGGTAAAGATGTGGCAACTTTTGCTACCACCATGGCTCAAACTGCTCAAGCAACAAGACAGTGGAATCCACTCACACTAATGGGCGCAGGTATGTTTCATTTAGCATTTGGTGCATTGCTAACAGGTGGTGCGGTAACACGCGGACTTGCGAGAAGATCGGAAGTCGAGGGATATTACAAATATGGCGCGGCTGGATACGATCAAAATAGCGACGAAGGTGAAGAGTATAGTGGTGGTAGATATGGCAGCAGTGATAGATATGGTGGTAATCGTCCATATAAGCCTAATACACCGGGAACATACAACGGAAATAGAAATCAGAGAGAAGGATCTGATGGACCATCACCTAAAACAGATAGATTAGAGGATGGCATTAAATAAGTCGTAAAAATGTGCGGTCGCAGCATAAGAATGATAAATATATTTACACTACAACTGTGCTCACGGTGAGGCAGTTTAATATAGTGGCCATTATGGCGCTTAAGGAGATTATATGTTCACATCACTACCAAAAACCCCACAAGAATTTTTAGATTTATCAACTGAATACTTTTCAGCTCTTCCAAAGACCATGGACGAAGTAACAGCAGTAGCAGGTAAGGTAAAGACTGTACTCGAAATTGAAACTGCGAACGCACAATCAGTTATTGCAGCATATCAAAAGGCAGCAAAAGGCGATGCATCAATAAACGATATTGCTCTTGCTAATAAGAAGGCACAAGAATTGATGGTAACCGCACGCTTTGCAGCCATCCTTGCAATGCCAGGTTCGATCTTTATTCTGCCTGCGATCGCTAAAGCAGCAAAAAACTTCAGCGTTGAGTTATATCCAGCATCTGTCAAGGAGGAATTTAGTCTATAAAGACTAACTTCCAATACAGGGGCCTTCGGGCCCTTTGTTTTTGATAAATATACGAAATGGGGTATGCTAAATGCTTATAGATACTAGTAGTTCTGTCTTACAAAATATAAAAGTAACAAAAATTCTCGATTGCACTATCGCAGGCCCAACTGTAAATCAATATACAACCACTGTTATAGCACCTAGTTTTGTCGGTACAGGAGCACTTGGTTTAGGCAAATATGTCGGTATAGGATTTGATAATGGAGGACTTTATCCAGCTTCTACTTATTATACATATAATGGTATAACGTGGTATGCAACTGCCGCAGGTGTAAATGCAGAATATAGGATCTGTGCATTTGGCAATAATAGGTTTGTTGCAGTAGCAGGAAATAGCTTTTCTTCGAATAAAAATGCTGTATCTTTAGATGGCATAAACTGGACGCATTATTCTAATATGCCATCATCGGCGTTTTGGTATGGTCTTGGATTTGGTGCCGGCAAATTTGTTGCTGGGAAATTTGCTTCTTCTGCCTTAGCAAGTAGTACAACTGGTATTACCTGGACAGCATATGCTACCACATTACCTGGCGTAGATGCAATAGCCTATGGTAACGGAGTATGGATGTCTTCATATAGATTTGCAGCCACTATATATAGGTCTTTAGATGCAATAGCATGGGCGCCCGTGGCACCAAATCTGCCTGCTGATTCTATAGCATTCAGTAATGGCTTATTTTTTACCAGGATGTTTTCAACAACAACAAATCAATATAATACATCGCCCGATGGGCTAATTTGGACCCCAAGATTATTCCCTGCAGTGGGTTATTGGCAGATACCACAGTGGAATGGTGTTATATGGGTAGTATGGGGAATAATAGGCGGTGTAGGAAAATTCTATTGGTCTCCAGACCTCACTACGTGGAATATATTATCACCCACAACAACAAATTCAAATTTGGCTGCTTATGTAATGGGCTTAGGAAGACTTGTGTTGTATCAGGGTATTATTGGAAAGAGCTTTACAGTTACCTGTTGAGATTTTGATAAATACATAATGCGTATAGTTGAAATTTTACTTCCAAAAGGAACTTCTGATAGGAGTCTCTCACCACAAACAATTCGTAAGATTGACGCATTACAACAGCGTATGGATCAGTATGTTGATAAAATTATGAATCCTGGTACATCCGGCGCTGGCAAAGAATTTCTAAAATCTAAACTACGTGATGATTATTATGAGCTAAAAGGACTCATCAAACCTGTTCATAGAGTAGCAGAAGCAGTCCACAAACTTCCGTTGTCGCACGATGATTTTGAAGTTGTTATCGAAGTAATGAAAAAACCTATTCCGGCAGCTATTGCTCCTATATATCTGTCTGAAATTATTGAAGATGATGAATTGAATGACCAAATAAAATCTATTGAAGATACAGACCCCAGTAGAGATATTAGGCCACTTATAGCAGAATGGTTCAATAGGGTCATGCCAGACCAAATGTATCGTTTTACAGGTGACCATCAATCTGACCATCAAAAGAAAGGTGTACTTTCTCCCATACACGGCTACGATCCTAAGATGTATAAAGGTACCAACGATCCTATTACAGGCAACGCATTTGGCTTCCGCTGAAATATTCTACGTTTATGCCTATCTGCAAAAAGATGGTCTACCTTATTACATAGGAAAAGGCAGAGGGAAAAGGGCGTGGGATAAGTATCATAGAATACAACTTCCAGAAGATAAAAGATTAGTCATAATATTAGAAAATAATCTGACAGAGACAGGCGCGCTCGCTATCGAGCGCAGAATGATTAGATGGTATGGTCGGAAAGATTTAGGTACAGGTATACTCGATAATCAGACCGATGGTGGAGATGGATCTACTGGTGCGAAAAGATCCGAACAATGGAAATTATATCGAACTAAGAGGTTTAAAGGCAAACCGTTATCGGAAGTCCATCGAAAGAAACTCAGTGAATCTCATCTGGGAAATATTCCTTCCAATAAAGGAATACCGGCATCCGAAGTGTCAAAAGAAAAGAATCGATTAGCTCATTTAGGTGTATCTCATTCTGAAGTATCAAAAGAAAAACGTAGTAAGCGAATGTCGGGTGAAGGAAATCATATGTTTGGGAAAACATTATCGGAAGAACATTGTCTAAAGAAGAGTATAGCAATGAAGGCTTATTATGAGCGAAAAAGATTAGAACAGAGAAATCCTTGACTTTCATAAACTTCGCTGTTATACTTACTGCAACGGTAAGTAAAACACTAAAGTTCAAGGAGTAAAATGGCTAAATTATCACCCGAAAATATTTCACGACTAAAACAATTGGTCGCCGATGGAGTTCAGGTATTGCAGGAATGTGAAGACCTGAAGGCAGGATTAAGCGATACGGTTAAGGCTATTGCTGAAGAACTTGAAGTTAAGCCTGCTCAATTAAACAAACTTATCAAGATCTGCCAGAAAGGCACAATGAACGATCAGCGTGAAGCTATGGAAGAATTAGAAGACTTATACAAGGCCGGGGGTATCGGTTAATGTATGTAGATGCCCTGCTTAAACGCGGCGGCGATAGTGAAGTAATTAGAGTAGTAGAAAGAGTTAACGGTAAACGAGTTTACCGTGAATTTCAGCCTGATTATCATTTCTTTATCAACGACCCAACTGGTACATATAAATCAATCTATGGTCATTCGGTAAAGAAAGTAACGCCAAAATCCTATGCTGAAAAACAAAAAATAGTTAAGAATATCTCCCATAATGTTAAAAAATGGGAAACAGATATAGATCCTATTTTTCGTTGTCTAGAACACAATTATCAACACGCCGAAGTTCCTGTTCTTAACGTAGCTTTTTTCGATATTGAAACTAGCTTTGATAAAGAGCTTGGGTGGTCAGAAGCCGGGGACGCTAACAATTCCATTACATCTATATCAGTTCATCTCCAATGGTTAGAAGAAATTATATGCCTTGCTGTTCCTCCTGAAACATTATCTTGGGAAGAAGCACAAGATATTGCAGATGAGGTTGGCAATGTAGTTTTATTCAAGACCGAAGGCGAAATGCTACAAGCATTTATGGCCGTTATTGAAGATGCAGATATTATTAGTGGCTGGAATAGTGAAGCATATGATATTCCATATCTAGTAAACAGAATAAAAAGAGTTCTTGGAAAACAGGAAGCGAGAAAATTATGTCTGTGGGATCAACAACCTAAGGTTCGTGAATTTGAACGTGGCGGAAAGGTGCAGCCAACATATGACTTGGTAGGTCGTGTACACGTAGATTACATGCAAATCTATAAGAAATATAACTACGAAGAACGTCACAGCTATGCACTTAATGCAATTGCAGAATCTGAATTGGGTGATCATAAAATTCAATATGAAGGTACATTAGACGAATTGTATAACGATGACTTTAAGAAGTTTCTAGAATACAATATCCAAGATACACGACTACTAGACCGACTTGATAAGAAACTACAATTCATTGATCTTGCTAGTAGTATTGCACACGGTAATTGTGTATTGATTCAAACAACAATGGGTGTGGTTGCGGTTACCGATCAGGCTGTTGTAGTTGAAGCGCATAGCAGAGGAATGGTTTGTCCAAATAAGAAACACGACCTAGATGATACAGCGTCAAGGGCTGCTGGTGGTTGGGTGGCAACACCTAAGAAGGGTTTTCATAGATGGATAGGATCAACTGATATGAAATCTCTGTATCCATCTGCTATCAGAACATGGAACATGAGTCCAGAAACTATTGTTGGACAAATTAGACTCGATAGGACAAATCAAGCAATTTCAGATTGGATAGCAAAAGGTTCAAAGTTTACATTCGCCTCATGGTGGAATGACAGATTCAATGTATTAGAAATGGATGATTTCTATAATGAAGATATTGCCAATAAGTTAATACTTGATATGGAGGATGGTTCCGAATATGAAGTAACTGGTAAGGAATTGCATGATCTCATCTTTGAAGGTGGACAGCCATGGTGTATTAGTGCAAATGGTACAATTTTCAAAACAGATATAGATGGTGTAATTCCAAGTCTACTCACTCGTTGGTACAGTGAACGTAAAGTGATGCAAGGCATCATGGCTAACTATCAGGATCTTGAGGACAATGCAGGGATAGATGGCATAAAGGTACCCGCAAATTTGTTCACAAATGACGATATTAGCGATGCCGAACCAAAGGCCAGTCCCTACTTAGACACTGAGGCATACAAGCCTAAAAAATTAAAGGAACTTATTGCTGAAGGTCATAAGAAGCGTGTAGTTCAATACATGAATTCACACAATTTAATGATAAAGGGTGATAAGGTAATTTATAGGGAACAGAAAGATCTAAAACGCATTATTGGATTCTGGGACAAGCGTCAGTTGGTAAAGAAGATTAACTTGAATTCTGCCTATGGCGCTTTATTGAATGCCGGCAGTAGATTTTTCGATCAGCGCCTGGGACAATCTACCACATTATCTGGCAGAACTATTACTAAACATATGGCTGCGAAAACGAATGAGATGATGACTGGTGAATATGATCACTATGGCATGGCAATTGTGTACGGAGACACAGACTCGTGCTATTTCTCTGCATATCCAATTCTCAAAGATGAAATCAGCAAGGGTGAAATTATTTGGACCAAGGAAAGTATTGTTGAACTCTATAATGATTTGGCTAAAGCAGTCTCTGCCACATTTCCAGAATTTTTACTCAAGAATTTGAATGTCCCTATTAAGCGTTCAACTGGTGTAATTGCGAGTTCACGTGAAACAGTTTCTGAGACAGGTATTTGGATAGTTAAGAAACGTTATGCTTGCTTAATGTATGATAAGGATGGCTACAGATTAGATACAGGTGGTAAGCCCGGTAAAGTTAAGGCAATGGGTCTTGATTTGAAACGTGCAGATACTCCCAAATTTGTGCAAGAATTTTTATCAGAAATTCTCATGGATACATTGATGGACAAGGGTGAGAATACTGTGATTGAAAAGATTCGTATCTTCAAGGAAAAATTTGAAGACATGAAGCCTTGGCAACAAGGCACACCACGAGCAGTTAATAAACTATCTCACTATAGAGAAAAACTTGAAGATGCTGGTCGAAAAAAGCTAAATGGTATTGAAGTTGGAAATCTACATGTGCCAGGGCATGTAACTGCAAGCCTTGCATGGAATAACTTAAAAGAGATACATAGGGATCAACACGCAATGCGTATCGTTGATGGACAAAAAGTTATCATTTGTAAGCTAAAAGATACATCGGAGAATAGACTCACAAGTATTGCATATCCTGTAGATGAAGTTCATTTACCAGAGTGGTTCTTATCTCTACCGTTTGATAGCGATGATATGATGGCAGGTATTGTAGACCAAAAGGTAAAAAATCTATTAGGTGTTTTGAATTGGGATCTAAGTAGAACCAATAAAGAACGCGCACATCTTGAGACATTGTTTGACTTCAGTTCATTCTGAAATGTTTGACATTTGTTATTGAACACTATATACTCTTACAAAGGGAGATTCATTATGAAATTAGATCAATTTAGGGATATCGTAAAGCACACACATTCGTTGGGCTTTATTGACATGGTAAAGCTTATTGGTACCGCTACCGATGCTAAAATCGAAGCAATCGATGCAGATAAGACTGTTGTGGTTTACGGAGAAATGTATCAACCTGTTAAAGACATTGAAGTAACAGTTGGTCTATCGCGTCTGGCACAACTGAAGGGCTTTATTGACCTACATGAAAAGTCAACTGTAACAATAACGAGTGAAGTCCGTGGAACAGTTTCCGCCCCAACAGAACTCAAATTTGATGATGGTGCTGGAGATGTTGCTATCTATCGTTTCATGAGTGAGTCTATGGCAAATGAACAAATTAAAGTTCCGCCATTTAAGGGTGCAACATGGAATGTAACTATTAATCCAGAAAAGGCAAGAATTGACAGACTTAATAGTTATCAGGGCATCCTTGGTGGTTTTGAAAAGCGTTTTATTGTATCCACAGATAAAGATGTATTGAATTTCTCTATTGGTACTGGACCAACAGATAGGTCTACTGTTCCGTTTGCCAAAGGTATCACTGGTGTATTGAAACACCAATGGTCGTGGCCACTAACACAAGTATTGAGTATTCTAAAACTCAATGATAATGAAGATGTTATAATGCATTTTTCAGATATGGGCGCATTGAAGATTGACATCGATAGTAGTATTGGAAAATATTCGTATATTCTACCTGCTGGCAAGGCATAAGACCTAAATACAGTATGGCACAAAACAAAGTAAATTTCACAGAACGACATGATGCGGGCGGCTGGGCAAAATATCTCCCAGCCATTAGTGGTTTCTACACAACTCACTTAGGCAAGGATCTATTAGATAAAGAATTTATTCCCGAAGAGCGTGTACCAGAAAAATTTGAATTAGGTATACAGGGGTTAGACTTTCTAAAAGACCCTGACGAAGCATATTTTAGTTACAAGTATGGATTATATTCTGCAGGTCATGCTGATAGAAATTTAGAAAGATGCGATGAGAGGGAGCCTATGATCCATAAGCGTAATCGTGAGAATACTATTATGGTCGGCGATTCCGGTGGATTTCAGATTGCTACAGGTGTTATCAAACTCGATTGGGCAAATATAAAAGGTGCTGACGGCGACAAGCTTAGAAAAGAAATTCTACGATATCTAGAACATACGTCGGATTGGTCTATGACATTAGATGTTCCACCGTTTGCCGCAGTAGGCGCGCTAAGTGAAAAGACTGGCCTTACAACTTTCGAAGAAACATTAGATATTACTATTCATAATCTCAATTATTTTATGAAGCATAGAGTTCCTGGAGCAACTAAATTTCTAAATGTGTTAAGTGGAAGTTCACGAGACAATTCTAAGAGATGGTTTGAAGCTGCTATTCCATACAGTATTCCGGAGGCTGTGGAAGCAATGGGATATTCAGCTGATAGAACATTTGAGGGTTATGCTTTCGCTGGTATTAATATGAGAGACATGACATGCGTCCTTGACAGATTACTAGATCTTATTGAATTGGGTGCGTTAACAGATAAAGATTGGATTCACTTCTTGGGTATTGGTAGACTTGATTGGTCTTGTTATCTAACCACTATCGAAAGAACATTAAAAGAACATTATAATCCAAATATTAATATTAGTTTTGATGCGGCATCACCGTTCGTTGCTGCTGGTGGATATGCGTTGAGTTATGATTATAATCATTTCACCCCGCAGAAATTAACATATGCTATGGGTCGAGGATTAGATAATAGAGCATTAAAGGGATCGAAATTGGCAATGCCTTTTCAGGGTCCAATCATGGAAAGATTAACAGCCGGCGATATTTGTGTTATGGGTCCTGGAGATAAAAATAAGCATAAAAAGATCGGCAAGACAAGTTGGGATACAACTTCTTATGCATTAGTTATGGCACATAATGTTTATAATCACATCCAAGCAGTTCAAGAAGTAAATAGACTCGCCGATATTGAAGATATTAAGGGATATGCCTATAAAGATCTTGCGACACTCGAACACAAGAGTTCGAAAATGATAGGTGAGCATATTCCAATTATTATTCCACTGGTTAGGGATCTAATCCGAGTTGTGCTTGATCCACAAACAGAGAATCCTAGGCAGATACTCAGCGACTATGATAGATATCTATTTGAAATTAGTTTCAAAGAGAATAAGCATTCGAATATGGCAGAGTTAATGAATCGTCATGATAATGATTATAATATCAAAGATGATGAGGCTTCTATTAAAGAAAATGAATGAACAGTTACAGAGACAGTTATCCAGTTTAGAAAATCTTATAGCCATACAGAGGGATTGTGTAGTGACAGGTGATCCTGGTATGGACTATATGCATGGGATGTTGAATGGGCTTATATGTGCCCGTTCAGTGATTTCAGAGACTCCTCCCGATTATCATTCTGAACCACGTAGGGCTAGAAAGAAAAATAGAAAAGTAAGACATAAAAGTTTAAGAAATGACCAAAAAATATCGCATAGATGATATAAAACCATCTGAATTATTTTTAGATTCACTATCTGGATATGGCATAGGATCAACTGAATTGACATGTGGTTATTGTGGTAGACTACATTTATGCCCGGATGCTGAATATTATTCAGCAGGTGGAAATGCTGAAGAGGGCGATCCTCATAGATTATACTGCCAAGAAGAATATGAAAAAAATACCGAAGGTGTTGTATTACATTATAATTGTGACGGGGTGTCGGGACACGAAATGAATGGCATCTTGTTTGTTATTACCTGCCCGTGTAATGGATTAGGGAAATATGAAAATTTTATATGGGATTCTAAGGATACTATTCGTAACTATCTAAAAGTTCGAATTGAACAAGAACATAGATGGGCTGATGAACAATTGACACTAAACAAACTTGCAGGAATATAATGAAAACTAAAGATTTCAAATCGGTGAAAGAAGCCAAGGGCGTAGCGATAGCACAGTTAGAATTTTATAATGAAATGATGGCTGCGAAAGATATGATAGCATCTAATAAAGGAAATGAAATGAGTAAGAAAAAACTATTTGTTGTAGATACTATTTCTACATTTAAACAGCGTTATGTTATTGAGGCCGAATCGTTGGAACATGCTTACGATGAAGTGACTATGCGCGACTCAGGCAGCGAGGATGATAATTTCGAGGAATTTAGTCAGAAATGGTTAGGTGAAACTATTATTGACGGGCGGGAAATTAAGAGAAAACACTTTGATGGTATGTTGAAGGATCTCGAAAAAACAGGAGAGGGTTCGCATTGGATGGGAGAAGATTTAATCCGCAAGATTGACTATGACAGATAAGATACCTGAACACGTAGACATACTAGGACAGCCACTAAAGGAAGGAAGTTATGTTGCAGTTTCTCAATCTAATATAATGTATGTTTGCCAAATAAAGAAAGTTACACCTAAACAAATAAGGGTCTGCCCAATTAAGGGACGTTACAGCCCAGAGTGGGCAGGGTGGCTAAAATACCCCAGTGATTCAGTTTTGTTATCGGGACCAGATGTATTAGTATACATACTAAAAAATTCAGGGAGTTAAGATGAGAAAATTATTTTATATGGGCCTCGAGTCTTACGAAGCACGTTATACTTTACAATTACAAGATTGGAATGAACGTGTATTTAAGCTACGTGGTATTGATTATGAACTTATCACAGGCCAGGAACTTACTACCGATAAAAAAATTGTAACAGGTAGTGTACTTGATGCACATGGTCGAACCTATTATAGTCTTAGTCAGACAATGAACCTTATCAAACTAATGAAAGAAGGCAAGGTTACAAACGAAGATGTTATCTTCTATGAAGATATGTATACACCGGGCATAGAAAGCCTGCCCTACATACTTGAACAGGTACCTGCTGCATTCAGACCAAAAGTTTATGTTCGTTGTTTGGCACAAAGTATTGATCCGGATGATTTTGTCAATCGCGAAGGCATGGCACATTGGATGCGTAAGTTTGAACAGATGGTGGATGAATTTGTCGACGGTATCCTTGTGGCGAGCGAAGAAATGGTAGCACATTTACGTATTGCAGGTATGAAGGCCCCAATCTATGTTACTGGTTTACCTTTTGGTAAGGATGAAGTTAGGAGCAGAATCCCTGCAGGAAAACCTATATTGGATAGAACTTTGCGTGTAGGTTTTGCCGCACGTTGGGATGATGAGAAACAGCCAGACTTTTATATGGATTTGGCTGAGCTTATGTATGAGACACATCCGAAAATTGAATTTGCTGTATTCTGTGGTCATCCAGAATTGAAGAGTAATAATCCACGCTATGTAGAAAGAGCCAGAAAACTTGAGTATTCTGGTAACTTTGCTAACTTTAAGGTATATACTGGCCTAAAGAAGAATGATTACTATACTTTATTGGCAGATTCTGTCGTTTTATTTAATTGCGCACTTCAAGACTGGGTAAGTAATACAGTTAGTGAGGCCGATACATTCGGTACTCTTACTTTATATCCAGCATATCGAAGTTTTCCAGAGGTGTTTGCTAATAACGAAAAGAATATGTATATTCCATGGAGCATAAGAGATGCTGCTGATAGATTAGCATTGATGTTTGCCAATCCAGAAGAATATGAAACTGGCGCAGTAAGTGATTGGCAGAATGGAACCATTGATCGAACACTTGACATCCTTGAAGGCAGTGGCCAACAGTGGGCTAGAAATGGTAACGATTACAGAAAATATATAACAAAGGCTAAATTTTAATATGAAAAGATATGTATTTCAAATCATCATAGAAGAAGGTAATGACGAATTCTGGGAAGAGGCTGAACAAGATCCAGGGAAGGCCGCCAGTGACCTGCATACTATGATTACCGAATGTCTTGATAGCACGGGATTATCTGATGCCGACGTTAGACTAATAGAATATTCAGACAAATAAAGGAATAATATGAATAGAGATGGACATAATAATGCAGCATTTTTTATAGGGCCCGAAGTAGAACATACGCCGGCCTTTTCGAAGAAGACGTTATTCGTAGTTGGCAAACAAGATGTCGCCACGATTGAAAAATTAGCAAGAGAGCATAGGGCACCACATATATTTATGGGTGCCAATCATTCGTTTGTTGCGGTGGGACCAGCTGATATGTATTGGGATGAAACAATTACAGCATTGTTAGATAAGGGCTTTTGGATCACACTCGATTACGAAGCGCATAAACACGAAGTTGTTTTGAAGATGTTAAATCCTGGAATTTGGCAATCACGTTTGTTTATTCCGCTATTGAGTGTAAGAATTCCGAATATACAAACCTCAAGCATTAATTTAACAATCAAGATTGATGATATTGATTTCAAGGCAACCAATGCAGGTGTATGGTGTCTAAACCATCACGAAATCACCGATAGCAATCGCTTTACGGATTGGCAGGATTATGGAACTGATGTTGTTATTTCAGAAGAGCCGGGTGCTCCGCCGGCAGTTCCTGTATACGCAGATATAAATAAGCCGGTCCTAGATTTAGAAGCTGTTAGACAGCGAATCGAAACATCGGATGTTGTTACCATCAAAAATGAAGTCGAACTAGGATTAGATCTAGAAGGTAAATCAAAACTGAAACCCGACCCAGTTGCTGCAGAAACAAAACCCGTAATTGCTATTGCGAACCCACAGGATGCTGCTGAAGCATATGCAGCGGGTGCTAAAGAAGATCCGCTAAGTGCAACAGGAAGTAAGAAACCAGTAAGAGCTAAAAAATGATAACAAATAGAACTATATTCGTACAATTTACCAAGGAAGGAATTCACAGATATCCAGATGCGCCTAAAGGTGTAGAATTTCTGCGTAATCCCCATAGACATATATTTCATTTTAAAGCAACTGTGTCGGTACAGCATAACGATCGCGATATCGAATTTATTCTATTCAAGCGCGAGCTTGAAGGATTATATAATTATGGAGTAATGGAAATAGATCATAAAAGCTGCGAGATGTTAGCAGAGGAATTGATCAATTATATTGTGAAGGGATATCCGGGAAGACAGGTAGCTGTTGAGGTAAGCGAAGATGGGGAAAATGGCGCAATTTTGGAATATATTCCGGAAGACACCTATGACGGACTTGTTGATAGAAGAAAAACCTGAATATACAGGTCCTGTATTCGATAAGAAATATAAGATTGTCATCAAGTGTAAATTTACAGATGAGTATTTCAAAATGGTAGATTGGGTTAATGAAAATAGCCAGGGGTTAGTTGATATAAGATTTAACGCGGCTACCAATGAAATAGACACCGTCTTTGTAGCATTTGAAGATCTTGACGATGCACTTGTTTTTAAAATAAAGTATTCATTATGAGCTCAGGCGATTATTATCCAACACAGAACAATGTATATACAATTGGTGTCGGCCGAGACGTCGGCCAGGCTGTCGGCCAGGCTGTCGGCATTGGCGGATATCATTCAGGGACCACCTATATATCAACAGTAGATGTAAATCTTAAGACTAATAAAGATTTTGAAAAATTGCAGGATCGCATAGCCGGTATCGAAAAGCGTCTTGCTATTGTAATACCCAACGAGGGATTGCAGGAAAGATTTCCTGCCTTACAGGAAGCATATGAACACTACAAACTTATTGAGAAACTAGTAAATGATCAATCCAAAATTTAGAAGAGAAGATTTCTGCAAAGAAACACAGATGTGGAGTGATTCCTACATTGCTATGCCATCTATTCTTCCGACCCTGGACCTAGATGATAGATTGAGAAAAATAGAAGAACGCTTGCTAATTATTGCTCCACCCAGTTCTATTATTTCTAAATATCCTGCACTTGCTGAAGCATATAGTAATTACAAACTTATAGAGAAACTTACAATTGGAAATGACCAAACATAATATACTAATCACAGGTGGCAGTGGATTTATAGGCACACAGGTATTATACGACTTAGTGGAGCACGGTCATCACGTAACTGTAGTTGATCGGGAGATAAAGCACGATGATGTACCAGCGACAATCTTTGAGGGAGACTATTACGAGTTCTTCAAGAGAAATAAATTCTGCTATGACACAGTTATCCATTTAGCTGCCGAACACTTAGTTGAACAGAGTGTGTCAGAACCAGAGAAATATTACGCAAATAATGTAGTAAAAATGAAGGGTATGCTAGATTGTATGCTCGATGTGGGCATTAAGAACATAATTTTTAGTTCTAGCGGAAATACGTATGGTCGACAAGGCAAACTAGGGCCACTGGTAGAAGATTTTTTCTATGATCCTGAAAATCCTTATGCATCAACAAAGGTTGCTGGTGAACTTCTAATCAAGGATTATGCAAAGGCATATGGGTTGAAGTATGTTACGTTTAGATACTTCAATGCTGCTGGTGCAGATCCTGCATGTCGTTTTGGATATGTTCAGCGCCCAGCCACTCATGTTATTCCTATCCTCTGTAACAAGATTCTCAAGGGCGAGACATTCTCTATCTACGGTACTGATTATCCAACAAATGACGGAACGTGTGTGCGTGATTATGTTCATGTGGCAGATTTGGCTAGAGCACATAGTTTGGCATTAAATCTATTTGATAATAATACAGCCAACGAAACATTTAACATCGGCTGTGGAAGTGATGGAGTGAGTGTTATGGACTTGGCTGAATATGCAGAGGAAGTTGTTGGCAAGGAAGCTATTGTTGAACATTGTCCAAGACGTGCTGGAGATCCGGCAAGGCTTATAGCAGATATTACAAAAGCAAAAAGATTGTTGGGATGGACGCCTAAATACGGTATCAAAGATGTTATACTACATGCGTGGAATTGGGAGAAAAGATTTGAGACAGGTCACTGATTATTAGGAAACAGAGGAATAATATGTTCGGAACAAACGATATCGTAGGTCAAAAGTTTTTCAAGAGTGCACCACCCGAGTCACTATATGTGACATCGATGTTTTTCACCCTTCAGGGTGAGGGACCGTATGCAGGCATGCCCGCGTTATTCATTAGACTTGCCAAATGCAACCTAAATTGTTCATTCTGTGACACTTTCTTTGATGATGGTGATTGGATGACCTTCAAAGAGATACGTTCAAAGGCCTACCATACCATTTGCGATTATTGGAACAAGCAAGGGAAACCCGTGCCTGAATGGGTGCTACCTAAGGGCACACTTATTCCAATGTTTCCTAAAATTGTTCTTGTTATAACAGGCGGCGAACCCATGTTACAACAGAACCTGTCTGAATTCTTTATGTATTCTCTAGATCTTTTTGGAACCATTCAGATTGAAAGTAATGGCACAGTTAATCAATCAGTTCCTGATTATGTTACGTTAGTGTGTAGTCCAAAATGTTCAGAGAAGAATGGCAAGGCAGTAAAATATCTCGCACCTACCGATCTAATTCTAAAGCGTGCCGATTGTTTGAAATTTGTAATGTCTGCCGATCAAAATAGTCCATACAACACAATACCCGATTGGGCATTCAAGTGGCGGGATGAAGGTCCACACAATGACATTTATATTAGCCCAATGAATGTTTACAATACCTTTCCGTTGAAGATCAAATTGCTAAGGGCAGAGAAGGGCACTATAACTATGGCAGAGCGTTCGACAGTAGATGAGATTATTTCATTTTGGGAAGATGGCCTGCTCAATCTCAAAGAAAATCAAGCCAACCACGAATACGTTGGTAGGTATTGTTTGGAGAATGGATTCAAGTTGAATCTCCAGCAACATCTTTATGTCAGCATGGCGTGAAGTATTATAACAAGAAGCTAAAATACAGATTGACGACGTGGACCGTATCACCAGCGCCCAAATACCATTTGATTGGCGAAGCTAAAAGATGGTGTCAGCTACAACCTAGTCAGGGTAGGTTCTACTTTCACCACAATGCTATACATTGGTGGTTTGAAGATAAAAACGATGCATTACATTTTGCATTGGTTTGGGTATAGCATCCGGTGTTGACTTAGAGCAGTGGCCGTGTTACACTGTTAGCAGAGATGGGGATGGTCCCTACCTCGAACACGAGATTTCCCATTTTCAAACATGAAAGGTTCTAAATGAAAAAACTTTTAACTGCGGTAGCACTCGCAACCGCTGCTTATGCTGCTTCGGCAGTAACGCTAGTTCAGTCGCAGTCGACGGGACCGCTTTCCAATACAGTCCCCAGCACAGGGGCAGTAGCCAATCACGCAGCCACCAAGTCGCTGTCTTTCAACCAGTTCGATTCGGACTTGGGTGTACTGACCGGTGTGACGTCGGGCCTAAGCATAACTGCTGGTACGCTCCAACTCAGTGCCGCAGGAACACGTTCCAGCCAGAGCACTAACAGCCGTGGCAGCTTTGCATCCACAGGATCGGCGGCTGCAAGTTCTGATCTGACAGGCCTGTCAACGTTCGGCGCAATCAATAACACGCTATCAAATACGTGCACCGATTGTCCTCCTAAGGGCGCCACTAACTCGAATCTAAGTTCATCGTTCTATGGGCTGACCCAGACTGATTCGACCTGGCTTAGTCCGACAGCAACAGTGGCAACACCTAGCATGAGTTCGTATGTTGGCACCGGCACGATAGCATCAACGCTATCACTCACGAATACAGTGGCAGTAACTGATAAGACTAACTTAACGGGTGCTACAGCTACGCTTGCTTTTTCGACAGCAGTGAATGCCACGCAGTCGCTAACGTATAGTTACCTAAAGCATGCCAATGCGTCTTTTACCAGTCTCCTTGATACCAACGATCTGACGATCCATGTAGGCGTCGACAGCCTCGACTTCAGCATCTTCAATCTCGGTACTGCTGCCGATACCACGAAATTGGATTACATGCACATCACTTGTGTCAGTGGTGACTGCACTAACTTCAATCTAAATTCGTTTACGATGGCTGGTGACCTGGTAGCAGGCACTCATTTCGATAGCTCGATTGTGGAGAACGGCT
>Ga0315288_10003984_pt1 | contig 18815 bp, 15 predicted proteins | sample YL17G11_20_MG_FD_203454 | JGI IMG/M metagenome (GOLD analysis project Ga0315288, IMG submission 203454) | Sediment microbial communities from Yellowstone Lake, YNP, Wyoming, USA - YL17G11_20 | ecosystem: Environmental > Aquatic > Freshwater > Lake > Sediment | place: USA: Wyoming | collected... | reverse complement strand
CGAGCTGGCAATGAAGACGATCAAGAAACTGCTGAGAAATCCCACCTCTCTGGCCGGCATGCTGTTATTGTTGGCTTTCACCCTCATCGCGGTGTTCGCGCCACTGATCGCGCCACCGCCAGAGAGATCGCGTGATCCCTACATGATCCCTCGGGACGGGTTCAGTACGACTCCCGGAGCACCGAGCGACGAGCATATCTTCGGCACGACGGAGGGGCAGTACGACATCTACTACGGGGTGGTGTGGGGCACGCGCACGGCCTTCCGCGTGGGCGTGGTGGTCACGATCTTTACGACGATCATCGGCCTGGTCGTGGGATCGGTGGCAGCCTTTTACGGGGGTTGGCTCGATGAAGTGCTCATGCGCATCACCGAGATCTTTCAGGCGTTCCCCTTCCTGTTGGCGGCCATCACGATGACCTCCGTGTTACACACGATCTACGGGCGGGGAGAGGCCGGCGCGCTGATGTTCCTGGCCAAGATGTTGGCGCTGGTGACCTTTGGACACAGCCCCACCAAGCCGGTGGACCCTATGCAGATGCAGATCCTCACCGGCATATTGGCCATCATCGCCTTCGGTTGGATGACCTACGCGCGGGTCATTCGAGGCAACATTTTGTCCGTGCGGGAGTTGGAGTATGCGATGGCGGCGCGCGCAATCGGTGCCGGCAACATGCGCATCCTGCTCCGGCATTTGCTGCCCAACGCGATTTTCCCGGTGCTGGTGATCGCCTCGATGAACATCGGGTCCTACGTGTTGAGCTTTGCGGCGCTCAGTTTCCTGGGGCTGGGTGCGCAGAGAGGGTACGCCGACTGGGGCCAGATGATCAATTTTGCCCGCAACTGGATTCCCTCGCTGGCCGACCACTGGTACATCGTCGTCTATCCTGGTGCGGCGATCGTGCTGTTTGTGCTGGCCTGGAACCTGGTAGGGGACGTCCTGCGCGACGTCCTCGACCCACGCATGCGGGGGAGAGGTGGCGGGTTTTGATGCCACCGGTCATAGGCTCAGGCCTCAGGCTTGGGCCTATGCCTCAGGCTTGGGCCTATGCCTCGGAGCGATGTTTTGCCCAATGGGTATCCTGAAGGGTTACGTCTTACGCCGGGCATCGGCGGGGTTGTTGCTCCTGGCCATCGGACTGTTCTGTATGGCCTTCGTGGCCGTCAATGACGCTCTGATCCGGTCCGCGCTGCGTCAAAGCACGGCGGTGGATGAGCCTTCAACACTGGTGTGGGAGCGGATCGTCAAGCAAATCCGGGAGCGTGCGATGCTGGCCCGTCGGCGTCCAGCCGGGTACGGGGCGGCGGCGGTGCGGTGGGGCGCCAGACCATACCTGTATATCACCATCGCCGAATCCATGCTGTTAGGGAGACAGGATATATAGTCCACAGTGCACTATCACCTGTGTTCCCTGCCCCGGTGTGCTCTGGATGGTCAGAGCGCCGCCTAATGCCTCCGCCAGGCCGACCATTCCCATCAGCCCAAAACGCCCGTTGGACCAGCGAACGGAGGCCGGATCGAAGCCTCGACCGTCGTCGGCGATCGTCAGCACGATTCCGTTTTCCTCGCACGCCAGGGTGAGGATGGCCCGCGACGCCTGTGCGTGGCGCCAGGCGTTGGACAACGCCTCCTGGCAGATGCGATACAGGCCCGTAGCCGCCTCGTCGAGCAACGACAGGTCTTCTACGTACGTCTCCACCGGCAATCCCTGCACCGTCATCTCCTGTGCCAGCAAACGGAGCGCTGCCGGCAGTCCCAACTGATCGAGCGCCGGTGGCCGCAGGTCGCTGCACAGCCGTCGCAATTGTTTCACCAGCAGCCCGGCCTGGGCGTGAATCTCCTCCCGGATGTGCCCATCACCAGGCTGGCGGCCTCGACCTGGCCCAATGCGTAGAACAGTCGCGCCTCGGTGGCGTCTGGCCGGCTCATCACTACGACCAGTGAGCAGAGGCAGAAGGCGAGCGCGACCAGCAGAACCATCAGCCACGCCAGCCGGGTGCCAGCGGGGGTCATGGTCAGGGTCAGGGACGCCGCGTGCACCTGTTCCCCCTGTTGGAACGTGATCGGGACCACACTGCCGGGGCAGTAGGCGTTGTACTGGCAGACGTCCCACGTGGCTGTGTCGCAATTGCCCGCCGACAGGACTGTGTCTCCGACCCGCAGCCCGGCCTGCGCGGCCGGCCCGCCTTCATCCACCTCGAGGACCTGGCCGTCCGCATCCCACGTCGCCCCATCGGTGGCGCTCCCCGACAGGGAAATCGCCGCCCTGGCGATCAACAGCAACACGACGAGGGCAGGCAGCAGCCACAGGTATTTCGCCAGCCCTGAGCCTTTTCTGGTATTCTCGTCCATGCTGGAACCCTGTAAGAGTTTACCACACAACACGATAGACTTCAATGTCTCGTAGGACAAGGGGCTACCTGTACCCGAGGACAGGTTTCAGGGGAAGGTACGCCCTGCGGTGGATGGGCCTGGGGTACCCCCTTGCGCTCACCAGGCCGGTGAGTACTTGCGCAGAACGGCAAACCTCGCTATCATAGTGGATGAGTACATCCGGGCGGATGAGGCCGATGAGGACCGATGGGTACATCGGGACATCGGTACATCCCTTACATCCGTGGTGCGGGGAGGGAAGAAATGACTATAGCCAAGATCATCGTCAATCCGTACGCGGGCCGCTGGAAGGCCAGGGCGGCCATACCCGACATCGAGCGGGCGTGTCAGAAGATTGGCCTGGATTACGAACTGGCCGTCACGGAGGGGTCAAATCACGGCATCGAACTGGCGCGGGAAGCGGCCCGGGCGGGCTTTTCGCCCATCGTCTCCGCCGGCGGCGACGGGAGCATCAGCGAGGTGGTCAACGGGCTGATGCAGGCGGCGGGGGACGGGATGACTGTGCCGTTTGGCGTCATCCCGCTCGGCTCGGCGGACGACTTTGCCGACATGCTCGGCCTCGAAAAAGAGATCGAAATGGCCTGCCGGGTGCTCCTGGCCGGACACACGCGCGTCATTGACGTGGGGTGCGTCAACGGCCGCTTCTTCGACAATAACTCGGCCATTGGGCTGGAGCCGATGGTGAGCATCACCCAGGCGGCCATGAAGCGGGTCAAAGGTACGCCGCGCTATGTGCTGGCGGCGCTCAAGACGATCCTCAGCCACAGGCCATGGCACGTGCGGCTGACCTGGGACGGCGGGGAGTACGATGGGCCGGCCGCGCTGGTCTCCGTGGGCAACAACCGGCGCACCGGGGGGGCGTTCTGGATGACGCCGCGCGCCGAGCCGGACGACGGTTACCTGGACTTTGTGTTCACGGGCAAACTGGGGCGGTTAAAGTTGCTGCGCTTGCTGCCCACCACGTTCGATGGCAGCCACGTCGAGCGGCCGGAGGTGACCTATGCCCGCACAACCCGCCTGACCATCGAGTGTGACCCGCCCACGCCGATCCAGGCCGACGGGGAACTGTTCGACCTGTCTGCATCGCACATCGAGTATTCGATTCTGCCGGGCCGGCTGCCGGTGATCGTGCCGGCCCCACGGGAGCGCAAGGAGGCCCTGGAATGACGCGCCAGTTGACCGCCGATGCGATCGTGGTGGGAGCGGGCACGAGCGGCTGTTACTTTGCCTGGCGCTTGGGCCAGGCCGGGTTCCGCCCGCTGGTGCTCGAAAAGCGCCGGTTGGAGGAACTGGGGCAGCACGTGGACATCTTCCACGTGGACGAGGTGCGCTTCGCCGAGTTCGGCCTCCCCCTGCCCACCGGCGAGGAACGGATCGGATACTATCCGACCGGGCTGGCCTGGTCGCCTGACCTGCGAGTGAGCGAAGAGGTTCGCTATGCCTTCTACGTGATGCACAAGCCGGCCTTCGAGCGCCGCTTCCATCGGTACGTGCGCGAGGCCGGGGGAGAGATCCTGGAGCGGGTCGAGGTGGGCGAGCCGATCATCGAAGATGGGGCCGTCGCTGGCGTGCGGGCGACGCAGGACGGGGAGCCGCTGGAGGTGCGCGGCCGGATCGTGGTGGATGCTTCCGGCATCAACAGCGTCGTGCGCACGCGGCTGCCCGAAGATTTCGGGGTGGAGAACGACCCCATCCGCGACGAAGACACGCTGTTCGTGTGCCTGGAGTTCCGGGACGGGTTCGAGGGGGAGCACCCGATGGGGCTCAACTTTTATCCTTTCCACAAGGCGTTCTGGAACCCCAGCCGAGGCGAAGGGGCGATCCTGGGGATCGGGCAGCCGGGGAGTTGCGAGTACGCCTGGCAAAAGCACCGGGAGTGGCGCGAGGAGTATTTTGGCGACCCTGGCCTGGTTGTCGAGCGCAAGCAGGGCAAGACGCCCTATCGTCGCTCCCCCTATTCGCTGGTGGGCAACGGCTTCATGGTGATGGGGGACGCCGCCTTCCAGACCAAGCCCTTCTCCGGCGAGGGGGTGACCTCGTCTTTCACCGCCTGCCAGATCGCGGCGGAGGTGGCGGCCGAGGCGCTCCGGCGCGGCGACGTGAGCCGGGAGGGGCTGTGGGATTACAACGTGCGCTATTTCCGGGGCCAGGGGGCCAAGTTCGCCGCCATGTTCGTACAATTGCCGGCGGCGGCGGAACTTGAGCGCCGGGAGGTGGATTTCCTGTTTCACCACGGCCTCATCTTCAGCGGCGAGGATTTCCGCCAGATGAACCTGAACTATGAGACGGAGATGGGGCTGGGGCAGACGGTGGCCATGGCCGCGAAACTCGTCGGGGGGGTGCTGAGCGGGCGGTTCTCGGCCGCCAGTTTCAGGAGGCTGCTCGGCGTGTCCGGAACGGCGGCCAGGATCAAGGCGCTCTACCGGCGCTTCCCGGAAGACCCGGCGGAGTTCCCGGCGTGGGTGGGGGAGGCGAGGGGGTTGTGGGGGGAGGGGGGAGACGTGAAACGTGAAACGTGAAACGTGAAACGTGATGCGTGTTTCGTGTTGCATGGTCCATGTATGGGTGCTTCTTTCTCCTATCCGTGCTATAATGGTGAATGGACCAACGTTGGAGGCCTGGCTGAGATGGAAGCGGTGTCTGAACGAATCATGAACCTGATTGCCCGGCTGCAGCCGGAACAAGATACGAATAGCGCACTGGAGCGATGATTGGAGAACGAACTGCTCCGGCGGCTCAACCGTTACCAGTTTATGGAGCGGGCTCTGAGCCGCAAGTATGGCATGTCTTTTGCCGAGTTCAAGGCGCGCCGGGTGGTGGAGCGACAGGGCTTTCGTTCGAGGTCGAATCGGACTTTTGGGATTGGGAAATGGCGCTGGATGGAATAGAAACGGTGGAGACCATGCTGGCCGAGTTGAGAGGAAATGGAGGTGTGGTGTGGCTATAGAACTCAGCGAAGTATTGCCTCAAGTGGAAACGGCGCAGGTGGACATAACCGTTCACGTCTCGGCCAGGCTCAATGTGACTCAGGTTGCTGCCCGACGCAAGGTCAATGTGTTCCTGTTGAATGAAATCGGTACTGGCCTGGGCGGAGCCACCCCCATGCTGGTGATCCAGAACGATCGGCTGCGTTGGCGTGTCCCGGTGATCCTGGCCCTGTCGCCCATAGGGCGTCTTGGCCAGGTGGGACAGATTGACGTAGACGCGCAGACCGGGGAGATTCTGGCTGACGACCAACTGATCAAGGATATAGCCGATCATGCCGGACGACTGGTTGCCGGTTCCTCACTATAAACAGAGTGCTGATGGACAGTGCCTGCCAGCATGTGTCCGTATGGTGCTGGCTTACCTGGGACGTGACCTGACCGAGTTTCAGGTAGCCAAGGTGCTGCGTTCTCACACGTTCGGCACACCGGCTCCCAACATTCGTCATCTTGAGTCGCTCGGCCTATCGGTGATGTTTGGACAGATGTCCTTGTCTCGCCTGCGCGCTTACCTGCAGCAGGGTGTTCCCTGCATTGTATTTGTCCAGGCCAGCGATTTGCCTTACTCTGGAGTCGAAGGGTATCACGCTGTCGTTGTAGTCGGGTCAGGTGAACACGTTGTCTATGTTAGTGATCCGGCTTTTGACGCAGGGCCGCAATCTGTTCCTCTCGACCACTTTATGTTGGCCTGGTCGGAGTTCGAGTATGAGTGTGCCATCATAATGAAGAGCCCTGTTGAATCCGAACCTAGATAACTGCCCAACGAGAAACAGCGGGAGGTGCTGGGCCTGGCGAAGTTTCTGCGCGCAAGAGTGCACCTTAACCGCCACGCCGGCGCTGTAGCCCGATTGGGTTGTGGGCCGATCTCGAGGTGGTCATTGCCGAGGCAGATATTGCTGAAGCGCGGCATGGAGTGTGGGAGAACTTTCCAGGTGGGGGCCGGAGCGGGTGGCAGATGGCTGACGGTGGGCTGTTGGACGATCTGACATCTCGGTCTCAATCGTGTTTTACTGACTTGCCAGATTGCAGAGGTGGGCGTATACTGAAGGTGCCATGCAAGCGTTGACGAGGTGAGGATATGGGTTAAGGGGCACCACGTGGCCAGTTAGTGTCCCTACGTCGTGAATCCTGAACAGGCCAAAGGTCGAGCGCGGACATGGTGACGGCAGCCGACAACCATAGTGAGACGTCAACGGCCGCAGCCGGAGTGAACCCGCCCGAGCGGACATCCCGGCAGCGGTCGTTTGCGTTCTTCAAGGGGCTTTTCCGCGGAGACCGCTACAGGCTCGATGAGCGCCAGCGTTTCTACCTATTGCTGACCATCTTCAACGTGATGCTGGTTCTTATCATGTTGCTGCTTTTGCTTCGCCAGGGGCTGACAGACGAAGTCCAAAATCTGGAAGTCGAAGTCACTCGAGTGGTGGTTATGCAATTGGCTTGTGAGAGAAGAAGTGCTGCACTTGAGGTCTTGCTTAGTCGGACACCGACATCCACACCTTTCCTTGCACCCTCGTCTGCGTCGCCATCACAATCACCGTTGCCATCACCTACTGCATTGACTACAGCTACACTGCTGCCGACCGTACCATCACCCACTGCACAGCCAACGACAGAAACACCGACATCTACGGCCACTCCAACTTGCACGCCAACGCCAACGCCGACCACTCAATTGCCCACTGAACCGAGACCGCCTGACACACCTACACCAACTCACACGCCAATGCCGACTGACACACCAACACCGATCAACACACCAACGCCGACTTACACGCCGACGCTCCCTCCTCCTGACGTGCTCGGCATCACGCCGACTCTGATGGTACGAGCAGATAGCGGAGCCCCAGTATCAGTTGTCATTACCGGTTCCAGCTTCTTTCCTGGGGCCGCTGCTGACCTGGGTTTCGTGCCGGTGGATATTCCAGGCGGAGTGACGGATACCACCACCATTTATGGTGCTGTGCCCGTTTCAATGGGCACCGGTGTCTACAACCTGAGAGTGACCAACACTGATACCCAGAGCGATACACTGCCACTTGCTTTCACGGTAACCAGACCGGCGAATCCTGACACGACGCTGGAGTCTTCCTGTCTCGTGACCTACGGTGCGGCTGGTGACCTGTCAGATGGAGATGACGACCGCGTGCAGTTGATCTTTTTCGATGTGCCGGATGCGGTGATCGATTCCGTGTACATTCGCGTTTATGATCCGGACACCTGGGGGCCGTCGCCTGGACAGGGGTTGGATAGATACAAGGAGCCGGCGCCGCCGGGCTGGGATACCACGGTCCGTTTCAGCGTGCGTGGTGGCCCAGGTGCTTACTCTCACCCAGATGCCCAAACCTTGCATCCCACAACTGGCGTGACGTCAGGCAACTTGCTCGCTACGGAGGCTTTCAGCCAAAATACAGACCTGAATGAGGCCTGGTATGCTTTTGGTCCCTTTGTACCGTCTTCCGGTGAGCATGTGAACGGCCGCTACGTGTTCAAACTGGCTGTGGTGGGAGAAAGCGGCAATGACGGCAACCTTTACAATGTCGCGCTCAGTACCTTGCCGTACAACAATACGGCTCCGGCTGGGGCACGGGCTTTTGCGTTCTCTTGGACATTCGCTCTCACAGACACCGCCCGGCCGGGACTGTATCCCTATTTAGACTCTAGTGTGACGGATTTCACGCAGCACAACTGTGATTTTGATTATGGCGATCATAGCAGCGGTGTGATGGTATTTCGTACACCTGAGCGGGAGTTGCAGGTCTCTGGAAGTAGCATTTCAGGAGATGGCATATGTGAGAGTTCATCCTTCGGCCTGGGTGTGGAATATACGGTCACGGAAATCAAGACACGTTGGTCCGTCGATTTTGCTGCACTCAGTTTCAACGTGCCCAGTGGTGATAATGACGTTACCTTCTGGGCTACAAGCGATGGCACCGCTCTGGCCATCTTTACGTGCCCAGGGATCGAACCGCCGCCGTGAAAGCTAGATCAGCATCGCATTCTAGGGGTGGGGAACATAATGGTACAAACACCAGGTAGGAACCCTTTCTATCCACAGGGACCTGTTCAGGACCGGGAGTTGTTCTTCGGACGCAGAGAGCAGGTTCGCGAGATCCTGGGATTTCTCAGGTCAAGCCAATGTGTGTCTGTGGTCGGACCTGGCAAGATTGGAAAAACTTCGCTGCTGCGCTATCTCTCCCACCCAGCTGTGCTTGGAGAGCATGGCCTGATAGCGAGCGAGTGCCTGTTCGTTTACGTAGACTGCCGAGATCTTGCCAGCGTAGACCGCGAACGATGGTTCAACTACGTAGGGAGCCAGATGGAGGAACAGGTAACCCAGCGTCCTGGTAGTGCTATCGGTCACGTAGAGTCCTTTGACGACCTGAAAAGGGCTTGCGAGAGGCTCAACCAGTCTGGCATGAAACCGGTGGTGGTCATGTTGGACGCTTTCGATTTCTTGACTGGCGCCGATCCATTGGCTCCTGACTTTTTCACGAACCTGCGTTCGCTGAGCACGGGCTTCGAGGTTGCGTTCCTGGCGGCCTCCGAAGAGCCGCTCAGCGATCTCGAGCAGAGACACTTTCGCGCAACCGACACCTCTCCTTTTTCAAACATCTTTCATCCTGTTCCTGTTCGATTGGGGACCCTTAATCAAGATGAAAGCCGGACTCTGTTAACACACTACTTTATCCTGGCTGGCCTCATCTATCCAAACCCGGCTGGCCAAGAGGCTGCCTTGGGGCCACTGCAACCTGGTAGAAGGACAATACCCGTCCGTGTTCGGTCCTTGCTTGACAGCATAAGGGCCAGATACAAGTATTATCGTTATCGCCAGAGCGTAAACGCTGTGCGCTTTCTTGTAGACCTCATCGTCGAGAGAGCCGCTGACCACCCATATCTCGTGCAGTGGATGGGCTGGCATGCGGTGGATATATGGCATAAGAATTCTGACAAGTGGAACAATGTGTGCCAGGAAAGATTACTCAAGCGCCTTGACAGCCTGCCGGATGTCCAGATGCCGATGGCGCGAGGGGAGTAGACCATGTGATCAGGAGAATGGCCTTGAAAAAGTCTGCGTGGGATTGGGCGTTAACTTTCTATGAAGCCTTGATTATCGTCCTGGGACTCCTCGTGTCTGTGCTGGTCATCATAGCGCTCATCAGGTATGAGCAGAGTCTGCCTGTGGCCCTCTATCTCGGTTTGATGGTTCTCTATGGGGTCATGGATTGCTGGCCGCTCTCCTTTCGGGGTATCGAGGTGTCCCTGAGTTTCCCGGTCATCCTGGTGGCATTGTTGTTATTGGTCGCCCGGTTCTCTGTTGCCCCTGACGTGGCTCTCCTGGCCGTGACCGGGATTGCTGCCCTGGGTTCTCTTCTGAGCGAGTCCATGCGCCGGCTGTCGCGCCCCCGCCTGCCGCCCGCCCGGTCTGTGGCCCGCATCCTTTTCTATGCTGCACACCACGCCGTGGCTGGGATTATCTCGGCCCAGGCCTACCTCAAGTTCTCCAGTTTGGGATGGGAGCATGCCTTGAACGAACTCTACGTTGAGCCCGCGCTCATCTACACCCTGGCTTATGCCCTCGCTTATTCACTTGTGTCCCATTTCATAGTCTGGCCGCACGATGTGGCGATCAGCCGGTTGATGCTGCCAGCGGATGAGAAGCGGCTACCCAGGGTGGATCTGCTCACACTCGTGGCGATAGCGCCTATCCCTCTGGTGTTGTTCTATCTCTTCATTGGACAAGCGGATTGGGCATTTGTCATCGTCTTTCTGCTCTTCCTGGCTTTCCTGGTCGGCATCGGCTCCTATGTCAGAATTGACGTGGAAGGGAGGCGCTCGCAGGCCCGAGACGATTTGAGACGAAAGTTGGGGACACCGGTCAACATGGGCGAACTGAGGCAGAGTGTGCACGGCATCCTGGGCAAGGAACTCGATTACCGGTGGGGGGCCATTTACAGCGCTGAGCTGAGTAGCGACCGTTACCGGCTGCGAGGGGGCCTGGAGAAAGTAGGGGGGAGCGTGGGGATCGTTGTCTACGATCCCCCATTCTCACGAGAGACAGGGCGTGTGCCCGCAAATGAGGCTCTGCCACCCGACCAGGTAGTGCATTGGCCCCACCTGGTGACTCGTGGGGAAGGTCATCACCTGGGAGAAGTGGCGCGCACTGGCGAGCCTTCGCCCAACATTGGGGGCAAAGGAGAGCAGCTAGCGTCCGACTCCGATCCTTACCTGCCGCCTCGAGTGGTCGCCATGTACGTACCTGTGCAGTATGAGACTGCGCAGCACGGAAGAACCACCATCGGCCTGCTGGCCCTGACCCGCTCCGCAAAGCAGTTCGAAGAAAGGGATCGCGTGTGGGTGGAGAGCCTGGCTGAGGCGATGAGCGGTTTTCTACAGCAGATTCGACAGTTCGAAGTTCAGCTTCAGGTCTTATATGAGCAAGTCAAGGACTACACCAGGGATCCAGAAAGACTCCAACGGGCCATGCAGCAACTGCACGAGGCGCACGTAGACGTGTTCCTTATTGTGAGCCTGATTGCGCAAAGCGCCCTTCGCAGCAATCTGCGTACTGTCATGCAGGGTGTCATTGAGAGGGCGAAGGGTAAGGTGGCCGAGAGGGATGTGATATCTCTGCCCGAGGCCGTGTTGTGCGAGATCTACGACGAAGCACGCCAGAAGAAGCCCGACATGCCTCTGTTGAACGACGAGATCTTGAAAAATCTGAAGGTTCTCCCTTCCTCCCTTGAACAGGCTTTCAGTTTCCGCTACCAATGGCCAGAGATGAGCCGAGGGTCGGAGTTCATCAGGCTGTACGAATTCTTCGACAGGGCTATGGAAGCCAGAAGTGTGTTCGATATAATCAAATTGCGTTCCAAAGAGCCTGATGCGACCATAAAGGCGCTCGGGGAAGATCGCAGGTTCAACCATCCCCAGATCATTGAACACCTGAAGGCCCTCCCGGCAATAGCTGACTTGCTCAAGCAGGGCTTGCTGGTCGAAGCGATGAACAGAGTGGAAGAACTCAATCGCTCGGTAGACGAGCACGTCGCAGACCCGGAAAGGTTCATTTTCCGCACTTTGTTGAACAACTGGCATACGATCGTACACACGGCTTTTGCTGAACGAGAGGAAGCGGCCGGAATGGGCGAGGCTCAGGTGGATGTCTGGTTGCGGTGTGACCATGCCTTGCCTCTGCAACCATTGACCGTCGGCCTCCGGTTGGAGAATCGCGGGCCGGGAACCGCGTTCCGGGTGGGAGTCAAAATGTCTTCTGACCCCAACTATCGAGTGATTAGCGAGCCTGAGGTCAGGCTGGGTTCGTTGCCTCCTGCAGGCAAACGCGATCTGGAGTTCGCCGTTGAGCCGGCAGGAAACCACGAATTGAAGGTTCAGTTTCAGATCGTCTACTGGGATCTGGAACAGAAGCAGAAGCCATTTGAGAGGACGCTGTATCTGCGCGAGCCGCCACCATCGTTCACTTTTGTCCCCAATCCCTACGTACCGGGTAAGTCGCTAAGTATGGATAGCAGCGTCTTCTTCGGCCGGAGGGACGTCTTTGAGTTCATCAATCAAAACATGAGCGCCAGCGCCAGCCAGCAACGAATTCTCCTGCTGATCGGCGAGCGGCGTATAGGCAAGACCTCGGTTCTGAAGCAATTGCCGGCCCGCGTGGAAGACAAGAGGTACATCCACATCTTTTTTGATTGTCAGGCCATCGAGGGCACGCCGGACGCGGCCGGTTTCTTCCGGCATCTGTCTACCGTCATCTGTAGTGCCCTGAAGAGGGAAGGGTTTCTCGTCAAACTCCCATCTGACGGCGATCTCAGGCATGATGCCTACCTCATTTTTGAGCAACAATTCTTGCCGCGAGTCTGGGGGAAGATTGGCGACCGTCGTCTGTTGGTCGCGGTGGACGAGTTCGAGCGGCTGGCTACGTACGTTCGAGGGGGGAAAATGAGTGAGGAATATTTTGCGGCTCCCCTGCGTGCGCTGATGCAGAGCCAGGACCGACTGGCTTTCATTTTCGTCGGTACCCATCAACTGGAGGCGCTGTTCTCCGAGTACTGGGGCGTCCTGTTCAACATAGCCCAGCACAGGACGATCGGATTTCTCGACGAGGAGGACGCCAGGCGACTGATCATCGAGCCGGTGCGAGAACACAGGGTCTACGATGACCTGGCGCTGGACGAGATGCTGCATACCACCGGTGGGCATCCTTACTTTTTGCAGTTGATGTGCGATCATTTAATGAATACGTGCCACGCTGAGCGCCGCAGTTATGTGACTGTCCAGGACGCGCGGAATACCTCGAGGGAAGTCGTGTCTGCCGGGCGGGCCTATCTGGACTTTGTCTGGAGTGAATCGGACCCGATCGAACAAGACGCTCTGGCCGGCCTGGCCAAGTCGCTGGCGCTCGACCCGCGGGCCACGGTCGAGACGATTGCCGGGCATCTGGAGAAGACTGGTCGCCCTCGCACGTGGCCTGAGGTCCGTGACGCTCTACAGCGGCTCGAAACCCGGCGTCACATCGTGGCCAGGGAGCAGGGACCTGGGGCGACAGGATACTACAATTTTACGGCGGGTCTGTACGGATTGTGGATCGAGAAATCCCATGCGTTGGACTGACCTGACACTGCTGATAGCCTCAGATGCAGAGGTGCTTTATGGCTTCCAATCAGATTCCCGAAAAGATGCTTAAGAACCCGTACATCCACCGTGGCGCTATCAAGGACCCACGCTACTTTTTTGGCCGGGTGCAGGAGACGCGTGAGATACTGGCCCTCACGTTCCAAGGGCAATCGGTGTCCGTGGTGGGGCCGCGGCGTATTGGCAAAACTTCCCTTCTGCTCCACCTGTGTCGTTCGGCTCAAGCAGTTGAACCAGGCACCAGGCCCCGGCACCTCTTTGTGTTCCTGGATTGCCAGCAGAACCCCGGGGCCGGTCAGGCCGACATCTATCAGTGGATGTGGGACGCGATATCAAAGGAGGCGCAGTGGGGCAAGGCGCGATCCGCTGTGGGCCAGTCAGGTGAGGAGTTTAGGAAAGCGGTCGGTGAACTCTGCGATGCTGGTTTTGAGCTCACATTGTTGATAGATGAGTTCGAGTTGATGGCAGAGAATTCTCAACTCCGTACCGACTTTTTCACCCTCCTGCGCGGCCTGGCTGTGGCCTATCCGGTTAGCTACGTGACCAGTTCGATTAAGGCCTTGTTAGCCCTGAAGTATAGCGACCATGTTCTTAGCTCTCCTTTTTTCAACATATTTCAGCCACAGCACCTGGGGTTGTTGAAACCAGGGGAGGCGCGGGAGTTCATCATTAAGCCTGTGCAGGTTATGGAGGACTTTCCGGCTTATACTGATGCAGAAATCCGTTTTCTGTTCGAGTTGGCTGGATACCATCCTGCTCTTCTACAGTTCGCATGCTATTACCTTTTCGAGCACAAGGTGAAAGGGGGAGGTTGGGACCGTCAGGCTGAACAAGAGGTGCGGCAGAAGTATAGAGATGCAGCGGTGGATCATTTTCATTATGCCTGGCAGCAGCTAACCCCGGACCAGCGGGATGCGATGGTGCTGATTTGTGCCGGTCAGGCAGACGAGGTCAGCGATCTACTATGGGACTCTCTTGCATATCAATGTCTGGTTTATGAGGGAAAACCTTTTTCCTCGGCCTTTAAGGAATTTGTGCTTCAGCAGGGCACAATGACAGAGGGGGTGAAAAAACCAGAGCCACCTCCAGCAGAAAGCGCTACTCAGCCTAAGGTAAATACCTTGCCTTCTGTTCCCGACTGGCTCATCGGCACATTGATCATTCTGACTCTATTGAGCCTGGGACTTGCTGCTGTACTCAAGATTCCAGTCTTGCTGTATATTTCATCACTCTTGCTGATTACCGTAGTAATCCTTTCCATTATGAGGAGCCCTGCTGTATGAATGCCATAGCGGATTCTCAGCAAAGCAAGAAAACTAGAAGCGGCTTGATCCAGGGCCTCATTGGGTTTTGGGGTAGAAAGCCGCAGCAAACAGACGTGCAAGTGAAATCTGAGAGAGCTACAGGTACAGGACACGAAGAGGCTTATCTGGTTCGCTTGGTCAACGCAATGCAGTCATCTGGTCAGCCAGATTCAGGGAGGATGTTGGGTATCGGTTGGCCTGAAGAGATTCATCTCACGATACCCAAGGTTGGCGTTGGTGCGCAGCCGAGCTCGCGAAAGAGGCTGACTGACTTTTTCAAGAGGCCAGTCAAGTGGCTGAGAGTCGTCATATTATTGACAGTTTTGTTTTGGTGTATCTGCTTGGGGCTAATTTACGTGTACCCCCAGAAATATCCTGAGAGGCTTAGTTTGAGTTCCACTCATTGGCTTAGCCTGACCTACCCCGAGTACATTGCAGTTGGAGATCAGGGCTACATGCGCGTGACGATATCTAATGAGGCAGACAGGCCGCTCTCCAGTAAAGTGGTCATTGATTTCAGAGATGCTGACCATATCGTGTGTATGAACTGTACTGAAAGAAATGAAATTGAGTTCAAGGATCTTGCCCCCCATGCAAGACAGACTTGGAGGATCGGCTTTGTCTTGAACGAGGCTCCGTCCCTTCAGGGATTCAAAAGCCCATCCATACAGTTCGTTGTGAGGGTGGCGGACGAACATGGAAAGTGGAAAAATGCATCCTCAGGTCAGATTTATATCGCCCCATTACCATATTTGCGCACAGTACTGGTATCAGCACCGTCGACATCTGGTGGAATCCTTGGTGGAGTCCTCGTTCTGTTGTTCTCTCTGCCGTCTCTTTGGCTTAAGAAGGGACTTGGCCCCGAAGGATCTGCTTGACAACTTGTTTTCCGACTTGCGGTGAATCCACTAGTTTGCAGTTACTGCTCTGTGATTCACTGCGGAGACAAAAGCCGCGATGAATATGGGTCATAATTCCGAGGCCACGAACAGCTTTGATTGTGAAACTGTAGGCCTGGCTATTCCGTATATCTTGCGTTTGATTCTGGCCATTTCAGTGGCTATGACCGTCTTGATTAGTCTGCTTCTCGGATTGTCTACTGCCAGTCGTCAGACCCAGGCCGACTCGTTTGTCGTCCCTTCCCAGGACGTGGCGAGTGATCTCGCTACATCATGCGAGACCCCCACGCTGAATATCGTCAAGATCGCTGACCCGCCTGAACCTGAAGTAGGGGGGGGGATCACGATTAGTTTCATCATCACCGGACTGAACCTCAAGCCGGTGGATGTGGTCCTGGCACTGGATGTCTCAAGTAGTATGTATGGCTCGCGCATAGATACTGCTAAGGTGGCCGCTGAGACATTTGTGACCAGGGCGCAGGCTACAGACTGGATCGCCGTCGTCGCCTTCAGCAGTACTGCCTGGTTGACTCAGCCCTGGACGACAGACAAATATGGTGTCATTACGACCATCCGCGGCATTAGGACGGAAGAGTGTAAGTCTGCATGTACCAACATCGAGGACGGCATTTACGAGGCCCATCAGGCGTTGATTACCCCAACGCATGATCAGGTCTCGGGAACGGTTAAGGCTATCATACTGCTGTCTGATGGTCTCGCCAATCGCTCTAATCATCCTGATGACCCTTGGACGAGTATCTATTCAGCTACAATTGGTCAAGCTGAGGAGGCTCGCAAGTGTGGCATTCTGATCTACACCATTGGCTTGGGCGAAGGCCATAACAGAATGTTGTTACAGGACATTGCTGACATTACAGACGGTAAGTATTTTACTGCAACTGACGTCGCTACACTGACGGCAATTTACCAGGAAATTGCTGCGGAGTTACGTAACATCGTCATCACAGACGTGCTCCGGCCGGGTGTAAACGTGGATTGTGCCCGGATGCCCGGTGGCTGGGGTTGCTTCAGGGGTCCCGATGGCTTTACTACCGTAACTTACACGATCCACGATGAGAGGCCCGTAGATGATCCCCTGGTTCTTTCCTTTACAGCAACTGTCAACCTGACCCCGGACTATGAAACCCAGATGGTCAATGCTCCAGGCTCTTGCTCTCACTATGATGGCCCAGGTAATCCCTTCAGTGGTCCAGGTGATCCTCCGTGCCAGGGCTTTGAAAACCCGCCAAGGGTCTGCATAAGGCTGACAGATACCTACGAAGCTGATAGTGATTGCTCGGAGAGCCGCTTTCTCACTGGCACACCACAACTACACAATTTCTCACATATTGACGACGCGGATTGGGTCGGCGGGGAACTCAAGCCTGGTAGGATCTACACCTTTGTTACTACTGGGGTATCAGATGGTGTTGGTGGTAGATTCCTGGAGCTCTATACCGGAAAATGCAGCACAGACTTGACCCTGTTAGGCTCTGGCACGAATACCTTGACCTGGTCACCGTCATCATTTTCCCGCCCCATTGCATTCAAGGATGCCCATTCCATGATGACCCTTGGTGAACCGAGATATTACTACCTTCGAGTATCTTCGCTCGACAATCGGTTTGGCTGTGGAACCCGGTATGAGTTATCGGTCGAGTATTCATCTGTGACAGCCAGTATCAGGGCCGCCCCTTCTACCCGTACCGTCTATCAGGGGCAATCGGCTGCCTATGTCCTGAGTGTGGATGCTGCACCGGACTTTCAGTGGCCTGTTACCCTGACGGTGAACACACTTCCAGGTATAGTCAGCACCTTATCGCCAGAAGTGCTCTGGCGCGGCCAGTCAGCGACCTTGATCGTCACCACGGGATTAACCACGCTTACTGGTTCTCATACATTGACCGTCAGCGGGGCAGGTAGTGGTCTGAGCGATACGATAGTGCTCACGCTGAGCATTCTACCAGCAGATTTTAGCCTCGGCGTAACCCCGTCAGAGTACACGATGTTGCAAGGCGATATGGCTTCCTCCCTTATTGAACTGACGTCGGCTACGCCGGGCTTTGTCTTTCCTGTTGCGTTGAGCGTGGGCGGCATACCAACTGGTACCTTCTCTATCTTTGCGCCGCCGGAGATAGTGTCAGGCACACAGGCGACGTTGTTCATCACGACGACGGGGGCGACGCCACTCGGTTCGTATGGATTGGCTGTCACTGGCACAGTCAGTGGGCCTGAACGCTCGACCACGGTGATGCTTCACGTGGTAAAGGCCAAGATCTTTCTGCCCATTGTCATGAAGAAGTGAGCCTCCATTTCCCTATTCCCGATGTCCAATAGATAGACTCGTACCGGCCAGTGAATGACAATTGGCTGCCGAGAATCCTCGCCCCTGCCAGGGGCAACGAGACCGCGCATGCTACCTCTCACTTTCCGCCAGAAGCACACACCATCGTCGTTTGTTCATCCGTACATCTTGTGTTATCATTATGAGGCCGCTGCCCGCCAGAGTTCTGTGGTCGGGTTGACCTGCCAGCGTTGACCTGGCAGAAAGGCGACGACGGGCTGTGGCCGCTGCCGGGCGCTTTCGTTCCGGACGGCCCGACGTTGCGGCCCGGCACGATGAGTGTCTGGCGGAGGTATATCAAGGGTGAGCGCACAGGGATTCGCATGTATTCCGTAACGTAAGGGAGGGGAACCAGATGGACGAGCACGAGCAGCAGATAGACTTGCTCCAGGAGCAGATCGAGCGCCGCCGCAAGCGCGGCCTGGAGGAATTGGCCAAGATCGTCAACCGGGGCCAGCACCCGGTCTATAGCACCTTCGAAGTGACTTCTACGTCCGAACGAGTCTATACCGTCCAGGTCCGCTCGCTCACCGAGCGGCTCAACACCTGCACCTGCCCCGATTACCGCACCAGCACCATCGGCACGTGCAAGCACATCGAGGGGGTGCTGGCGAACCTGGAAAAAGAGTTCGCCGAGCGGTGGCAAGAGTTTATCGCCCAGGCCCCGCCGGTCACTCAACTATACGTCCACCACGCCGAACGCACCACCGTGCGTGTCACGCTGCCTTTCCCGGATAGTAAGAGGCTATCCGAGGTCGTGGCCCGCTATTTCGACGCCGAGGGGGTCTTGCAGGGCAAGGCCACGCAGAGCCTGCCCGCGCTGTTCAGCGAAGTGGGTCGCCTGCCCGCCCACGAACGAAACCAGGTGCACGTGGACCAGGCCGTACACGACCACTTGAAGAACCAGCAGGACATTGAGGCGGTCGAGCAACAGAAGCGCTGGTTCCTCGACCAGGTGAAAGAGGGGAACCGCTCGCTCAACGTGCTCTCGACGCCGCTCTACGGGTACCAGGAGGAGGGGTTGCTCCACCTGGCTTTTGGGCGGCGCGTGCTGCTGGCCGACGACATGGGCCTGGGCAAGACGATCCAGGCCATCGCTGCCGCCGCCTTGCTCAAGCAACTGCGCGACATCGAGCACGTGCTGGTGGTCTGCCCCGCCTCGCTCAAGTACCAGTGGGCGCGCGAAATCCGCCGCTTCACCTCGTTGCCCGTCCAGGTCATCGAAGGGGGCCAGATCGAGCGCCG
>Ga0315288_10003983_pt1 | contig 18818 bp, 33 predicted proteins | sample YL17G11_20_MG_FD_203454 | JGI IMG/M metagenome (GOLD analysis project Ga0315288, IMG submission 203454) | Sediment microbial communities from Yellowstone Lake, YNP, Wyoming, USA - YL17G11_20 | ecosystem: Environmental > Aquatic > Freshwater > Lake > Sediment | place: USA: Wyoming | collected... | reverse complement strand
CAACAGGTGCTTCTGTAGACGCTCTGCGTCCAGCTCATTCAACAAGTACCTGCGCCCGCAGTCCTCACCAGTGGTGGGCATGTCGAGCGCCTTGGCCGCTTCTCTCACCGTCGTCGGCGAGCAGCCCAGCTGCTGGGCCAGGGCCTCGACACTGATAGACCGGCTGCGCCACTGCTCTCCGAGAGACTTCATCTTCTGCTGGACCGCATAGATGGTACGCCCGAGCTGCTGAGCTGCCTGCTCCTGACTCACCTCCTGAGCCAGATCCAGCAGCTCCCACACCTCGTTCTTGGTCCAGCGTCGACCGTTCATCGATGCCCCTTACAAGGCTTGCCTAAGTCCTTCTTCTTGTCCGGGATGAAGTCACCACCGACCCCATGACGCTTGGCCGTGATCCCGCACACCAAGCAACGGTAGGTGTCGTAGTTGTCATTCCTCTTCATGATCGTCACAAGGTTGGTCTTGTGCCATTCGTGTCGCAGAGACACATTATTGTCCTTGATCTCCACTCGTACAAACACTCTAGGCAACTCACCCAGGCACCGAGTGGAATTGAAATGCTCGAGAGTTTCCCTGCACCACTCCGTGGGGTCGTCCACGAGCTTGTTATAGTCCTCGCTCCAGGCTTTGGAATCTGGATCTCCTATGTGCTTGCTCCAGAGTGTGAACATCATCTCAATGCTCCAGTAGTCACAGCAGCCAATTTTTGAAGCCAGTGCACGCGAGGCCAGTAGAGCACCGGTCTCCGGCCCTCTACCAATACCTCGACAAGATAGCTCTCGTCTTTGCGAACCCCACCCTTGATAGACGATAGGTCATACCGTCGGGACAGCACGTTGATAACGGGCTGTCCTGGCGGTACGACAAGCACCACTACACCAATCTTCCTGGTCCAGTGGCCTCGGGCATGACTCAGCCACCAGACGCGGTCTCCGAGCTTCATGCCCGCATGCTCCCGCTACCGTTGGGCTCGGGCTCCTTCAAGGCATCGGCCCCTGACTCAAAATCCGGCTCCTTCAGCCCATTCTCCAACTGGATCAGCCATCCCAACAGACCTTCTTGTGTCTCGAGACTGATTTCCGAAGGGGCATCCCGACCCGTGTCGATTGCCTCACCGACCGTACCGTTGTCAATGTCCCAGTGATCCTCCTCATCCAGGAAGCGGGAACCGAACTTGGTCCGAACACCAATAAAGCTCCGCTTCCCATCCCACACGCCGTACGAAAGGTTCCGAGACTCGAGCTTGTAGACTCGACCCCGGATCAACTGGTCGGGCGGCAACAGACTGGGGTTCCTTTCGCTCATAGCACCCTCCCTATCTCATCGAGCATAAATTTGATTTGATCTATCAACTGCCCCACCCTGGCCGTAACACCCGTCGGCTCTTCTCTCATCACAACACCATCGGCTACAAACTCGGGAACGTTCTGCCATGCGACCAGCCCCGTTTCTGGGTTAGTCCATCCCATTTCAAGGACACGCTCTGAATCACGGTGCACCCAGCGTAGCCGCTCAATGGGCTTTGTTCCGGTCCAGGGCATTAGATCACCACCGTCCCGCAGCGGACGCACTCATCGTACTGGCCCGGGGTGCCTATCTCGGCATCGATCACGGGAGAGGGCCAGCAGTGCTCGGTCAGCACCACGTAGCCCGCCGGCTGCAGGCGGCTCCCCCACTTGATCGGCCGCCACTCGAAACCACCACAAACTGGGCAGCACTGGATACTATAGATCGTGTCTTTGCTCATAGTGTATCTCCAGACTTCTTCAAAGAGTATAGTCCTTCCTCGGTACGCACCACGACACCCAAGGAAGTCAGCCTTCGCAGTCGTAACAGCACTTCGCCGATGGGCTGTCGAAGAAACCTGGCCATGCCAAGAGCAGTGCTCGGCCGATGAGAAAGGCAACCGAGCACGGCTTCGTCCTGGAGCACGCCACTACAGTGCGGCGCACTCATGTGGGGCCCTAAACTCATAAGATTCCCCTTTGGAGCTGCGGAAAGTCTACTGGTACACGGCCATCCGGCGCTGGCCCTTCTGCTTGATCGCCTTGGACTTGACCAGCTCCTTCATGATGCGGTTATAGATGCCCAAGCTGGGAAATTCTACCGCATCTTGAATTGTCGCCCGGCTCGAACCAGGCTTCTTCTTGAGGAAGGAACAGACGGCCTTCTTAAGCTTCCCTACCTCGTCGTCCGACAGCCGAACCTTGCTCCTTTTCGTCTTCGAAGGACTACCGCTCTTCAAAATCTTCACGACCGGCCGACCACGCTTCTTCTTGGTTTCCACCTCACCAGTGAGGAAAGCCACCGTATGCGCCAGGTTGCCCTGCACATGCTTGACAAGCAGCTCCTCTGCGATCCTGGCGTCGAAAATGAGCCGAGCCACCTGCAGTGGCTCCACCTTGGCCAGCAAGTCGCGGGCGATCATGGTCGCCAACTTCTTGTCCCTCTTGCACTGACCACTGAGGCTGTTAATGATGTCGTTCGTGAGTTCCATCCGCATTCTCCTCTTCTACGTTTCCTGACCCGGTTGATACTTCTCTGCCGGCACGTCAAAAGTCCAAGCCACTCCTTCTCGTGCTGTCATTGTCTGGGGTGGCACACGAAGTGTGTATTCTCGTCCCGTAGATGGACACTTGACATGCACAAAGCGAGCAACAGCGTCTCCGTCATTCAAACCACTCACCTCAAGCACCTCACCTGTTTCGTCTTGATGTATTTGTCGCGCACCGGCTTCAGCTAGATAACGTGCCCAGCCCATGCGCTCCGTCATAGCACGCCGCAGCTCCTGATTCGTCTCAGCATGAATGAGAGCAGCAGTAATGCGCTCGGGGTATTCGATGGTCCATCGTGGCACACGAACTCCGTGCCACGAGAACAGCTCAGTGCCGTCACGCCAACGACAAAACGACCGATTCTCACCATGGGGACGATTTTGATCATCGACGGTCAGACACTCAGGACGATCAGAAATCATCGCGAATTCTGAATGCAGAACGAAGGGTCCAGCATGCTCAATCATCGACTCATAGTGCTGCCACTTCGAATAGTCGATTTTGAGTTGGGCCACATGACGGAAGAAGCTCAGATATGCACACCAGCCAGACCACTGATTACCTCCCAACCACATTCGATATACTAGGTTTGCACATTGCAGCATCATCTGTGCATCAGTGCCCCCCAATACAAACGCCAAATGGTGCATGATAGGTGCAAGATCTGTGTACCATTTCTTTTCTGCCTCGACCCCGGTGGCGCGGGTGGCGCGGGTGGCGGCGAAGGTGGCGGCGTCGGTGGCGGCGTCGGTGGCGGCGAAGGTGGCGGCGTCGGTGGCGGCGAAGGTGGCGGCGCGGGTGGCGCGGGTGGCGGCGAAGGTGGCGGCGCGGGTGGCGGCGAAGGTGGCGGCGCGGGTGGCGGCGAAGGTGGCGGCGAGGGTGGCGGCGAGGGTGGCGGCGAGGGTGACGTCGCGGGTGGCGGCGAGGGTGGCGGCGAGGGTGACGTCGCGGGTGGCGGCGTCGGTGGCGGCGTCGGTGGCGGCGTCGGTGGCGGCGTCGGTGGCGGCGAGGGTGACGTCGCGGGTGGCGGCGAAGGTGGCGGCGCGGGTGGCGGCGTCGGTGGCGGCGAAGGTGGCGTCGCGGGTGGCGGCGTCGGTGGCGGCGTCGGTGGCGGCGTGGGTGGCGGCGTCGGTGGCGGCGTGGGTGGCGGCGAGGGTGACGTCGCGGGTGGCGGCGAAGGTGGCGGCGAAGGTGGTCGGATACTTTCTCCGATACCAGATCCAAGCTGCAAACCCAGCTGCAAACCGTAGCACGAACGGTGACGACACAAAGACAATACGATGCTCTGGGGGAGGCGTCAGTCCTGCAGCCTCGTACAAACCCTTGACAGCCACTCGCACCGCGTCTCGGTCGGTGTCATCCATAGCACAAGTAGACATGGCATTAGCAATCCACTTGTCACGCCACTCAGGCAAACGTGCTCGATGCTCATCGGTCAGTGTATATTTCTTATTAGTCATTGACTTGTCTCCACCCAGCGGGCTCGTACTCCCTCTGACGCTTCACCAAATAGTTACCAGGAGGAAGCATTACCGTTCCATGTTCCTCGTGCGTGATCATAGCCTGCTGAAGAGCACGAATATACATTACTCCAGCCGCCATCAGCAGCACCTGGTTCTGCAGCCGATGAGCATGTCCTGACGCTTCACCACGAGCGATAACACCATCAGACACCAGAGTGGCGTCCTTGGGAATCGAAGCACACAAAGCAAACAACAAATCTCCTTGGCGATACATGATGCTCTCCTTATTTTTCCAAAACGTCCTTTAATGTCGTACCCAAAACCCGTGCCCACTTTGCACAGTCGTCCAGCCCTGGCTTACTGCGTTGGCCTTCCCAGCGGTGCACCGTGTACTCACTGACCCCCAATTCTCGAGCGAGTACAGCTTGAGATAGGCAAGCCTCTTGCCGCATCCGAGCCAGATGAGTAACAACCCGGGGCAGTACTTCCGGCCCAGGATTCTCCTGCAAAGGTGGCCGGGCTTTCAAACGCCGATCCACACTTTGGATAGCAGAACGCACCAGCTTCCGTCCCTCAACCGTCATGGCCAGCGTCTCAATAAGCACCCGCATCGCTGGCTCAAGCAGCGGCACATCAGCTGAACAAGTCGGGCATGTCAAAATCATCGCAGATACCTCTTCTTCCCGGTTCCCCCACACGACGAGCATCGAGGCTCAATATAGCCTCCAATACCGGTGCCCCGACAAGTCCAACAACGGTCGGCCTCGGGAATCGACTGCTGCCGCCGCTGTCCTCTCCATCGACACCAGACGGTGTGCACCACCGTGAGCACGAAAGTGATGAACACTGTACCGGCGACCATAGCCAAACCGACGAGAATGCGGGCCGTCCAAAACCACAGGTCTTCCCGGAAAGTCATGGATGCACCCGGTAGTTCACGACATGAGTGCCGGACTCTCTACCGGATTCCAGCAGACCCCTCTGAACCAGAGCTTCAACTCGGGCTCGCCCCAGCTTGGAGTCCCGACAGGTGAACCACAAATGCCCAAACCTGGCGTGCAAAGCGTCGATAACAGCCTTATCTCCCTTCTGAATAGGCTTCGTCGCCGCGCCTCGCTCCGGTAACACAAACCGCTCAAGCTGACGCTTCAAAGCCGCAGCCTCTTGTCGTGTGATATGATACTGATTCTCCCCCACAACCAGCACTAAACGATCACGTTTAGTGTCTCGTTTGCTCCCCTCATTTACTGCTCTCTTCACAGTGATCATCCCCGCGCCTCGAACGGCTTCAACGCGGGCGCCGAAGCGTCTTTGGTGTCCCGGTAGAGTACCCAGAGGAGCGCGGACCGGTAGTCGGGCGGAAGTGTCTTCACCGCGAGTCGCTCTTCGATCTCTTTCAGCCCCCGCACCCCGGACTGCTTGCCCAGGCTCTCCTGTACCTTCTTCCCGGACACTGCCGGCCGCTTTCGGACCCTGGGAGAAGATGCGCCTCCGGCAGCGACGGCGGGAAGGGGAGAACCCACCACCGCTGCCGGAGACGACTGTTCGCCGGCAGCTTCCAGGAGCTTCTGAAGGGCCGCCGCCTGCTCGGGCAAGGGCATCCCGTGGAATTGCAGCGCGGCCACGAGTCCGATCTTGTTTTCGTAGAGCGCCACCCGGACGCTCTTGTGCAGCTCGTTGACCTTCAAGAGCTGCTGGACCTGAGATGGGCTGCGTCCCAGAGCTGCAGCGGCCCGCTTGGGATCACCAGTGAGGTTCATGAGCCGGGTGGCCTTCTCCACCGTCTCAGCGATGCTATCGTTGCGACGGTGCACGTTCTCGGCAACGGCCACTTCGTACAGAGCCGCCTCGTCCCCCTTGCGAATCCAGCACGGCACCCGGATGGGCTCTTGCCCCTTGCGCCTCTCGTTGATGATCCTGGCAGCCCCGACGCGCCGCCGGCCCACCACCACGAGGGTCTTGCCATCTTCCTTCACGACCACGATGGGCTGAACAATGCCCCGGTGCTCGATGTCCGCGACAAAGCCCTCATCGGGCGGCACCTGCACCCGAGGGTCATAAAGCCAGTGGGCCTTGTCGTCCACGATGGTCAGCTCCTCCGGAAGGAGCATGAACACGTTGGACCGCGGTGCTTCGAATGCTGTCTTTGCCATTTTGATTTTCCCCTTTCGACAAGATAGGGGCACCTTACCGCATCGCCGCTTACGGTGTCAAATGAAATTTGATTTAATGTCTAAAAGTCAGAAATGACAGGAGATTATCGATTATGGAGCTTCTTGAGGCATTCCGCCGCAGCCGTGTTTATCTCGACCAAGCGAGCCGCAGCCGTGGGGCCGCCGCCTTTATCGGCATGGAGAATGGCCGCAAACTCCCGCTGCCGTTTCCTCACATCCTCTTCCGAGCACCCGGTTTCCAGCCCGAGCACGGCAAAAGGATCTACCAGAGCTGCAGCCGGGGCCTTCGACGCGAATGGGTTAGGCCCGGGAGCCGGTACGCGCTGGGTGGCCTGGGTAATAGCCGGGCCCAGCCAGCTCAGCCCGAAGAGAAGGGCCTGGGACATTAGATCCCCCCTGGACCTGGCCTGCTTCTCGAGCCGCTTCCGGTTCATCTCCACCATCTCGTGGAGCACACAGTAGCGGCTCCCGGTGGGCACCGGAAGCCGGCAGCCCAAAGCGCCGCACAACCGAGGGGCTTCCGGCTCTTTCTGACGGCGGCGCCGGGGCTCAGGCACGCTGACACCCGCAAACCCCCAGAAGCGCGTCGAGGACCGTCAGCACCGGCACCCGATAGGCCAGGGCCAACTTGGGCAGGCTATTGACCTGGATGGCGGTACAGTCGCACATCGCATTTTCGAGCTGGCAAATCCAGGCGTCACTACACTTGCCGGCCTTGGCGGCTTCCCGCTGAGATAGCGCCAGCTCTTCCCTACGAGTCCTGAGCCACGCACCGAACTTGACTCTGTTGCGCTCCAGCACTTCTGGGGAAAGGTCGGTCACCGTCACGGTCTTCTTGGGCTTTCGAGGCTTCTTCATGACAGGAGACCCTACTCGTTTCTGCCTATACTGTCAAGCACTTGAAGGACAAGTAGTAGAAGACGATGCGCTCAAAAGCGCGGTGCCCAAGCGCATCGGACACGGGCCTGGTCAGATCAAACTCGCCTCGGTACGTCCAGCCCTGACGTGGGTGGGTCTGTACCCGCCAGCGATGGCACTTGCCCTTCCAGCGCACCAGGCGCCCCCGGGCTGTCTCGGCGCACGGGCGCACGGCTCCGAACGGGCCCCGGTCCTGGACGGTGGTGAAGACGCACCGGAGCTTGTTGCATGCTAAGCCGGGTGTCCCCAGCGGTAGCCGTCGATGAGCAATGTGTGTGTCCGCGACTTGAAAAGGCCGTCCGTCGGCCCGCTCCGGCCCGCAGAAGTTGTCGCCGGGCCAGTACGCGGTAGCGTTGCCTGCCGTTGCTTGTAGTGAGGGAAGAAGCGGTAGCAGGAAAGGAAGAAGGAAAGTAGGGATTACGATCATGAAACTCCCTCTCGTCCGGTGGCACGGGTCACAAGCTCATGTTCCGTGCGCGTTTCTGGAATGGGAAGATCTTCCCGTCGCCAGCCGAGGTACATGAAGGGAGGGTACACTAGCTTCTCCGTCCGAGGACGTTCATCACTAGAAACATCGGAAGACTCAACAACCAACGGCACGAGAACACCCTAATCTGCGCGCGAGAACATCGCGGTACAACTCCGCAACTCTGACACCGTAATAATCGAGCCCGTAATGTACTACAGACTGCTTTGTGTGTCGAGCCAATTCGGACACTTTTTGTTGAAGCCTGCCGTCCTGGAGAACAACCAAAAACTCGGAAGCGTCAACCACCAAGAATCCGTTGTAGTCGTTGATCACAACATCACTAACGCCAGGAGACTTTATACCCAAGACAGGACACCCAGCCGCCAGGGCCTCGACCAGAACAAGTCCCTGTGTCTCGTTTGTGGACGGAAACGCAAACAGGTCAAATCCGTGATAGACGTCAACAAGCTCTTGGCCCGAAAGGCTACCGGTAAGAATAATGTTGGAAGCCTTGAGCTGATCAGCTTCTGGACCAGACCCAACAACCACAAAAACACAAGACGGTCTGGCCTTGGCTGCTCTATCCAGAAGCCATAGATTTTTCTCTTTGGAGAGCCTGCCGACGTACCCGATAACGAATTTGTCGAAGGGAATGCCGTATCGTGTCCTGAATCGTTCTCGGTTACCTCTTTCGAAGTGGCGCAGGTCGATACCAGTCGGTATTACTGTTATGGGATTTCGAACACGTCGACTTCGCAGCACCTCAACCACGTCTTTGCTGGGAGCAATCACAGCATCGCAGCAGTTGCAATATGTAGCCGCTTTGATGATCAATGCCGTCGCGGCTGTCTGCTCCATTGTGGTGGACACGTAGTGCGCGAATTGCTCATACATCGTGTGGTACGTGAACACCAGAGGTAGTCCGGCGTTTCGTGCCACAGTCAATGCAGTGTCTCCCAGAGAAAATGGATGATGTGAATGAATGAGAGCGAACGGAAGCGGCGCCTTGAAGTAGGGCCACAACATGTCCACAATTGCCGTTGGCACTAATGGTAGAGAGAAACCGCTGCCCTTTGCATCCGGTACGCTGGGAACACGTAGCACACCAGCTTCAACAGGAGTGGCTTGATACTCGGGCGCCACGATGAACGCGTTGACGCCACATTTTGACTTGAGCGTGTCCCGCAGCGTTTGCACCGCTCGCGCTACTCCTCCTACATGAGGACTGTACGTGTTGGTGAACATCAACACGTTCATGAGCGCGTCATGTCTGCCATTTCATCGTCGGTCCAGAAACCGCGCCGGGGCCACCGGTCGTTCACGACCGCGTAGCTGTCCAGGTAGTGGCGAGCATCGGCCCGGCGCAGTCGCTTGTGATTGACTTCAGTGAAAATGACGCTGGCCTTTAGGATCTTGGCCGTCCGCTTTAGCATCAACTGTCTCACCGCCGGCCCCCTAGTCGAATGCGCTGATTGAGCCACTCTTGCCGACGTTTGCAAGGCTCGCACTGGCGGATACCGAGCGCGTGCGTCGCACGGGCGATAACGTCGCCCAGGCCGACACCTTGCTGCATACCGGGGACGGGAATGTGCCACGGCTGTAGTGGATAGTTAGGATCACGTTCGTACGACATTACCTGTTCCTCCTTAACGTGCCTCTCGGCCAATCCACCGGCAGCTCTTCCTGCCCCGGCGCTCCGATGCCCGGAAAGAACCATTCCGAGTCGTCGACGATGTAGCCCTCGGTCCGCAACCGGCCCGGAAGATCAGCGGTGTTGCCGATAATGGCATACGCCTCGTGCATATCGGACGGGGCTTCCCACATGGCCCCTTCAATGCTCTGGTCTTCGAGAGCTTCATGACGGTCCGTCGTAGAAACTAGAACCATCATCGGATCATCGTCAGTAGGCACTAGCCGGATAGCGAATTTCTCAGCGGCACGGAAAAGACCCAAGGCGCGTAACGCCTCCTCAATATCCTCGGGGTTCATGCCCCAATTCTCAGGGTCTTCAAGAGAGCGTCGTGCCCGGGGCGACCCGTTCTCTTCGAGCCACTCACGCACCGGACTTTCCCATCCCTCTCCACCCACCGGTCTTCCGTCTTGCATACGACCGGCCGCGTCTTCAATGTTCTGCATAACAGCTTCGTCCTGTCGCCTCGAATAGTCATCATCGTTGGCTACAGGGTACTCTTCAAGAGCATCCCACCAGCCGAGAAGCCACTTGAAAATATGCGTCGGCTCCCTGTTTTCGTCGATAGCGTGGAACGCCAGATGATCCACCCAGCCCACAGCCCAATGCCCAGCGTGTACTATCTGGTACTCGTCTCGGAATTCACGGATGTTCTCCAACGCCGCTTCCAGAGCATCGGCATTCGACTGCCCCAAAATACCCGAATCGCGAGTACGGATCACAGGACCAAGAGACCACGTCTCGCCTATCGGAAGATCACCTGAATACCCGAAGTCGTCGGGCATCAAGAGCGCGTCCCGGATTTCATTCTCCGTCGGCTCACGAAGTCCCCTGTCACGCCCTCGATGAGGCTCAGGAAGGCGGGGCCGAGGAGCCGCTTCGGGCGCGGCCCGAGACGGCTCCTCGGGCACCGCCAAGCCTGACTGAGTCACGGAAAGCGAACCCATAAGGAGAGCGCGGTTGATGTCCTGGACCTCGTCGCGCTCCAACTCCCCACCCGTTTCGAGAACGGCAAGGAACCGCTCCAGCTCCTTCTTCAGAGCCATGATCTCGGCGTCACCGGTCGCGGCTTCCAACCGGATAACGAACTTCCTGATCCAAGGAATGGTGTAGTGCGGGCTGTCACGCAACCAGTGAATGGCTGTTGATTGCCAGTTGCGCGGAGGGTTACGACGATAGCCGGATTCTTTGCCCATTGCACAATACCGTAAGATGCTGCTGGCACGCATCTAAAGGATGTTGATCGACACGCCGGCCACATTTGCTGCACACAGTAGACCCGTTAAGCAGTACCGGAGGCACGGCCGGAGGCGCTACCGCCACACGACTGAATCGGTCCTTGAGCATCTGAAGAACCTGCTCTCGAACCTCATCCGAAAATGTCGCGTTGTCAAAAAAGTTGCCTGCTACCGCTAAATAGTAGTCGGGAGCGCAGCCAGTTCCACATCGACGCATCACGTAGCTCAGTAGAGCACTGCAGTCGACCGCTGCAGATGACGCACTTCGGCGTCTGGCGGGCCTCTTCACAGACGGCCCCTACTTCTTCGCAGGAGCAGAAACAGGAACAGTAGCCGGTGTCGGAGGCGCCGATAGCTGCCTCGTGGATTCCATCAGTCGCGGCAGCTCCTTCGGTACCCGGCCCTGGCAGACGTCATAGATGGCCCCCGCCCCCATCAGAAGCGCAGGCGCCACTGCATGAATGAGCGCCGCTACCTTCTTGCAAGTGGTCTTGGCCGGCTCCTTCAGATTGTCACACGCCCCTGCAACCGCCAGCGCATTGATAGCAGGCTCAGCAGCGCATGCCATAGACAAAGCAGAGGCCGGATCAAAAGCGTGACCGCCGCCGGGGGTAGCGATACACCCAGACCCCGAAAGGGCTAGCAGTCCAGCGGCACCTGCCGTGACGAAGAAAGGGAGCACCGCAGCCACCTTCATCGGCCCGGTATCATCAGTGGAAGAAACCGTCTCTGCTGGCTTTCCACTCTTTTCGGGAATGAACGGGAGCTTGAGTGCCCCGAGAACACCTGGATCGGCTCCCTTGCTTCGCACCACCGAAAGAGCCGAAACGATAATACTGAGCCAGCGAATCGCCTTGGGATGATCAGACCAGATCGAAGTGGCCGCATTGAGAACCGTGATCACCCCCGCCAGCACGCTGCTCACCACCAGCCAGTGGGCCGACACCCAATGCCATGCGTTCATCATGATAGCTCCTAGCCCGACATACGGGCACGAGCGGGGTAGGTGGACGACGTGATAGTACCGGAATCAGACGCCCAAAGCAAGATCCGTAACCGTCCAGCCGTTCTCCGCAAGGAATGCCAGAACCCCCGGAGCAGTGTTTCGGCGATTCAGGACACCAACCACATGAGCCACTACCACTTCCCGGCGATCCGATGCCCGTACCGCCCAGGTGCCACACACGGACAGCAGCGCGTGCAGCTCTTCTAACTTCCCCAACTTCTTGGAGATTCTCAACTGCACCCGGTCCTTGGCACCCTTTGGCCACTGAGCATAGAACACCTGGTCAATGGCTCTCCACAACGTCTGCACAGCAAGCTCGAACGTCATCGGCTCCGGCTGTCCATCCCATACTCCAGCACCATTTTGAAATGCACTCAGCACTGTCTGCACCACCTGCTTCAAATACTCGGCAGCCGGCGTTGCTTCTGGCAGCTTTCCCATGTTGCCTCCTTGTTGCCGATGTTATATCGAAAGTGCTTGACGCTGTAAACGGAATTTTGTATGGTCTGGGCTCACCGCGTTCATGGAGAATGAAAATGTCCGAAGAGAACACCGAAACCCCTGGCACTGACGGAAAGAAAAAGAAGACTGGCCCGGCAATCACCGTGGTCCGCTCCGACGAGACAACCCCTCCCGATATCACAGCCCCACTTGAGCCCCCGCCTGATGTCGCGGCCTCACCAGAAGCTCCGAAGCGACGCGGGCGCCCGCCCGGCACCGGCAACCGCAAGCCCCGCAGCCGTCCGGCCTCGGCTCCCGTAATGGAGACGTCATCGTTTCGCGTGCGTGCCGTGCTGAAGTTCCTGTCGGTCGACCCGAACGGAACTCGAACCTACTTCGACCGGGCCGTCTCAAGCACCGGCACCACTGCCAAAGAGGCTGCAGATGCCGTGTCAGCCAAGCTGTCCAAGATTCACGAAGCGTGGGAAAAGGTGTACCTGCGGTAACTACTCTAGCGGAGCCACTGCCGTACTCTGATCAACGCGCTTGTTACGCATCTGCATCTGCTTCTGATTATCTAGTACCCGAATGACCTGCTGCCGCTCTTCGCGGGCCTGGCGGTACAGATTCCAGATCCCCGTGCCAGAAATCGTGGTCACGACAGTGATAACTATTCCGACAAGCCATGTAATCCGTTTGCGTTTTGCATCTTCTTCTTTGCGCTTGTCCTCGTTCTGCTTCAAGAGCAGCTCGGCCTCGGCCCGACGATTTTCTCTTTCGGCCTGATCCCTGGCCTCAAATGTCTTGAGCACGACGTTGACAACACTTGTCTCCAGCCCCTCGCGCTCTTGCTCCTTGAATCGTGCACGCTCCTCGAGCGCCTTGGTGACCGACTGATGCTCGGCGGATCCAGAGGGACGTGTCATCTTTCGAAGATCGTTCCACGATGACTCTACCTGCAGTGCAACAGACTTGGCTCCCGCCGCTTCACGTATTGCTTCCGATGCCGCCGCAGCAGCCGAATTGGTCTGCTCGACATGCAGCCGACACGTTGCTGCAATCCCGGCCAACTGACTGCCAATGACTTGCGACTCTTTGCGGTCCAGGTCACGCTGCTCTTCAAACCGATCCATTCGGTTTGAAAAGTCGTCAAGACGTTTGCCAGTACCGTCCAGCTTTGATTCCAGGCGGGCCAGCTGTACCGAAAGCCCATTATTATCTTTTGGGTCAGACATTATTTCCCCCCGCTGTCCAGTGCCTTATAGGCAGTGAGCATACTCTGGTCATGTGCCGAAGCATGGTATTGTCTGATCGGCACTAGTCTTTGTTTTTCAACTAACGCCCATGTATTGACTTCCCAGGTGACACGACTGGATTTCTTCATAGACTCTATCGCTGTCTTCTTAACAGCCGCATTAAAAGGGCCGACAAGAGCAGCCGGACACACCAGAACTCCCCCACAAAAGCGCCAGTAGGGTTTCCAGGCATCAATCGATTCTGAAAACGGCATCCGGCCCGGGATTTCAACTACCATCGGCTTGCTGTGTTCAATCTCTTTCAAGAAATCCAATATGCCACGCTCAGTGATTCCAGGAAGATGAAAAATACCGTAGTCCATCCAAACGAAAACCTCAACGTCAGGATTGTGCTTCTGCGCCCGCTCTAGCCATTCGGTCTTCTGATGCACTATGCAAAAGTACTCCATAGTATTCTTGCGAGCATTATCCGAATAGCTCACACGCGGTAGTTCCTGAAGTTCATGAACCGCTTGCCAAAGCCAACAGTCCTCTAGTCGCGTATCAAAAGAGCAATCAATGTCGACAGGCAGTGAAAGCAGTCGTTCGCCAAGTTTATGGTATTCGTTTTGGCTTCTAGTATTTGTAGAAAGCGGAATATATCCAGTAACTACTCTGATCACAGACATTGATCTAGCCGTACCACTGTGCCTCGATAGACACGAGTGCTTCTAACGTGGTGGGTGTATAATCCGCACTGGTCGTGTACCAGACTTCAATGTCATCCCCCTTGACCAAGACGATTTTCCCCGGCTGAATCTTGATTCGTTCCTTTTTTCCGGAACCGCTGTTCAACACGACGCTCTTGTTTGTCTTAGCGCCGTTGATAACCAGATAGAAGGCTATAGTGCCGGTAGCAAGAGCAGCCGAAAGCTGCACGAGCATCGAAATCGGAGAGGCTTTGCGCTGTAGCTCCTGTGTCTTAATAGCACTGCAGCCGCAAAGCGACATTTTCTTGTCGGTCTGATTCGCAGCGATGTTCTTTTCTTGCCACCCGCTCTGCAGCCCACTCAGAACACTTCTAACTAATGTGTTATTGCCTGGCATTAGCGGGACTCCAACTTGACTGCGATAATCTGAATTGGCTGATTGGCATCATCGTTAGTTCCGGCACCCATAGCGTTGGCTCCGTCACGCCCGATGTGTACCGCAAGAGCGTCATTCTGCTTGAACAAGGGCGCCGCCAAATCAACTATACCCTCGAACACCTGACCTAGCGTACCGTAGCTGATCGGAACAACAAGAAATCCGGAATACGGAAACACGTCTGAAGAGTCTTCCCCAGTCGCTTGCGCCTTCGCCTTCAATGCGATTCTGACATTGCTGCCGGTGCCTGCGGCTTGCATAATGAATTGGATAGTGGCTCGCAACTCTGCTTTAGACATTTGCACTAGCGGCCACACACCAGCAATGGCTGCAAATCCAGTAATTCCGTCTTCAATCTCGATAGCCGGACGATCATTGGCTATCACCGAAGACGCGCCCGGCTCTACCGGCTCCATTACCAACCCATAAACAACCTTTTGCCATGGGCGGATAGGATCACCGCTATGAACTGCCACAAGCCCATCGAGAGTGACTTGCTCACCGGCCGTCAGTGCGCTAACGAACCAGACATCACAACCACCGTCTGCAGTATCGATATGGTCAAGCGCCGTGACAATGGAGCTTGCCAGGATCTCGGATGTGAAACGGTCGGGCGCCACAAGGCTGTTAGGAAATGCAGTAGCGATCACGTAGGTGTATTTATTCATGTGCTTACGAGATCCTAATAATGGTCAAAGTCCTGGTACCGTCCATTGACGCAGTGGTTGGGGGAGGGGGAGGGGCAGTACGCCTCCACCGACCCTCAATTGCTTGAGCACCATTCACTGTCACAATTGCCACACAACCAAAAGGAGTCAGCGTCACACTATCAGACAAAAGAAGCGAAGGATTATTTTGCACCCCTCCGCTCCAAATTGTCATCTCAACATATATCGTATTTCCAAGATTGCCTTGCTTGGTTGACCCTGTGAAATGAACAAGGTACGTGCCTGCAACCGGTGTGATAGTCATACCGGTTGCGAGTATGGGAACAGAGCTGGTTGTAGTAATGAGTCCAGCAGCGGAAACGACAGCCGATGGAAGCGCAGACGGTCCTGGCGGTCCTTCCGGCCCCGGGTCGCCCTGCGGTCCCGGGTCGCCCTGCGGTCCCGGGTCGCCCTGCGGTCCCGGGTCGCCCTGCGGTCCCGGGTCGCCCTGCGGTCCCGGGTCGCCCTGCGGTCCCGGGTCGCCCTGCGGTCCCGGGTCGCCCTGCGGTCCCTGTGGTCCCGGAGGTCCGGGTACAGGACAACACTTCTCGAGCATATCCGGATTCATGCTGTGCATGGCTAAAGGTCCGGAGTGTACGGAAGAGTATTAGCGTCCTGGGCCGCTTCGTTGTCTTGCCCACCAATAATGGCCCAAATACGCAACCGATAAGTATTATCAGGAGGAATCACAGCGTCAGTGAGAAAGTTGACCGCGAGACGCACAAAAAGCCCGTTGGCTTTGCATGGAAGAAGTGCACTGAATTCCGACCCTGGCGCTCCAGTGATGGTATGAATACCATCACCAATCCTGATCATGCGCTCCGTAATATATGAGCGCACAGGCGCTATCTGCCCCACACCGGGTGTGCAGCCGTCAGCGAACGTCACCGTCTCGCGAGACCACTTGGTGTTGGGATCAATGTCGGGAGCAGTGCGAAGTCTCGGAAGCCCTCGAGTCGGACCATCACTGTAGAATTCCTGCCACCACCACAAGTCGATGTAGGTAGGAGGGACCAGAATTTCTTGCCCCGGAGGATTGACAGCGGGCCCGCCATCAAATAGCATTTCGTACAGGATCTCTTCGATATTGCCATCCAAAGCCCCGTACAGGCGCACCGGCTGGCTGACAAGAAACGGGAGCGCGGGGTTGACGTTCCCCGAAACGGGGTTGCCCGCATAGTCCAAAATCGGAGCGCCACTGGCGTCTTGCATGGCGCTCGTATCTAGGATCAGTAGCCGTGCCACGGTGGAGTCCTCCGTAGCGCGGTGGTGGACGGGGACAGTGTACCGTGTAAGAAGGCGCTAGTGCAAGGGATAGCTGTTGATAGCTGCCGGCGCGGCTCGCAACACGGGCACCTGAGCAAACCCGTCGTCTTTGAGCAATTTCTGAGCATCTTCCATCACTTGCAACCACGTCCGGCCTTCCCCCTGCTGCAACGACTGTAGCAGAGCCCACGTAAACGCCCCGTTGGGTCGGCCGTCCATCCCGAAGGTGCTGTCGGCCGCCGTCTGGTTCTCCTGACAGGCCGCCAGCACCCGGTGCTGCTCCTTGTAGTCCGGCTGGAGCCACGAAGCCAGCTTCCGTACCGACAGCTCTCGGTCCCTGTGGCGCACCTCGATGTCAAGAGGCGGGGCCAGGTAGCGCACCTTGGTGTAACGACCTTCTTCCCGAACCATCTTGATCAGCTCGGCTGGGTCAGTAGAAATCGGTACTGACAAGTCCCGCATTCCGCCCGCGTGACACACATCGAAGATGAGCGTCAAGTCTACACCGGGTGGCAATCGGCCAAAAATCTTATCGAGATCGTTATCAGATATGAATTTCTCTTCGTCACTCCAGTCGTAGTCGATAGGAACAAGACATGCTTCTACCCTGGAACCAAGCGCATTTCCGCACCATCGGCGCATCAGCGTCCCGTGGCCAGAAACATGAAAAACCAGATGATCACCGGCTACGGCACCTGCCCGTAGCCACGCCGCACGACTCTTGATTGCTTCCGTGGTCGCCCGCTCATCCAAGAGCAAGCGCACATTGTCTTTTGGAATAGTGTTGGTCAAAAAAGAATACATATCCATGGCGTCGTTGATGCAGCCATGGAGCGGATTATCCCGATACTTGTTAATACCGACACATACAGCCTTGCTCGTTTGCCCGACAACTGCTTTGGTCATTTGCCCTCCTCGTCCTCGAACTTGAAGAACTCGCAGATAGCGTTCAAAACTTCATTTTCGATGTCGTTTTTAACAGCTTCCTCCGTCGGCTTGTCGGTGTGCTTGTGTGCTCTCATCCAGCCGATTGCGATACCTTCCTCGAGAGCACGACAGAGAACAACATAGGCGCTGACCTTCATACTGCCGGTAACTTCTGGTTTCTTCACGTCCACTGCTCCTTCAGCCCCTGAGCCACTGCATCCCACTCCGCTGACGTGCGGCGCTCCAGGTCGCCCTGTACGTGTACGATGTCAACGCAGTGACCCCAGGGCCATTGACCGTCCTTCGCTGCCCTGAGCAGCTGCTTGTAGTGGCCCTGAAGCCGACGCAGATACTCCAAGGTGATGCCAGACTCGTAGGGCCGGTCTTCTTTCTCTGCTCTCTCACGGATGCGCCGGAAACACGTCTCAGGCTGCGCGTCGATGTAGATCAAAGTCGTCGGAGGGAAGAGCATCAACTTCATGTTCTTCAACGCTGCTCGATACGTCTGATGATCCAGCTCGGTGATGTTACCGTCCTCGTAGTGCATTGCTTCGAACGTGGCGTCTCCAAACACGGAACGGTCGACCATGGCACCGTCGTACGTGTCCGAATAGAGAGCCTCGCAAGCCGCCAGCATCTGCAGCCCGATGCGTCGGTGCAGAAGGTGCAACTGGAGCTGATAGGCGTACCCTTTTGGGTTGGAGTAGAACCGATCCAGGTGTGCCTTGTCGACCGGCTCTTTGATGACGCGATAGTTCAGTCGCGGACCGACCTCCCGCACGTACGTGGTCTTACCGCTACCGATGCCGCCTTCGACGTAGACAAGTCTGCCGTCGATTGGTTCATTCATTTCTCAACTCCGTTCTTGAGAAGCTCAGCTGTCATGAACCCGTAGTTCCCAAGGTCGCCCATGGTCACATACGCCTTTTCGTCCACCACTTGCTCCTTCTTCCCTCGGAGCACCAAGTTGCTGGCGCGCATCAACTTGTCCAGCATCCTGGCGAGAAGTCCGACGAAGATCATCTTGAGCGGGGAATCGATCACTATTCCCTCGGGAAACCAAAGCGCCAGTGTCTGACCAGTCAGCAAATACGACGAACCGTAGTCCGCGTTCTTGTCCAAGAACGTCGCGCTCCACTCGTTCACTAGCGCGACCACTGCCTCGTTACGGGTCATAGATCACCACCATGGAAGGGAAAGGCGCCGGAGCTACGATTCCGTTCTCGCCTTCGAACCACAGCCGGCCCTCGACAAACTCGATACCAGAAGCGTGGGGCCATACCAGACGATGAAACCACGCGGTATCGGTCCTGGCAGGCAGCAGAAACACCACCAGGATCTTCTCGTCTACTGCCTTCTGCAGCCACGGTCGCGGCCCATTGTCTCCACGCCCATAGGGAGGATTGCACCAGCACCGCTCCCCGACCCACGAGTGCGCCAGTCCGTCATCGGCCTTGGTGTAGTAGCGAGGGCACTTGGCGTTCTTCTTCGAAGCACACACGTCGAGCGTGAACGAGAACCGCTTGTCATACCGATTAAAGAAGTCACTCGGAGTGCCCCACTCCGCACTATCGCTAGACCAG
>Ga0315288_10003982_pt1 | contig 18821 bp, 16 predicted proteins | sample YL17G11_20_MG_FD_203454 | JGI IMG/M metagenome (GOLD analysis project Ga0315288, IMG submission 203454) | Sediment microbial communities from Yellowstone Lake, YNP, Wyoming, USA - YL17G11_20 | ecosystem: Environmental > Aquatic > Freshwater > Lake > Sediment | place: USA: Wyoming | collected... | reverse complement strand
TATAGATAATAAGGAGAAATTAAATCATACTTACATTGATGATGTTGAGTTAGGTCTTTTGTTGGGAAAACTGGGAATATTTGTTTCGGCAGACGCAATTAGAATTAGTATAAATCATGATAGCGGTAAATCGTTTGAATATCAGAGGGGGAGAGATCAGGTCACAAGAGAAGAAGTAGAAAATATAAACTATCATTATAGATTAAGAAGTAATAATAGGGCATTCGATGTTAATGAGATGTTGGAAATTCATAAAAATAATATAACAAACGAGTGTTCTGTTATAGAAAATGTAAAGGTAGGAGGATAATAATGATAGATTATGTTATAATATCATCTGATGATAATTCGATGTATAAAGATTTTTATCCAGTTGTCGCTAAAAGATGGTTAGATTTAGGGTTTAAAACATATTATATAAACATCTCTGATCGAGATGAGGTTATAGAAAACGAATATGGTGTTATCCATAGAATAAAAGCATTAGATTTTGTTTCTACCGGATTTCAATCACAGGTGGTTAGACTATTTTCATCTAAGTTTATTCAAGGTAACCTACTGATGTCTGATATAGATATGTTACCAATTAATGTTGATTATTACCAACAATATGTAGGTGAACTAACTGACGAGAATGTTATTATTTATTCTGGTCAACCATATGGTAATGTGCCGTACTACCCAATGTGCTACATATTGTCACATTCGGATAATTTTAGGAAATATCTAGATATTGATGATATTAATTTTTCAGAATACTGTAAAATGCTATCTGACAACTATGGGCAAGCTTGGAATACAGATGAGCACTTTATGTATGACCGATTTCAAAATCATTTAGATAAGTTGGTTATCAAACATGATAGAGATTTCTCAAGAAGGGTTGATAGAGGAAATTGGAATTATGATATGAGTAGGTTAAAAGATGGTTACTACATAGATTCACACATGTTGCGACCATATGCACAATATAAGCATATTATAGACGAACTAATAAATAAATTATAACTATGAGCATTTTAAATAAGTATTTCGAAAAAATTTATATTATAAATCTTGAACGCAGATCCGATAGATGGGATGAGTGTAGCGTTATTATAAATAAGCATAACATTATATGTGAAAGATTTAATGCAGTTGATGGTTCAACTCTCACTGGATACGAAGCCTCTATTAAAAATGATATGGGTTGTACACTAAGCCATTTAGAGTTAGTTAAAAAGTGTAAAGCAGATAATACCAAGAGTGTTCTAATATTAGAAGACGATTTTGAATTGGTTGATGATATCTTCTCTCATCTTGAAAATTTCTATAATCAATTACCAGAAGATTATGAATGGCTGTATTTTTCTGGATCTCATATGGAAGATCCAATACAAGTAACGGAGAATGTGTACAAAGTTATTAAAACTCTGACTACACACGCATACGCATTAAAATATCCTATCTATGATAAAATAATAAATGCGCTGAGTGATAGTACACAATCGAGTGCCGTTGATCTTAGATTATCAAAGATACAACCAAATGAAAAATGTTATGTTTTTATACCACATCTTATATACCAAAGAAACAGCTTCTCTGATATACAGAATAAAACAGTCTTCTATACGCAACTCAAGGATGCTAGTATTAAATTAAAATAATATGCTAAAAATTAACATGATCGGTGGTGGATTTCAACATGAAATATGCTCATCTGCTTTAAATAGAAATAAACATATAGAATGGATGAAGGATGGTAGCGCAAATATTTCATTCTATATTGATAATGAAATATTATTACCTACAAATAAGTCTACTAGAAATTATGGTTGGTTGATGGAATCAAGTACCATAATACCTAGTGTTATAAACCAGGTTACTAATAATATAAATTATTATAGAGAAAACTTCGAATGTATTTTTACTCACGATATTAGGATTTTGGAGAAGAGTGATATTTTTAAATTTGCTATACCAAATGCTAAACCATGGGTACAAAATCGAAAAATATACGACAAGACAAAAGATGTTTCTATAATTGTCTCCAATAAATCTGGATTGAGGGGCTATAATTATCGATTAGCATACCTAGATAAATTAATACAAATTGGTGGTGTTGATCATTACGGTAGAGGTTTTAGTAACGAATTACCTTGGACATATGAATATAATGGAATAGCAGAATCTGGTAAATTATTGGGGCTTAAAGATTATAGATTTTCATTTGCATTTGAAAATGACAACTACTCAAATATTTTTTGTGAGAAGCTAACTGATTGTTTTGCTACCGGTACCATACCCATATTTTGGGGAACTCCGGATATCGGTGATTTTTTTGATTTAGATGGTATTATAGTATTTGATGAGAAGTTGGATATCAACTCTTTAAATGAGGAGCTATATTTGAGTAAGATGGATGCGATAAAGAAAAACTTCGAGTTAGCCATAAACTTACCAAGCTCAGAAGACTATATTTATGAGAACTATTTAAAATTAATTCTATAATGATAACTTGTAATTTTTCTGGTGGTTTGGGTAATAATATTTTTCAATTAGCTAACCTATACAATCTACACAAAAAGTATGGTGTTGAGTATATGATACCTGATTATGTAAATAGAAACAATATCGAAAGATATAATAACCAATGTCCCGATTTAGAATTTAAAACGTTATTTGATAATAAATTCAATTATTCCAATAACATTAACTACCCAAGTTACAATAAATATAATCATTCTGATTTTAATGGTAAGTTTGAATATTCAAGCTATAACTTTACTGATAACACCTGTTACAATGGATATTTTCAATCCGATAAATACTTTACTGATTTTGATATTAGAAGTGAATTTATTCTAAATAGAAATATTAGACAATCTCTATTATTAAAATATGAAACACTATTTAGTAAAAAAACTATTTCGATACACTATCGATTAGCAGGTGACCGAGTTGAATCATCCGTGCAGACTTATCATAAAAATGTATCAGTTGACTTTTATAAAAGTTCATTAGATATGATAAAAAGTAGCGTGGGTAATATAGATGATTATAATATTATTCTATTTTCCGACGATATTCACAAAGCAACTGATATTCTAAAAGAAACTGGGTATAATATAATACCAATTGTTAGCGATAACAATATCGAAGATTTTATAATGATGACGCTATGTGATTTTAACATCATAGGTAACTCGACATTTTCATGGTGGGCTGCCTATCTAAATGAGAAAGGTAGCACAGTATTCGCACCAAAAACAGAATGGTTTGGGAGTGGGTATAAAAATTATATACTAGATGACTTATTCCCTAATAATTGGATAACAATATAATAACAATGAGACTATTTAATACTACCGTTACAAAAAAAGCTATAGAATTAGTTAACAATTCTTTAGAAACAACTTTTATATCTGCTGGTAATCGAGCAGATGAGTTTGAAAAGAAACTATCTGAGAAGCTCTTCATGAGTAGACCAGTAACCGTCAATAGCGGAACATCTGCGCTACATTTAGCATTAGCCGCTGCTAATATAAAATACGGCGATGAGGTTATACTACCATCACAGACATTTATAGCTAGTGGTCTAGCTATTTTACAACAAGGAGCCAAGCCGGTTTTTGCAGATATTGATTATATGACTGGTAATATAGATCCAAAATCTATAGAATCTAAGATAACAAACAAGACAAAGGCTATCATGGTTGTGCATTGGGCAGGATATCCATGTGATATGAATGAAATTATCAAAATAGCAAAAGATAATAATCTATTAGTTATCGAAGATGCAGCACACGCTTTGGGATCTTATTATAAAGGAAAACCAATTGGTACTATTTCGGATTATACATGTTTTTCTTTTCAAGCTATAAAGCATCTAACTTGTGGTGATGGTGGTGCAATTTGCTCTCTCAGAGATTCTGATGAAAAGAGATTGCGAAAACTTAGATGGTTTAATATTGATCGAGATGACGATGTTCCAGATATTTTAGGTGAACGAGTATACAACTCATTTGAGTTGGGATATAAATATCATATGAATGATATATCGGCATCGGTTGGTCTTGGTAATTTGGAAGAAATAGGTACTAAATTACAAAGATATTCTGATATATCTGCTATATATAACAACGAATTTAAAGAATTTGATGGTATTTTAAACTTTGATTATAAAAGTGATAGAAAGTCATCTTATTGGTTATATGGGTTTCATGTTGAAAATAGAGTAGACTTTATTAAAAAACTAAGTAGCCATGGCATTCCTAGCAGTGTTGTGCATCTAGGGATTGATAAAAATGATGTATTTGGTGGCAAAGACCACTCTTTAGTTAACCAAAGAAAGTTCGATGAAACTCAAATAAATATACCAATTCATGATGGATTGAGTGATGAAGATGTGTATACTATAATTAAAACCATCAAAAGTGGTTGGTAAAGAAAAGAAATAAAAGAAAAGAAATGATAATCGGCGAAGATGTAATTATGGATAGTGATGTTGTTATAAAAAGACCTCACTTATCATCAATAGGAAATCATGTTGCGATAGACAAGGGATTTTATTGCACAACTGCTTTAGAGGTTGGTGATTATGTTCACATATCACCATATGTTACTTGTATAGGCGGAGTTGAAGGTAAGTTCATATGCAAGGGATTTAATAATATTATGGCTGGTGCTAGGATAATCTGTTCATCAGATAGATTTGATGATACTGGATTGTTTGGAGCTATGATACCAAAAGAATTGAAGGGTACTCAGGTTACTAAGCCTGTGATAATGGAGGAATTCTCTAATATAGGAACAAACTCAATTGTTCTACCTGGTTCTATATTGAGAAGAGGTGTTTTATTATCAGCAGGTAGTTTACTTATGGGTGATACCGAAGAATGGGGTGTGTATAAGGGAAATCCTGCTGTATTGGTTAAAAAAATAGATCCAACCAAGATATTGGAAAATGCTAAAAAAATAAAAAAATAAAAATGGAAAATTTTATAAAATATTGTAAGGGAAGAGGAGAAGGAGACATTGTTGAATTTGGCACACTAACAGGATCAACATCTGAGATAATGGCTAAGAATTGTGATAATAAAATATTTACAATTGATGGTTGGAAGGGATTACCTAAATCCGAAAAAGAGCTACCACACAATGGTGTATGGAACGAGGGAGCATTTACTGGTAATAAAAATGAGGTCGAGAATATTCTAGGTAATTATAAAAATGTAACAATGATTGACTCTTGGATTAACCAACTCGATACACCTAAATCCTATGGTATAGGTAAAATCATTGGGGCTAACATAGACGTTGATATCTATGAAAGTACTATTGATTCACTGACATGGTTAGATAAGTGTGAGTGGGTTGATGATGAGGTTATAGTTAGATTTGATGATTGGGATCACCCTTGTAATGGTGATTCGGAAATGAGAAGGCAAGTATCTCTTCACAATAAAGCAGCATATAATGATTTCTTAAAATCTACTGGATACACAAGTGAATCCTTATTTGTTAGTGACTATATTGCAATTTTTAAATTAAAAAGAAAAAGAAAATAAAATGAAAAGAATATTAGTATTGGGTGGTTATGGGTTTATGGGTAAAAATATACAAGATGTATTTAATAACACAGTCTATGAAATGTTCTATGAAAGTAGACGAACCGGATTAGACTTAAATGACTATGAGGTTACCTTAAATAAATTTAAGGAAATAAATCCAGATATAATAATACATGCTGCTGCTCACGTTGGTAGCATATCTTATGTATCAAAATATTCGGCTGATGTCGTTGTTGATAATAGTCAGATGTATATAAACCTATATAAATCTATAGCAGCATTTAACAAAAATATTATAGTAATAAATCCTATTTCAAATTGTTCATACCCTGGTATAATTGATGTTCAGCATGAGGAGCTGTGGTGGAATGGACCAATACACGAGTCAGTTGAGTCATATGGTACTCCTAAAAAATTAGGTTTTATTATTTCCGAGTGTTATAGAAGACAACATGGAATTAAAACTATTAACCTAATAGTACCTAATGCATACGGACCAAATGATTATGTTGATGAAGAAAGAACACATGCTATGAATGGTATCATAATGAGAATGATTAAATCAATGAATAATAAAGATACTAAATTTTCAATATGGGGTACTGGATCTCCAATAAGAGAATGGATATATATGCCAGATATGGCGAGAATATTTAAACATATTGTTGACAATGAAATGTATAATTTACCAAATCCAATTAATATCGGACAAGAGAGTGGTGTTTCAATTTCTGAATCTGTTAACCTTGCTAAGAACTTACTTGGGTACGATGTTGAATTTGTATATGATACATCTAAACAAGATGGTGCTCCGATAAAAGTATTGGGTAAAAAGTTATTTGAAATTAATTTTAAAGATTTTAAATTTACCAATGTCTCTGATGGGATAAATAATACAATAGATTATTATAAAAAAAATATAACCAAATGAATTTAGAAACTATTAACCAAGAGTCTAATGACTTGTGGTTTGGTGATGATGGTAATAACACACATGCACTTAACTATCCACTAAATGAGAACTCAACTGTTGTTGATTTAGGTGGCTATCATGGAAAATGGGCAACGTCTATCATAGATAAGTATAATCCATATATGGTTCTTGTTGAGCCAATTCCACAATTCTACGAATTATTAAAAAGCAAATTTGCTAATAATCCAAAGGTTACTGTTTTAAACTACGGTGTATCTTCGGAAAATACGAATGGTTTTCTATTTCTAAATGGTGATGGTACATCTATGCATTTAGAAAGGGGTAATAAAATACCAGTTGAATTCATAACGATAGAACTATTATTAGATAAAATAGGCAAAAAACAAGTTGAATTAATTCAGATCAATATAGAAGGTGAAGAGTTTAACTTACTTGATAATATGATGAAGACCGGTTTAGTTAGAAGATTTAATAATCTACAGATTCAATTTCATACATATATTGATGATGCTATTAATAAAAGAAGTAATATACAACATATGTTTGTTGAGAATGGATTTGAAAAATTATATGACTACCCATTTGTTTTTGAAGGTTGGTCACTAAGAAACTAAAAAAAGATATGAAAAAGAAAATTTTTATAACAGGTGGAGCTGGTTACATCGGAACAACTCTAATACCGATGCTATTGAATCTAGGATATGAAGTTAAAGTATATGATTCACTCATGTTTAATAATGGTGATAAACTACTGCAGTATATTTCAAATCCGAATTTTAAATTTATAAAGGGTGATATTAGAAATGAGAAGTTACTGGCTGAACATATGAAAGAATATGATGTTATTATACATCTAGCAGCACTAGTTGGATTTCCTTTATGTAGGGAAGCTGGAGAAGAGGAGTCACACTCAGTAAATACCACTGGTACTGAAATTGTGATAAGAAATATGAAACCTCACCAATATTTATTATTTGGTTCAACTGGATCCAACTATGGAGAAGTAGCTGAATTATGTACGGAAGAAACACCACTTAATCCATTATCCATCTATGGTAGAACAAAAACCGAAGCAGAAAGGATGGTTATGTTGAGACCCAATAGTACCGCTTTTCGATTCGCCACTGCGTTTGGTTTATCACCTAGATTAAGACTTGATTTATTAATTAATGATTTAACATATAAATCATATAAAGAAGGGTATGCTGTAATCTATGAATCGCATTTTTTAAGAACATTCATACACGTTAAAGACATAGCAAGATCATTTATATTTGCTATAGACAATCAAGATAAAATGTGTGATAATGTATATAATGTTGGATCTGATAGAATGAATTATTCTAAGAGAGATATATGTGAATTAATCAAATCTCAATTACCAAACGCATATTTTAACTATGCTGATGTTGGAGAAGATGCCGACAAAAGGAATTATAAAGTTAGTTATGATAAAATAAACTCTATTGGATTTGATACTACAATTAATGTATTTGATGGTGTTTCTGAATTGATTAAATCAATGCCACTAATCAAAATATTATCAAACTATCATAACGTATATTAATAATGAAAATAGTAATTATACAAGAAGCTGGGAGACACGAAGCCAATCGTGAATTTAGAGAAGCATTAAGTCTCAATCACTCATTGAATAAAATCGATGGTGTTGAGTCAAAGGTCTGGGGTTTAAATTATGAAACATTTTCAACACCATTTTCCGAAATAGAAAAGTGGGCAGATGTGCTCTTTATAATTGAAAATTATACATCAGAGTGGTTACCTACTTCAAGTATCAATGCGAGTAAGAAGCTGAAGATATTTTGGTCAATCGATTCGCATTGTGTTTTACTTCAGCATCAAAACATGTGTCGCACATTAGGTGTTGATATACTATTGAATTCAACAGAAGATTATTTACCGATGTTTGATGGTTTAGTTAATAGAAGATATTGGTTCCCGAATGCATATCCATCCAATTTAATACATTATATGCCAGATGTTCAAAAAGAATATAGCGTTGGGTTTTGTGGAAATTTTTTAAATAGAAAAGACTGGATTGATCATTTGGGTAAATTTAATATTAAGAATGATATATTCGTTATAGGTAATGATATGGTTAGGGCTATTAATTCATATAAAATTCACTTTAATAGAAATATCGCCAACGATATCAATTATCGAACGTTTGAAACTGCGGGTTGTCGCACGTTGTTAATAACAAATCACACACCATGCCTTGAGCGCTTATTCAATATTAATAATGAGATAATCGTCTATTCTGATATGAATGATCTAGATGATAAAATTAAATATTACTTGAATAACGAACCGGAGAGAGTTAAGATTGAGACTGCTGGTTGGGAAAGAGCTAAGCGCGATCATACTTATGATAATCGAGCAAATATGTTGATTGAAATAATAAACGAAAAATAAAATATAAAATATGTACGATTTAATGTGTAATACACCATCCGATATAAATGAGCATTTACCTGTTCTAAAAAAATATGCGGAACAATGTGAAATAGTGACTGAAATGGGAACTCGATTTGTTGTATCAACCTGGGCATTCATTGAAGCCAGACCAAAAAAATTAACATGTTGTGATATACGATATGATTTTTTTGAACCTTCTGAATATCTTGTAAATAAAAAATGCCAAGAATACGAAATTGATTTTAAATTCGTTGAATGTGATTCATTGAAAGTTGACTTAGAACAAACTGATATGTTATTCATAGATACTTTGCATACATATAATCAATTACTCGGTGAGCTAAGTAGACATTCAAAGAATGTCAACAAATGGATTGCCTTACATGACACAGTGCTCTTTGGTTATAGAGATGAGGATATATATGGACATGCTTCTGATTTAATAAGAGATAAAACTACGGAGAAGGTGGGTTTGATGAATGCTGTTCTAGACTTTTTGGAAGAAAATAAAAATTGGAAAATTAAGGAATCATTTACAAATAATAATGGTTTAACCATACTAGAGAAAATTAATATATAATAAAAATCAATAATATAATGGAAAACGATACAATTTCAAATTTGAAGGAGGTTTACGGTATAAATACCATCGATGAATTAGAAGCGATGTTGGCCGAAGAGCTTTCAAATGAAATAAATGGTGAGATAATATTAGATATTATGTCACCCGAAACTAAGGGATTGTCAAAAGAAGAGAGATGGAAATCTATTCACCGTAATCAAAAAATCGAAACTATTATTGACGAAACTCAGAAGTAGTAAGTAAAAAATTTTAAAAAATGGGCGCAGTATTAGTAAATACTGCGTTTTTTCGTTTAATAAATGGAAGAGTTGTTTCACTCATTTCCTATCTGATTTCATACTTTTTTCGTGATATTTTTTCTATATTTACAATATATATTAGAGTGAATTGAATTTAAACTAAATTTTAAACAAAAACAAGCAAAATATGAAAGCAAAAGAACTATTAATTATTGCGATGTTGTTCATATCAACATTCATGAAATCACAAACTATAGATAATGTAGTAGACAATCACCTAATCTTGGTTAATTATTGGAACACGGTAGGCCCAACAAAAGAAGCAAAGTTTTCAAAATATATTGAGTCAAATCATGGTATGAACCAGAATTTTACTACATGGAAAAAAGAAAACAAATTTCTTTATATTAAAGAGTTTTGGTATTATGCTGAGTCGTTTTACATTAAACGCAATGTTAATACTGAAGGTATTACAATGGATGAATCTCAAATAGATATTAGTCGTTTTGAGATGAATAGAAAACAAACAGAAGAATCAGTAATAAACATATCTGGCTTCAAAGATGTAATCGTTCTACTACCATTAAATAAGCTTATTTACAAACCATAAAAACAATAAGAACTATGAAAAATATATTTAAGAAAATAGGAGTAATGTTGATAATGTTAACTACATTATTCACACAAGAAATCGTAGCACAAGTTGGTATAGGTCCTGCACCTTATTGTATGCCACTTTATTCTCAGATCCCATGTAATCAACCTTGGCCATCTAATACACCAGGTAATGGTGTTAATGACTTCATACATAGCTATAATACAAATGGAGCAACATTTAATATTGTCAATAATGGTTCTGGTTGTAATGCTCAAAATTTAGCTGGTACTAAAAATTATAGATTTTGGGGTTGTCAGTATTACATGAGAACCTCACCTGGTCAAGTTATTACAAGTAATTTCCAATCAGGTAACGTTTATTCTCAGGGGTGTACAGTATTTGTAGACTGGAATAACGATGGTGTGTACAATCCTATTACTGAACGTATGACATCTACAGCAGGTGTACCACCTGCCGCTGTTGTGACTCCAATGCCAGCATGGACCGTTCCAGTTGTGCCTAATGGAATTTATAGAATGAGAGTAAGATGTGCTTATTTCACAAATGGTCCAACTATTGACCCATGTATGAATTATGGTTACGGTGAAACAGAAGAATATAATGTATATGTTAATACTACACCAAATACAATGACTGTTACATTAACAAGTAACTCACCTGTTTGTATCGGTAATATGATAAATATAAATACAGCAGTTACATTAGCACCAGGTGCTGGTACTTGTATAGCAGCAATACCATCATTCACTTATGCGTGGACTGGACCTATGAGTTTTACAAGTAACGTAATGAATCCATCATTTACTGCTACTAATGTTTTACAGAGTGGTGTTTATACATTAAATATTTCACCTGGTACATGTGGTTGTAATTCAACTAATACAATTCAGATTTGGGTTAATCCAAATCCATCAACATCTATTACAAATAACGGCCCTGTTTGTCAGGGAAGTGCTTTAAATTTTACAAATAACGTAGCAGGTTCTGGTACAATGACTTATAGTTGGACTGGTCCGAGTGGTTTTACTGCTAACACACCACAAATTGCATTTGCTTCTGCTCAGCCTTCAAATACTGGTATGTATAACTTCACCGTGGTGAGTTCATTCCCAGGAAATGGTGGTTCATGTAGCGCAATATCATCTAGTAGTGCTGCGGTAGTACCCGTCGCACAAGTTAGTGTCGTTCCTTCTTTTACACAATGTCAAGGTACTAATGTGAATTTAACATCGAGTGTTAATGGTGCTAGCTCATTCACATGGAATGGCCCTGGTACTTATACAAGTAACTTACAGAATCCTACTATAATAAATGCAATGCCAGTTTCGAGTGGTAACTATTCTGTTACTGCATATTTCACAAGTATGAGTACAACTTTAGTTTGTTCATCTACTGCAGTATCAAATGTTTCAATTGTTCCTATGAATCCGGTTAGTGTTAGTGTAGCTCAAAATGTTTGCCAAAATAGCAACGTAACATTTTCTGCATCAGCAGCTGGTACTCCAACTTATTCATGGACTGGTCCAAATGGATATAGCTCATTAAATCAAGTTAACAATATTAATAATATAATGCCAATTTCAAGTGGTAACTATTTTGTAAATGCGATATTTAGTATTGGTACTGTTTCATGTATCACTTCAAATATGACTGCAATAAATGTTGTTCCTATGAATTCAATCACAGTTACACCAAGTGTTACTATTTGTAATGGCGAAGGTACTTCATTTGGAGCAACTTCACCTGGTGCTATTTCATATACTTGGACTGGTCCAAGTGGATTCAATGTGGTTGCACCTAACTTAACTTTTGTTAATTTAACACCGACTGCATCTGGTGTCTATACAATTACAACAGCTTATACAAATGGTGCACTAACTTGTTATAATACAAATTCAACTGTTCTAACAGTTAAGCCAAACATTTCATTTAGTTTATCACCAATTGGTAAGCTATGTTACTATGATAATCTATTTATACCTGGTCCTGCTGGTGCTACTTCATATACTTGGACTGGACCAAATGGATTTAATGTTAGCTCACAAAACGTTAATATACCAAATGCTACATTAAATAACATTGGTACATATAATGTGGTTGTTGATCTGAACGGTTGTAAAACATATGGTTCTGTTTATGTTGATGTAAATACACCAATCAATTGGAAGAATTTAATACCTAATAAAACAGTTTGTAGAGGTGATGCTGTTCAATTTACAGCACAAGCTGATAATGGTACTGGTAATTATGCATATAATTGGAATCCATATACATATTTAACTGGTCCAACTGGTTCAGTACAGAGTGGTGTAGCTTATGGTACTACTATTTATAATGTAACAGCTTATGATATAGCTTGCCCTATGTATACAATAAGTCAAGCATTTACATTAACTGTAAATCAACCACCTGCTCCTAATTTAAGTTTAATTAATAATCAATGTGAGCCTTTCTGTTCATTATATAATTCTCATATTAAAAATCAATCACAAACAGTTAGCTACATATTCAATGGTGGTAATACTTATTATGGTGATAGTATCAATATATGTTTAAATGCTGGACAATACACATTAGATATAACTTCAACTGGTTTAAATGGTTGTACTGGTACATATAGATATCCAACAGATATTGTTGTTTATCCTAAACCAAATGCTGATTTCACTTGGAATCCATCAACACCAAATACATTATCTGAAAGTTTTGTTGTATTCACACCAGTGAATCAAACATCAACTATATCAAGTTACTTCTGGGACTTTTATGGACAGACAACATCAACTTTGTCTACCCCAAACCACCAGTTTGATAAACAAGATAATTACGCCATTACATTAGTATTAATTACTAATCATGGTTGTATGGATACAATTACTAAAGTAATTACAGTTAGAGATGAATTTTTACTATACGTTCCGAATGCGTTTACACCAAATGGTGATGGCTTAAATGATATATTTAGCGCAAAAGGATTGGGCATTAAATCATTTGAGATGTCTATCTATGACCGTTGGGGAAATCAAATTTTCCAAAGTGGTGATATAAGCAAAGCGTGGGATGGTACCTTTAAGGGTGTACTTTGTCCAGATGATGCTTATGTGTATAAGATTAATATCACTGATGCTAGTGGTAAGGCACACACAAAGACTGGACATGTAACCCTTATGAAATAAGGAAAGTGATAGCTTTAGACAAAAAAAGCCGATCAATGCATTGATCGGCTTTTTTAGATAACGATTAAAATTTAAAACTATGAATAATAATATGAAAATAAAACAAATCATCATTGCGTTGTGCTTATTAGCAACAACACAATTAAACTCTCAAACTGATTATAGATCCTTTAGAGTTGTCTCAACTGGTACCGTTTCGGAAATTAATATTACGAAGTATGAAATGGCTATTAGTACTGCTAACTTAGAAAGCTATCGACTTGAAACAAAATCAAATATATTAGTATTTGATAGTGGTGTTAAAATCGAACTTAAATCAGCAAAAGAGTGTTATCTACTTGGTGTTAAAATAGAACCATCTGCTTATGATGATTATAGAGATCCAACATATACTGATCCAACATTTCATATGGTTGATCCGAGTGTTGCCAATGGTGTACAGGCTCCAGGACAAAAACCATATTTAATTGCGTTATACAAAAGAATCGAAAAATAAGAAAAATGAAAAAGATATTAACCACATTACTATTAATTATAAGTTTGTTTTCACATGCACAGGTGCCAGTGAATGACAACTGTAATACAGCAACTAATTTAGGTACACTACCATTACCAGCAGCATGTCCGTCAGGTATTGGTGCCCCGGTAAATGTAGTTGGTACAAATATAAACGCAACTGCTCCAAATCCTTATACAACGCTATTGGGTTGTCAAACTGCTGGTAACCAACCAGGACCAGCATTAGATGTTTGGTATTCATTTGTTGCTTCAGGTAATATTGCTACAATTGTAATTACACCAGGTGCTGCACCACTTTTAGCTAATCCGGCTATTACATTATGGAGAGGAACTTGTGCTGGTTTAATTGGTGTTAATTGTGCCAACAATGGTACTGCTGGTGGTAATATTACTGCAGTATTTCAACCACTAACGCCGGGTCAAACATATTTTATTCAAATAAGTGGTATGAACAATATCACATCAGGTAATTTTAATTTATCTGTTAGCGCTAGTAATGATTGTAATAACTGTTTACAAAATAGTAATTTAACAGTTAATCCACTTCCGGTAAATGGTACATACGCTCCGGGAACAACAGTTAACTTTTGTTATAATATAACTGCATATACTCAAGTAAGTGCAAACTGGCTACATGGTGTTATACCTACATTTGGTTGTGGATGGGATTTAACTACACTCACAACTGCTCCGCCAGCATCTTGTGGTGGTAGTGGAACTTGGGGTTGGTATAATACTTGGACTAGCACAGCAAATGCTTCAGTTTGGGGTCCTGGTTTCGCATTTAACTATACTTTACCAGCTGACGCTAACCCAGGTAATAATTTTGGGGATCTATGTTCAACACCTAACTGGAACTTCTGTTGGTCTGTTAAAACTAAAGTTAACTGTGCTGGTTGTACAAATTTAAATGTATCCATTAATACGACAGGTGATGGTGAATCTGGTTCATGGACTTCAGTTGCTTGTTTAGGTGATCCTAACTATCAATTTGCTGCAGTTATGTCTTGTTGTACTACAACGGCTGCGGTTACTCACGTTTCTTGTTTTGGTGGGGCTAATGGTTCTGCTACTGCTACGCCAAGCGGTGTTGGTCCTTTCACATATACGTGGACTACTGCTCCTGTTCAAAATACTCAGATAGCAACTGGCTTACCAGCTGGTGTATATACTGTAACATCAAAAGATAATAATAACTGTATATCAACTGCGGTTGTAACTATAACACAATCTCCTATAATTAATTTACCTATTTCACAAACTAATATATTGTGTTTTGGTGGTGTTGGCTCAGCAACTGCTAATCCGAGTGGTGGTGTTGGTCCTTATACATATACATGGACTACTGCTCCTGTTCAAAATACACAAGTAGCAAATAATTTACCAGCTGGTACTTATTCCGTTACAATAACCGATACTAAGGGTTGTACTAAAACAAATAGTATTACTATAACACAACCACCAGTTATAGCAATTGGAACACTTACGAATGCTGCAACATGTAGTCAGTTAAATGGTTCAGCTATCGCTAGTCCTATTGGTGGTGTTGGTCCTTATACTTATACTTGGAATTCAGTTCCTGTTCAAAATACTCAGGCTGCTAATAATTTAGGTGCTGGTAATTATACAGTAACCGTAAAAGACGCTAATAACTGTATTATGACGGCATCTGTTACTATATCATCTACTGGATCAATAACAACAACTGCTGCTAGTACTAATGTATCTTGTTTTGGTGGTGCTAATGGTTCAGCAACTGCTACTCCATTAGGTGGTGGTCCTTATACTTATACTTGGAATTCGGTTCCTGTTCAAAATACTCAAGTAGCAACAAATCTACCTGCTGGTATTTATACTGTGACGGTAAATAGTCTCGGTTGTCTTGCAACTGCAACTGTTAATATCACACAACCACCGATTTTGAATGCTACTACGGTACAAACAAATGTAGTTTGTTTTGGTGGAAATACCGGCTCTGCATCTGTTACTGCTACTGGTGGTACGCCGGCTTATACGTACTCATGGAACACTGCTCCAGTTCAAACTGCAGCAACTGCAACAGCACTAGTTGCTGGTACATATTCTTGTACAATTACTGACTCTAAGGGTTGTACAAAAGTTGTTTCCGTTATTATAACTCAACCAACTCAAGTGATCGTTACCATGTCAATGGTGCCTACAACTTGTGGATTACCAAATGGTTCCGCAACCGCAAGTCCAGCTGGTGGTGTTGGTCCTTATACTTATTTATGGTCTAATGGACAAACAACACAAACTGCCATAAACTTATTGTCTGGTATTTACACAGTGACTGTAACAAGTGTTGGTGGTTGTACTACAACTGCTAATATAAATGTACCAAATACTGGTGCTCCGACGGTGACTATACCAATAAAAGTAAATGTTCTTTGCTTTGGTGGAAATAATGGATCAGCTAACTCTTTAGTAGTTGGTGGTGTTGGTCCATTTACATATACTTGGAATACTATCCCAGTTCAGAATACACCAAATGCTACCAACTTAACTGCTGGTAATTATACATTAACTGTGACTGGATCTAATGGTTGTTCATCTACCGCGACTGTTAATATTACTCAACCAACAACATTAACTGCAACTTCTATTCAGACAAATGTGTCTTGTTTCAATGGTAATAATGGAGTTGCTGTTGTTAATCCAATTGGTGGTGTTCCTCCTTATACTTATCTATGGTCTAATGCTCAGACAACACAAACTGCGACTACTTTAGTTGCGGGTAATTATACTTGTGTTGTTACTGGTGTTGGTGGTTGTACTACAAGTGTTGTGGTAAATATCACACAACCACCTATATTAGCAATATCCATGACAAGTAATAGCGTATCATGTTTTGGTGGTAATAATGGTTCAGCCTCCGTTGTCGTATTGGGTGGGACACCTGCTTATACATACACTTGGAATACTTTTCCTGTTCAAAACACTACTAGTGCTAATAACTTAGTTGCTGGTAATTACACATGTACTGTCACTGATTCAAAGGGTTGTCAAATAACATCAAGTGTCAATATTGCCCAACCAACATTATTAGTTGTTACCACATCGATGGTGCCTACAACTTGTGGATTACCAAATGGTTCAGCAACTTCTAATCCATCTGGTGGTACTGTCCCATATTCATATCTGTGGTCTAATACTCAAACGACACAAACTATAAATAATATTTTAGCAGGTGTTTATACATGTACAATCACTGATGGAAATGGATGTACAAAAGTTGGAACTGTTACCGTTACAAATACTGGCGCTCCGGTTGTAACTATACCAACACATATTAATGTATCATGTTTTGGTGGATCTAATGGTTCAGCCAATTCTTTAGTGGTTGGTGGTGTTCCTCCTTATACTTACTTATGGTCTAATGCTCAAATAACTGCTAATGCTACTAACTTAACTGCTGGTAATTATACATTAACTGTTACTGGAAATAATGGTTGCTCTGCTAGTGCTACTGTGAATATCACACAACCTACTCAATTAACTGGTGCAATAACAACTACAAATGTATCATGTTTTGGTGGTAATAATGGTTCAGCTATTGCTACGCCAGCTGGTGGTGTTGGTCCTTATACTTACTTATGGTCTAATGCTCAAGTAACACAAACTGCTAATAATTTATTACTCGGTATCTATACTTGTACTATTACTGATTTAAATGGATGTCAAATAACTGTTGCTGCTAATATCACACAACCTACATTGTTAACATTAGCAATAGCATCACAAACAAATCCATCATGTTTTGGTGGAACAAATGGTGCACTAAGTGTTACTGGTGCGGGTGGTACTGGTTTATATTTATACTCATTAAATAATGGACCAAATCAAGTTTCATCAACATTTAATAATTTAACTGCTGGTACATATACTATAAAAGCAACCGATGCTAATGGTTGTATTGCGACCACAACAGTTACCTTAATAGAACCTACTGCGCTTACTATAACTGGTAACGTAACTTGGGTTACTTGTTTCAATGCATGTGATGGTGAGTTACTAGCGAATGTTGGAGGTGGAACACCTGGTTATACATATTTATGGTCTAATGCTGCTACTACAAATCCTGCAACAGGATTATGTGCGGCTAATTATTCTGTTTTAGTAACTGATGCTAATGGTTGTCAAATTGCTATGACTTTCATACTTGGTCAACCTAACTTACTCACCGTGAATACAAGTGGTTCACCCACTTCAGTGTGTATCGGTCAACAATCAACATTGAATTCCAATGTGAATGGCGGAACACCTGCTTATACATACAACTGGTCTAATGGCGGTAGCAATTCAAATACTACAGTCAGTCCTACAGTTACTACAACGTACAGTGTTCAGATAACTGATGCTAATGGTTGTACTGCAACGAGCAGTGTTGTGATTAGTGTGAACCCACCATTGAGTGTGAATGCCTTGATTTCACCTAGCGCTATTTGTGCTGGTAAATCGACAACATTAACTGCAAGTGGTTCAGGCGGAAATGGTGGACCATACACATATATGTGGTCACCGGGCGGTGCAGGACAATCAATTGTTGTTACACCTAGTGTGACCACGATATATACGGTTACGCTATCTGATGGTTGTAGTCCGACTGTTACGGCAATGGTTACCTCTGTAGTTAATCCATTACCTGTTGTTACTTTCACAACAAGCAAACTAACTGGCTGTGAGCCTTTAATAGTAACATTTAATAATACAACTCCGGGTATAACATCTTGTAATTGGAC
>Ga0315288_10003979_pt1 | contig 18822 bp, 17 predicted proteins | sample YL17G11_20_MG_FD_203454 | JGI IMG/M metagenome (GOLD analysis project Ga0315288, IMG submission 203454) | Sediment microbial communities from Yellowstone Lake, YNP, Wyoming, USA - YL17G11_20 | ecosystem: Environmental > Aquatic > Freshwater > Lake > Sediment | place: USA: Wyoming | collected... | reverse complement strand
ACGTTACAGATGTTACATCTGCTTCCCACGTATATAGGACCGGTTGCATTTTACCAGTTCAGTCTTATCGGGGCTATTTTATGGGGCTTTTTGGCCTTCATATGGCTTGGAGTATTCGGGGCCCTTATGGTAGTCCATCCTCAGGGATGGCTGTTTATGGTATTGATCGCAGGATTTGATCTCATGTACGCACTTATCATGGTGCTTGGAGGTTCATCCTGGGAGGCAATGGCACCGATGATCATTATCTGCGCACTGGTATTGATCTATTGCTTTTTGCCCGGTACGAAAAAGGCATTCGGGATTCCCCAGTAGATCGGTGATCAAATCCTGAAAAAAACCTATTTTCTTCTTTATTTCCTCTGCCTCCAATTTCAACCTTCCCTAATTACGACATCATCGATGGCATGGAAGGGGACAAGGTGGACGACCCCGGTAGCGTATACCACGGAAAGCGGATGAAGAACGGGTGGAAGAATTCCGGATCGCCCTGGACCTACGATGTCAATCCAGAGCTGACAGGCTTACCAAGCGTCAAGAGGTAACGGGCTCTGCGACAACGTCCTGCAACAGCCATAATGTGATAACAGTTGTGATACATTTTCACACGCCTCCGTTATTGCTGAGTGAGTTAATTATATCTTTATCCGGATAGAAGGGAAACATATGTGGAAATTTTGGAAAAAACCAGAAAAACCCAAGACAAAAATCGACAAACTATCTGAAAAAGTGGATAAGACGGTTGCTGAAACTGAGAAAGATCTTCAGGGATTATCCAAAACCAAGCCTTCAAAACGTGAGAAAACTGTGGATGATGTCATTGTGAATTTAAAGGGGGATCTTGAAAATATTGAAAAAAAGAAATAATGAATATCTCCCGGAATCTTGTCGGGAGGGCTGCATCTTTTTCGTTTCCTCTTTTTAAAAGATCCTGACCTTTTTTATTTTACCCTACGCGAAGGTACCTTGTCGTTGTGCGATAATGGCGATGAGAATAATGAATGTTCCGGCAGCGGTCGGGTTTCGACGTTATATCAATTCACTTCGTAATTATCTTATGAAGTATATCGCGAAAGGATTGGTGATAACCGATACAAAAAAATTTGAAACATTTTGGACCAAAGAAATTTTTGTTTTCAATGAACTCCTATGGAAAAATGGATATCGAACTTTCCAACTTTCTCGTAGGTTGCAACAAGGTATGAGCTATAACCGGATTCATGATAGTTCTGTCTGGGGGCATACCGGAGAATCGGAGTTGAAAGTAATTCTACCTTTGAAAGACAACGATATTTCATTTGGGAGAGATTTAAGATTTCAGAATGGTTACTGTTTCGGGAATTAAATTAACATTAATTTTTTAAAAGATTTTTTTTAGTTTGCGGTAATTTTCTTGACATGGGGGAGTATCGATGGGAATAAAAATGACTCCTACGAAAGATTGGAGATAATGTGCTTGAAAATCATTACTTTACTATTTTCAAAAATTAACATATAATCATCAGAATGAGCAAATGATGAAATAATATATCCATTTTCAGGATATTTGATAATATACACATGCGTATTGTTGAAATTATATTTATTGGATACATTCTCAAAACAATAGGTATCTTTACAATTGCTTAATTCAAGGTCAGATAACCATAACTGAGGCTTATTTGTCCATTCATTTCCATAAAAGGTGTTAAGAGTTTTTCTGTGTGTTATAGCAGGAAACCAGTCTCCGATCCAAAACTGATTTTTCTGTTCACTTGCAATAACATCTTTTACGATAAAAGAACTGGTATTTTCAGTATTTTGTTGTATCCAGTACATAGCTTCGAAATTTACTTTTTCGTCATCTTTAAGAGAAGAATACTTATATTCAAAAAAATCCCGATTTTGAATGTAACTACCTCCAAGAATCAGTATCAATAGCAGAATAGTAAAAAATACTGGTAAAAGAGTTTTTGTTGGTGTATCAGCGTTCAGGATATACTTGAGAGCGGGAAATATAACTTTTAACATCCCGACAGAAAACAGGATAATTATCACTATCAGAGGTATAGTCACAACACCAAAACCCCCACTTATTACCAATAACAAGAATAAAACAGGTAAAAAAAATTCTTTTTTAATGATGTAATAAAAAAGGCCAAGCAGGCATATTGCTATTAAAGATAACTGATAATTATAAAAGTTAGTTAAATAAATATTTATAAATACATTGGAAACAGCAGTTGGCTGTTGTAGCATAAACCCATTTAATAAAAGAGTAATTCCATGATTCTGGATAACGGTAATCCACCAGGGAGCGCTGATTAACGCCGCGATAATTCCAATAAACGCTAAATTGAAAAACGTTTTTTTCCGGGGATTGAGGAAAGCAACGGTAAGCAGGACTAAAGCATATGCAAAGGCACAACGAGGACTGGATAATAGTAACAATCCAAAAAGAATTCCTATAAAAAAAATTAATCTATCGTTATCAAATTTCATCCATCGGAGAACGAGAATTAAACCAATAATAAAAAATAACGTGCCAACACCATGAACGAGGAACAGTCCTTCTGCAGAATACGATATTAACGGGAGGTATAAAGCAAAAATTATTGTACTTATCAGGATCAGGGATTTTTCAGAGAATAATTCCTTTACTAAAAAATAAAACGCAAATATGCATACTATGCTGATTAGGGTGGGAGCGTAAATAAAAAGCATCAATAATGGGATATGGAACAGTGTGCTCATCAGTGCTAATAGATAAAATAGTAACGGGGGGTACGCAAAAGGAATTCCATTTTCTGTATAAAAGGGAATATACGTTGGGTATGAAAAATTATTTTGAGCAATAATTTCTGAAAAAAACAGATAAAGTCCACCGTTATTGAGGGGGAGATTTGAGGAGAATCCCATAACTATATGGGGTAATAATCTCAAAAAAATCCCTAAAAGTATGGAACTTATAAGAACGAAATTAAAAAAAAATTTCGTTTGTATGAATGAATAAAAATCTTTCATATCTGTTCAATCTCTTTTTTGAATAAAACTTACCTGCACGATGGGAAAATTTCAATAATTTTTTTTTAAGGTTTTAATGTGCGAAATTTTTAACAATTACACCGAACAATCGAAGGGGAAATGTTACTCCTTCATTTATTTTGCACGTGTATATACATTAAGTAAGTTTCTTACTACGAATAGGGTATTGAGAGTATCAGATAATTCTATAGAGAAATTATAAGGAGAATTTCGAATAACCTCCCCACCCAAAGTACTTTATCTTAGAACTTCGAAAAGAAAGTATGGAATCCCTTGTTGATTTCGCGTTACAGGAGCGGTACAAGCAAGTAAAAGATCTCGGAGACCGGTTAGGCGAGCTGGCAACACTCATTGAATGGGAACCATTTCGGGAGATTGTCGGGGAGATTTACACAAATACTACAGAACAGGGAGGGCGACCAAATATTGATGTCGTCCTCATGATCAAATTACTGGTACTTCAATCGATGTACGGGTTATCCGATCCGGAACTTGAACGACAGGCAAATGACAAGATCTCATTTTTGAAATTTCTCGGATTTCCCGAGAAGGTTCCCGATCAAACAACGGTCTGGTATTTCCGGGAACGTCTATCCAAAACCAAGAAAGACGAAGCGATCTGGAAAGAACTCCAAAGACAACTGGAAGGAAAAGGATTGAAGATCCGGAAAGGTGTAATCCAGGATGCGACATTCATCACGGCAGATCCAGGACATGCATCAGCCGATACCCCTCGGGGAGATGAAGCAAAAACCCGGAGAAACAAAGAAGGTACCTGGACAAAAAAGGGTACGAAGTCCTATTTTGGATTTAAACTCCATACGAAAGAAGACTGCGACTTCGGGTTGATCCGGTCACTTCAGACCACGACCGCATCAGTTCATGATAGCCAGATCGATCTGTCACGAAAAGGTGAAGTGGTCTACCGGGACCGGGGTTATTTCGGTGCTGAACCAAAGGGTTTTGATGCAACCATGCAACGAGGTGTGAGAGGGCATCCGATCGGTATCCGGGATATTCTGAGAAATAAACGGATTTCAAAAAAACGATCTCCCGGTGAGAGACCCTATGCTGTCATCAAGAATGTTTTCCATTACGCTCATACCCACGTGACTACGGTCATTCGAGCTCATGTGAAAATGATGTTTGCTGCGTTCAGCTTCAATTTGTACCAACTGGTGACTCTGAAAAAACAGGGTATCATTTAGCGTACGCTCTCCCAAACTTATTAGAAAGAAGGTGCAATGACCAGAAAATAGAGAGAATGATGTACTCTCGTTCACTATTTTTTATCAATACTGTGAATTGTCGGATTTATCACGGGTTTATCGGAATACTCTAAGGAATGATTAAACGTAATTCTTTTGATTCATCATTACCCGGCTGTAAGAATTTTGGTGATAAGAGATTCAGACTTGAAAAGAGAAGCGCCCCGGCCGGGACTTGAATTGTTAAGATTAGAAAACAGGAATCAGACCATCAGTGAGAAATGCTGCTAGGGGGCAAATAAAGTACCAATCTCAGTCAGAGCAGCCCGTGGCAGGAGGCAGTTCCAGCTCCCCCAGGCACTCCTGGGTGGTATCGGGGTCAAGGGAGACAAAAGACCATGCACCCTCCTCCCCGATGAGAAGGGCAACCGGAGTGCAGAGGCAGATCCCGCCCTTTTCATGGGAAAAGGAGAGTATGCGTATGAGCGGGACAAAGAGCCGCCCTCCCCAGGCGAATGGTGGTGCACAACGGAGGCTGGAACCTGCCGGAAGCGGCATCGGCATCTCAGCCCTCCCGGAGCCCAGCTATCGCATTCCTCAAATCTCGGTCGAAGAAGAGCCGGACCATCGCGAGGAGGAGGAGAAGCGGCCGGTCGATCCTGACCTTTGCCATGATCTCCCCCTCCAGAACAGGCCGGTCAAAAACGGGTGTGACGTCGAGGCATACCGGTGAAATCAGGAGGGTTGGAAAGATGGCACAGTACCAGCCATAGAAGATTCCGGTGTCCACCGGGTTCCGGAAACCGACTTTCAGGTTGCCCCGGATCTCCTGGAGGGTCATCGATTGGAGGAGCTTCCTCCCGAGATGCGAGAGGGGCTGGGTCAGCTGTAGAAGGTGGTGTGCTCTGCGGATAAGAGAGGGGATCTTTCGGAATACTTCCCCCACCTCAGGTGCACGGGTCTTTTGGTCCTTCACGGTCCGGGTGTAAAGCGGACGCTCACCGATGAGGAATTCCTGCCGGGACTCCCCCCCCTCCATTCTCGTCCTTGCACCGATCACTCCCCATGATGCCTGAAAAAGAAGATACACGGACTCCGGGGTTTTTCCAAGGGCGATTTGTGCAATGACCGGGATAAAATATAGAGTAAGGGTGATGAGGAGAAGGATCCCCACGACCAGGAGGAAGATGGGGATCATGGAAACGGACCGAGGGTTATCCTTCGCCTTTCTCCTTGGTCGGATGTCCTGTCATGACCTTGATGGCTTCGATGACCTGGGGTGCGAGGGATTCGGAGAGAACCTCGACGACCTGGGCGAACGGATTCCACCGGAGGGAGAGAACCTTGATCCCCTCTGGCCCACTGATATCCTTGTGGACGACTATGAGGGCGATGGGCTCGATGCCTCCTCCTGCACCGCCCCCCTCCCCGCCGGTCTGATTCATGTGGGTTCCACCGGCCCCGAAACCGAAGCCGTATCGGCTTAAAGTGATCACGGTCTTATCACCGAGGTCCACCGGGGTTCCTACGACATTCTTATTGGTAAACAACTTCTCGAGCTCGGAAGCAGTTACCTTTAGCATTTCTTCGCTAGTCAAATAATTCACCGGCTTCCTATAAGCCGATTTGGATATATATATCTTATGAAAATAAAGAATGGACTTCTCTGGAAGAAGGAATGTCAGCGAAGGAGGGGCAGGGAACCCTGTCTCATTGAGTTCACATCTCTTCCGTCTTTCATTCCTCAGTATCATGACATTAGTAATGTGCAGAGACAAAGAACGTGTTGAGGTGATGTAAGAGTGAATTTTGGAGATATTGGTGGAATAGGCTGGGTTGTTGAAAATTACATTGAAACTCCGGAGGGACGCAACGCGGTCAAAAATTATCTCACCTCTCCTGAGGGTAGTGCAATGCTCCAGAAATTTGTCGGAACTCCAGAGGGAAAGGAAACGATCGTAAGCATTCTTCCCCACATTCTCGGAGGGCTCAACCTTCCCCCTGGAGCTGCTGCTGCGATCAACGCTGCCCTTGGCAGTAAGCAGTGAACGGTGATTCTCTTACTTTTTTCGTGAACCTTATTGAGAATTACTGATATACACCGGTAACCAAATCAGAAGACAACTGCTGTACGATCCCAGCTCCTGCAAGGTGCACAATGTCCAGTGTATCTTCTCTCCCACATCTGGTTATCAACGACTGAAATACTCCATCTATACTTCTTTTACTGCCTGAATCTCGCCCGAATCTATTGCATTAAGGAATATCTTGTAATCCTTCTCTGCCTGATCAGCATAGAGTCGTGCAAAGGTCCCGATTGCCCGGTCAAAGGTGTCGGTTTTCCCCATATACCCGTAGATCATTGAAGCATCGCCAGATCGGGCGTGAGCACGGGCAAGAGTCCAGCCACACACTTCTGCATACCTTGACAACTGGATTGGTTTCATGATCGAAATATCGAGAGAGAATTTCATATCGCGGAGCTGTCGTACATAATAGTGGATTTTATTTTTTCCGGTTGCCCAGCCGAGGAGGAGATCGCTTGCTGACTGCATAAGGCGTTGACCTACTACGATCCTTTCTCCCTGGTGAGCAAATGCGCTTTTTCCTGCATACGGCGCCAGGACTGAGGGTCCTGCTTCTTTTACCTGGAGCAACAGGGGATCATCCTCTTCTGCCATTAAGAGCGCCACACCACACCGGGTCCCGACACTCCCGACACCTACGACCTTCATGGCAATATCCTCTAAGTGATAACGGTCCAGCAATACCCGGCGTTCATAGGGCAGTGTTTCGCGATACATCTGCATCGCATCAAGCACGCCTTCAGGAATTTTTTCTTCGGGAGGGGGGTGATACACAAGAGGGAGCTGGTCGACAATGCGTCGCCTTCCATCATGGACTTGGGTAACTTTGGGGAAAACATAGTCCGCTACATTTGCTCGTGCTTCTTTTGCGATACGTTCCCTGTTTCGTTTTGCCTCTGCATCGGGTGCAGTTTTAAGAATTGTATCAATATCATACTTGGAATACCACACATCAAGCACGCTCATCGTGGAAAACGTTGCCATTGCTTCACGATATGCCCGGACACTGGCTGTTGTGATGGTTTTACAATCCTTATCTGAAAAACGATTATCGAGGGCGCCAATATAAAAGCTGGCTGCCAGGCGCTTGATATCCCATTCAAAGGGTGCCGGAAGGGTCTCGTCGAAATCATTGATATCAAAAATCAGGTTCCGCTCAGGAGTTGCAAACAGCCCGAAATTAGAGAGGTGGCAGTCACCGCAGGCCTGGACCCTGATATCGGACGTCGGGGTCTGTGCAAGGTCCATGGCCATAAGGGAAGCCGTGCCACGATAGAAGGCAAAGGCACTCTTTGCCATACGACCGTAACGAATTGGGATGAGGTGCTGGAGCCTTCCTTCACTCGACTTTTTAATAACCTTTACCGGATCTGTCCGGCTCGAAGGCATCTCAAATTCAGCGTGTGACTCCCGGGGGATCTTCTCCCGCAGGGCTTTTCCTTCCTGCCGCCGTTGTTCGCCCGTTTTATAGTCTGAAATAAATCTCGCAATACCAAACGCATCGCGTTCCACCGTCTTTTTATGCATCATACTACCACACCAGTTGCTCAGTAATTCGAGTCCTGCCGGAATCCAATAGGTATGCTCCCCTTTGTATCAATAGGGTAAAGATTTTTCTCATGAGTCTGTATTCTACGGCAGACTATCCTGTGATGTTACCGGAAGTGTTATTTTTTGGACTCTGTAGAAACAGACATGAACGGGAGTTCACACCCAGACCATGAAAATCTTCTACATACGATAGACTCCCGACTCAGGGCCTCTGCGAGGCACGGCGAGGCAGGGAGTTGTTTTGATTTTGCTCACCGATCCGCCGCGGGGGCGTCCCTTCGGGGGCGGTGGCAATCATCGTATCTGAGGGAGAGAGTTGTAACCATCCCCGTATCATATCTGAATAAAACGATTTTCAAGGGAAATGCTCAATTACAAGCTATATGCTCAAGGGGGTTTCACCCCCGCCGCTGTGGCTCTCCCGATGCGATAACCCCCGAACAGGTGCTACGTCATTATCGCTAAGCGCAGGGGCGGTATGGGGGGACAAGCACTGTCCCCTCCTTCATCGTACCAGCACCTTGAATTTCATATCAATGTAAAAGGAATTCTACAGTGCCATTTTTTGATTTTTCCCGGCTTTTTTGGTTCTCCGGGTAATTCATCTTTCTGATTTTAAAAAAAAAATTATTTGTCTGTTTTGAGAGTATTTTCGAGTTTATCAAGCCTCACGGAAATTTCCTTGTTTTTACTTTCCTGCTGGGACATATACGATTTTATTTCATCCATTCCGGTGATAACCTGTTTTTCAAAGGGTGAGGTAGTCTCCTCCGGTTCCTTCTCTTCATCCTCTTTTGCCGGCGAGGCTAACAGTTTGCTTGATATCAACCCGGCAAACGTCGCAAAGACTGCTACCCCGGTAGTCATTACCATGATACCTACCAGTCTCCCCCCACTAGTAACCGGAAACCGATCCCCGTAGCCGACCGTGGTGATGGTAACATATGCCCACCAGATCGCATCACCGGCGGTCAATATATTCGCAGACGGTGCCGCACGTTCCGCCTGAAGGACCAGGAACCCCCCTGCTTCGATGATGAGGATAACCATTAACACCAGGATATATAATGCCGATTCGGCCCGGTTCGTGGAAAGGTACGATTTGATATAGGATATCCCGTACTTTTTGACGATCCGGTATGCCTTGTATATCCGGAACAGCCGGAAGATGCGCAACGCCGGGATGACGGCCAGAAGGTCAGCCCAGCCATAATCGCGGAAGAAGTAGAATGACCGGGACGGCGCCGTGGTTAATCTGAGCCCAAAGTCGTAGATGAAGAGCAGGGTGAGGACTGCGTTGATGATGTAGACAACATTGATCGCATCCTGGTCAACTCCTGGGATATAGGCAAGAAGCATATTGAAGACCGAAAGAATCGAAACAGCGGCGATGAATAATTCATACCCGAAGTCCAGTTGCTCTCTTCGCTTGATATGTATCATGAAATTCACTACAAAAGAAATGTGGCTATAACTTAAAAAAACTGTTATTTTCGTGGAGATCTAGCTTCAAGTAATGGTGAATCGCTCAAGCTCGAAAATACCAACTCCTGATTATGGAGATCAAAATCAGAGTGATTCTCTCTAACCTCTCAAGAATGATCTTGATTTTTTTGATTCTCATTTTCATTGAGGAATTCTAAAGAGCCAAAAATTTTGTACTAAAAAATTACCGTCATGCGTAGTAATGACCGACCCGACGGGACAGTCTCCATTACAGAATAAAAAACCAAGGGGATTAAATCACCGCTTGAGGGGGTTACTTAATTTCCTGCTATAGTGCACTTTTATTTTTGAGCGGTGAGTATCCCTTCTCTTATGAAATTATGTAGGTTCTTTTTTTCATGCTCCGTTTTTGGCTCTTTCAGGAGCATTTCTTTTTAAAAAACATTACTCGATCAGACTTACACATATTTCCTGCCAATAATATAGGTATCTGGTCAATCGGGTTCTCCCAGTTCGATATAAACTGCAATATGCCCGCCATTTGACATAACATATAAATACAAACACTTCAGAGGAGTACTCCGGTAATTTTTATGGCAGTTTATGATGCAGATGAGGGTCAGGTTACTGATCTTAGGTGGGGGTCGTTCGTTCTTCTCGGATTACTCTCTATAGTGTTCGGGCTCGTTATTGCAATGTTTCCCGGTATGACAACAGCAGTGCTGATTGAACTTATCGGTATCTTCATCGTAATCGTCTCATTCGGCGTAATCATGATGTCCGCGGTTGCTCCCGGAGGCCTGAAGGGATCAATACTTCTGGCAATTCTTGGGATCATCGGGTTCTTCTTTGGGCTTGCAACAATTCTTTCACCCTTTGTGATGGGCAAGACAATCTTCATCCTCGCAGGTATTGCCCTTTTCATCGGCGGTATACTTGGTCTGGTCCTTGCAATTTCAGAAAAAGAGATGACACACCGCGGCTTGTTCGCACTCCAGGGCATCCTCTCAATTATACTGGGTTGCCTGATTATTGCCGGTCCCGTCATCGGTGCTTCACTGCTCGTCCTTCTCCTCGGAACCTATTTCGTTGTCTGGGGGATTCTCAGCGTTATTATGGGTGCCGTTATCCGGATGGCGAAAAAAGCGTAATTCAATAATTACTAAAAAGAAATTCCTTTTTTCTTCTTATCATCATTGAATGGATATTTACCAGAGACGAATATTAATGAACGATGCAAGGGCTTCCGTTGGCTGTCCGAGAATACCCGGTTCGGCACCGAGGATGAACCACGCACGGGTATCATTTGGGTTGATGGCAAGCCCTTTATCACATTAGGCGGCTGCTTCGACATCCTGTCCGAATTCGACGAGTGCGACTCCGCTACCGTCCCATGCATCGGTGTAATCCGGTTTGATGGCCAGTGCCATGTCACATAAGGCGAGGGATTCGGTATATTGACCCATTTTGAAAAAATCACAACCTTCCTTGTAATAGTGCACTGCTTGAACTTTCATGAGGTAGGATATAGAGGACCGATAATCACTGTTGTCACGAATCCTTAGTTTCGTCAGGATATTTTCCATAAAGCTGTTTTACCACCAAAACAAGCAATCACCACATGCACAGCTCAAAATGAGTGAAATAAACCCTATACGGGCTCCGATTTTCTCCAAAATTCCCCATCCTCTTTTTAAAAAACCCGTAAATCCATCCTTTTCCGTTCGTGTGGAGAATACGTCAAATTATTGCCCTGTTTGCCAAAATGAGAGCGTTTTGCACCTCACCGGATGGCTTCCAAAGCCTCCCAAACCGAGCTCTTTTCTGCCCCCTACTTTTACCCATCGGAACCCACAAACCCTGCCAGAACACGAATGTGAGGATAATCCTTATGGAGCTTTTTCCATGTTCCATTTTTACCTGATTCAGGCCATTTGAGCGGAGTTTTGCCTCCCGATAGGTGCTATTAGCGGTCATTTTAAGCTCCAATATAGCCCTCGATAGCCAAATGGACAAAGAATAAGGGGATTTCCCCAGCAATAGTTCGTTTTTCGCTGAATTAGTGTCAAAAAGCCTCCCGAAATGTGAGAACGGAGCCTGAATTGGGGAGATTAGAGTGTATTTCCTGCATTCATCTTGTCGACATCTATGAGACAAATTGACAGAGGAAAAGGGGGTTAAAAAATCAGAGATAGTTATCCAGGCTTGAAATGTTACAATATCACGATACAGGAGAGACCATTAAAGCTCTTCAAAAGCACTTTCAAACATTACGAAAACTTCGTTCTATCTTATATACAATCGAACCGGTACGTTTATTGAGAAAACTATTCATGGCAGGAACAGTATGAGTCCAGACAAAGAAAATCTCCCTTCTGAAATTGAAGAATCAAAAAATAACTGTTCGGAAAAAAGGGGCATTCATTCGTTTGTCGAGACTATGGCATTATCCAGTACATGGCTCTTCAGTCTTGCCGTAATTGGTACCGGAATAATTTCCGCCATGCTTTTTATCTATGGATTTTTATTGAGTCTCGCGGGTGCATATCATATGATCACCGCGTTTACCCTGGATATTCATACCGTAAAAGAATATTTGGGTACCTCTATCCAGATTATCGACCTTTTCCTGGTGGCAACTGTATTTTACCTGATATCAATGGGACTGTATGAACTGTTCATCGCAAAAGCACCGCTTCCCGGATGGGTGGAGATACGCAATCTTGACGACCTGAAAACGAAACTTCTGGGTCTCACGGTCATTGCCTTAGCGGTTGTATTCCTCGGTTACGCTCTCACGGTAAGTGCCGGGACCAGCATCCTCGAACTCGGTGCTGCAGTGGGCATAATGATTGCGGCCATTTCTACCTATCTCTGGGTAAAACATTAGAAGAGATCAACTAAGCTCACGGTTTTTCCCTCGAAATAAACTTCCCCACCAGCCATGAAATCAGGATTGCGATATAAAGCGTCCCGGTGATCATCTCGAACATCATTATCATTCGTGCAAAGGGAGTAGCGGCGGAGACATCAAAATTTCCCGTTGTTGTCAGGAACGAGAAACTATAACTGATAAAATCAGGCAGGTATCTGAGCTGGTTAGGGTCAATTCCACCCAGGGTGAACGAGTTAGGAACTAAAAGCTCCAGGACCAGAATCCCATATGCCCAGGTAATCCCGATCAGAAAATATACCGATATTGCACCGGCAATAATATCGAAATTAATCTTCCGTTCACGGATTATGCCGGAAAAAATGATGAGTGTCACGAATCCGAAAAAGAAGAGCGGTACGATAACTGAAGCCTGATAGTAAGGGGCTTCTCCCGTCAGGAAAAACAGTATATTAAACACTATACTCAATGCTGCAAAAAAACTCCCGATAATCAGGTGCAAGCGGTTCCCGCTGAGGGTAAAGATGGCACTCATCAGTACAAGGATAATGAGAACATACACAAGGTACTGACTGGCTATATGACCGGAAAAAAGTGGCAACAGGATGAGAAATAAAACAATCGCGATAAGATTAGACGTATACTTATTGTGGTCTCTCCATTCCAGAAATGCTGAGAATCCCGTTTTTTGGGGTTTTTCAGGATTTATCGGTTCAGAAAGGCTTGTCATAGGAAATCACCAGGCATATACAGCGGATTAGTATGAACTCAAATTCTTATCTTGATCGTTGATAAGTATTTTCATAAAAATGTGTCCCTCCCGATTACCCTGTCCCACGATAAACCGGATTCTTCCTGGTCCCTCGGGAACAAACCGGTAATTATTCTCTCGGTGGCAATCAAATCCAGAATATCCTGCACAATACTAGTTTTTTTCTTCCTGCCAGTACATACTTAGTCACCACCACCGGAGTCGGTATGATCAGCTCTCACCATCATAAAATCCGTAATAATTCCCCGCTTCTCCATAAAATCAGGGAGAAAGGGTATACCCCGGTGGATATGCATATTCATACGCATCACTCTGATGCCGCTATCAGCATTCCCTCGCTCCTCAATCGTGCAAAACACCTTGGGATGGGGGTTGCGATTACGGATCATAATGAGATCAGCGGGGTGATCGAGGCTTATAATCATTCACACGATGTGCTTGTCATTCCGGGCATTGAACTCAGTTCATGTGAAGGTCCTCATATCCTCCTGTATTTTTATTCTGCAGATGATCTCGCTGATTATTTTACCACCCATATCAAAGGAACCCTGAGAAAAAGCCAGTATATGGCAATTCAGTTGTCGGTTGAGAAGATCCTCACATCGGCAGAGAATTATACGTGTGTGAAGGTTGCTGCCCACCCGTTCGGGTATTTTGGCATCAACCGCGGCATCCTGAAATGTATAGACAATAACACGCTTCCCGAAGAAATTATCAACCATATTGATGGGATCGAAGTGATATGCGGGGGAATGAGTCATGATCTCAATGATAAAGCGGCCAGGTATGCCGGAGAGCATGATCTCCCGATCACGGGGGGGTCCGACGCACATGTACTCCCCTCAGTTGGCGGCGTAGTCACCGGAGTGAAGGCAGATACGGTCGAGGGATTTCTTAACGGGATCCTTGCAAAGGAAAGTGTCGTCATCGGATCCACAGCAAATCCCCTCCACAAAGGGATGACCGCAGGAGTAATTGCCTGGAACTATATACCCTATACCGTCTCCTCCCTCCAGGTCCACTATGAGCAGAATATTCCCCGGATGAAACGGTACCTCAATGATTTGATGAAATAATCCGGTATCTTCTGGTTTTTTAAAAAAAAAAGATATCTGAGATTACAGGACTGCGGAGAAGAGACGGGAAAACGAAGATCGTGCCTTGAAATACCGTGTACGGCTGGCATACCATGCAGGAGTAAGCTCGGTACAGACTGAAAGGTCGTTGAGATATGCCTGTTTTAATTCTCCCGCCACACGTTCATCATACATGAGTGCATTGGTCTCGAAGTTCAGCCGGAAACTCCTGATGTCCCAGTTGGCACTTCCGACAGAAGCCACGGCACCATCAATCACAATAGTTTTGGCGTGAAGGAAACCATTATCGTAGGTATACGCCCTGACACCCGAGTCAAGGAGTTCCTCAACATAGGAATGGCTGGCCCAGTACACAAACATGTGATCCGGTACTGCAGGGATCATTAACCGCACGTCAACTCCTGACTGGGCCGCGATGCGGAGTGCATCCATGATACTCCCATCGGGGATAAAATAGGGGGTTTGAATATACACCGATTCTGTTGCTGTATTGATCATCTTGATGTATGATTCCTTTACCGGGTTCCATTGCGTGTCAGGCCCACCGGAAACTATCTGGATCGTAGAACCTTCCGGGAGAGGACTCTTGTGGAAATAGCGCTCCTGAACTTCCAGGTTTTCCTTTGATGCGAAATTCCAGTCGAGATAAAACCGCATCTGGGCAACCAAAGCACCGCTCCCTTTGATCCGTACTGCAGCATCCCTCCAGTATCCCCAGCGTTTGTCCAGCCCGAGATAATCATCACCGATGTTAAAGCCTCCGATAAATGCCGTCTCACCATCAATGACCGCAATTTTCCGGTGGTTGCGGAAGTTGACCCGGAAGTTAAAATAGGAAACCAGGGAGGGGAAAAAGACTGCGTGCTTTCCTCCGGCAGCAGTGAATTCATCATAAAAATATTTGGGAAGTCCGCCACTTCCGACACCGTCAACAAGGAGCCGTACTTCCACTCCTGCACGAGCCCTTTCGGTGAGTGCCTTCATGATGTCCCTGCCGAGGCCGTCGTCTTTGAGAATAAAATATTGCATATGCACATGGTCACGGGCTGAGCCAATTTCCTTAATCAGGTCAGCGAACTTGGCTTTCCCGTCCGTGTAGGGGGTGATATGGTTATTGGTCGTGATCAGAGCCCGGTTATTCTGGAGCAGCAGAAGGGCCATCCTCTGGTAGGCACCGGACCATCGATCGGTCAGCTTGCCCTCTTTTGTTTTTATCTCCTTTATCTGCGATGCCATCAGGTCGGTTAATTTCTGATCGGTCTCCTTCTTGAGGGAGAACATCTTTTCTTTCCGGTAATTCTGGCCAAAGACCAGGTATAAAAAAAATCCGAGGAACGGCAGCAATAACAATGCGAGAATCCATGAAACTGCACGGTTCGGATTTTTTCTCTCAACAAACACAATTGTGATGGCAAAAAAAATATTTACTACGAAAAATATCGGATACAGGAAATAGTAGATCGCCTGCAGGAAATCCCATATCTGCACCAGAAGATCGGAGACCATGGTAATACACCTCAGCACGGTATAATTTCAAAACACCGTTGAAGGATACTTTAATACCCAAACCTAAATAGTTAACTAAAATTTTGAGGAGATGTACCCGGCTTTGAAAAAATGGACTACAGAACTTTACGAAATTTTAATTTGTAAAATTGAAATAAATTGATTCAAATGAGTGTTGGAAAATCTCCAAAACTAAAAAAAAAGAGGGGGACTGACCGGGATACAATCCCCGGCTTCCCACCGTTCTTATTTCTTTTCTTCAGGTTTTGCGGCTTCTTCTTTTTTCGCTTCTTCCTTGCCCGCTTTGCGTCCTTTGACTGCTTTAACTGCAACAACTTTACCTAATAGTCCCATTCAATGTTCCCCCCTGGCCCAACTGAACAACAAAGACTTTTTCGTCTCTTGAGGTTGGACTGACAAATAGTCCTACTCGCTCTGATATAAATTTTTGTGTATTTGCAGCGATGAGAATGTTCTCCGTTATGAGAGAGAAAATTGGCTCTGAAGAAAGGCTCTATTCAGAACTGAACGCTCACCGGGGTTGAACCCCTGCCGCTTTTGCATGAAAAAGGTAGTGACACCAGATGATGAATCACCTGAAATAATTATCCAAAAAAAGGATTCTGTCACGAGAAAAAAAACCATCGTTATGTGTTCTTGTGCCTGCCAAAGAATGATTGTCCACTGTCCGGTAGTTCGGCTGTCTGAATCTTTTTAAAAAAGGGTAAACCACTTATAAATTGAAAAAAAAAGTATCTCATTTTTTCCGACATACTCGATGCTGTAAAAAAGAATGCGCAGTTCTATCGCATTACGGGGATCGCCGCAACGGCGGGGGCTGAGGCATTTCCGAAGCCCCCAGGAGTGTTATGAGAGACGTATCCTGAGTGAGTTATAAGAAAAAAGTAGGTGCTAAACTTGAAGTTTACCCTAAAAAAAATTAATTAATATCTTGTTAGTCTCATCGCTTTTTCATCAGGACAACGGATAATAAACCCATAATAGAGAGAGCTGCCACGATCGGCATCAGAGAGACAGGGGATGCCGTGGTTGGCTGAGCCAGTGGAGTAAGAGCCGCATCGATCACTACATTCTGCCCGGGGCTTATTGAGCCCGAGTCGGTATAGGTTTTATAGCCTTCCAGTCGGAGTTCAATCGAATAAGTCTTTGTTTCAGCTATAGGCACATTCTCGAATGATAACGGGGTAACACCCTTATAGGCATTGTTGATGTAGACATCTGCCCCGCTTGGCTTGGAATAGATCTCCGCGCTCGCAGTTGTTGGTTTCGCTGAGGCAGGCTGGAGAGCCGCTGATACCTTCGCTGTTGTTCCTGCCACAATCGTCGCAGTCGTTGAATAATCCTGGTAACCGGATTTTTTCAGGACCGTTGAATAGGCTCCCGGAGATAGTCCGGTGATGTAAAGAGGGCCGGAGGCGCGAGTTTCTCCCTGGTAAGCACCGTTGAGATAGACCGAAGCACCGTAGGGTGTTGAGGAGACGTCAAGATCACCGGTGGTCGGACTCACGAGCGGGGAGAGCGTGACGGAAAGTGATGTCGTCTGTGCGTTATTCACCGTAGCCGTTTGTGTATAATCCTTGTAGCCGGATTTTTTCAGGGTTACTGTATGGGGACCGACAGCAAGGTTGCCGACGACCTGGTTGGTGAGCCCCTCGTAGATGGTATCCACATACAGGCTGGCCCCGACGGGAAGCGAAGTGACGGATAATGACCCGATTTGCTGATTTGGTACAAGGGTGGCATACACGTTGCTTGTTGCACCCGGTTTTACCTCTATACTGGTGGAGTATAATTGGTACCCGGACTTTGACACCTGAACATTGTGCCATCCTGTGCTGACAGCATTGAACGTCCCGGGAGTGGTAAGCTGGTCATATCCGTTATCCAGGATCGCTGAGGCACCTGACGGGTTTGAATTCACATAGATATTTCCTGTCTGGACAACCGGGTTGAGTGATGCAAAAACACTGATAGTCTGATCGGCAGACGGATTCCCGGAATAAAACTGGCTCCAGGTCTGGTAGCCGGATTTTGAGACCGTGATTGTGTGATCAGGAGTCCCGGTAGTGCTAACGGTAATGGTGACCGGGGTTATCCCATAGTTCGTCCCATCGAATAAAACACTTCCCCCGGTTGGGTCTGAACTAACCTTGTAATATCCCTTCTGGCTGCCGGGAGGGGGAGTTGTCTGGGTCGGTATTGGGGTCGGTGTTGGGGTTGGAGTCGGGATCGCGACCAGGACTGCGTTGACTGCAACGTGTTGTCCTACTGCCGGAGTATTAACATATTTACTCCATGGCTCAAATCCCGCTTTATTGACGGCGATTGTATGCCCTGAAGCACCCACGATCACGGTCGCCGTCGTTGGTGTTGTTCCGACCGGCGTGCCATCAACCGTAGCAGCTGCACCGCTGGGACTTGATGTGATGTCATAAAATCCCGATTCTCCAGTGGGCAGGGTGCTAACATTAGCAGATACGATACCTATCATCGCGATTGCGATGATTAGCAATACCAGAAACATCTTTTTCATAATAACAGTGAACTGGCTTTTTTGATTAATAAAAGAATCGCTATTTTCCTGGGAAAGGATGATTTTAACATAAACGAAAAAATTACACAAAAAAAGGATTCAGGCAAGCCTTGCTATTTTGAACAAGTGCATACTAAACAAGTGCATACTCTCTTATGATAACCTGAATTCTATTGTTCAGCGGTTCTCATCTAAAAAAAATAAAAGAGAGTAATCAGTGTCTTGTTAGTCTCATCGCTTTTTCATCAGGACTATGGATAATAAACCCATAACAGAGAGAGCTGCCACGATCGGCATCAGGGAGAGAGGGGATGCCGTGGTTGGCGGAGGCAGCGGTGTAAGGGCGGTGTTGATCACTACATTCTGCCCGGGGCTTATCGAGCCCGAAGTGGTATAGGGTTTATAGCCTTCCAGTCGGAGTTCAACCGTATACGACTTGGTAGCATCTATCGGCATATTCTCGAGGGATAATGGCGTAACACCCTTATAGGCATTGTTGATGTAGACATTTGCCCCGCTTGGCTGGGAAATGATCTCTGCGCTCGCAGTTGCGGGCGGTGTTGAGGCAGGCTGGAGGGCCGCTGACACCTTCGCCGTTGTTCCTGCCACGATCTTCGTGGTCGTTGTATAATCCTGGTATCCTGACTTTTTCAGGACGGTTGTGTAGGTTCCGGGGGATAGCCC
>Ga0315288_10003978_pt1 | contig 18824 bp, 20 predicted proteins | sample YL17G11_20_MG_FD_203454 | JGI IMG/M metagenome (GOLD analysis project Ga0315288, IMG submission 203454) | Sediment microbial communities from Yellowstone Lake, YNP, Wyoming, USA - YL17G11_20 | ecosystem: Environmental > Aquatic > Freshwater > Lake > Sediment | place: USA: Wyoming | collected... | reverse complement strand
AGACGTGCTCCGGCATCGGACAGATGTATCTCACGGCCTTCGATTCGTCGGACGGGCCGGCGGCAGGCATGCCCTCATGGCCGGGGGCTTGCGCGCCAACGACGGCGGGGCCTTCGCGGCCGGTGGTTTCGGCCCCGCCGGGCTTCTTCGGCTCCAGCATTTTCTGAATGGCCTCGCGGAGCTGGCTTTCCGAGTCGAGCATGAACTGACCCGAAGTGACAATCCGCTCGCCTTCGCTCAGTCCGCTCAGGACTTGATACATGTCGTTCTCCGCCTGCGGGCCGAGCGTGACCGTGCGCGGGTCAAACTTCCCGCCCTCCAAAGCCACGAAGACGGTGGTCTTCTCGCCGCTGCGCAGGATGGCCATGTCGGGAATCAGCAGCGCGGAGGGCTCCAGTTCCGACGTGACCTGGACGGTGGCGAACATCCCCGGTTTCAGGAAGTACCCGGGATTGTGGAACTCCATGCGCACCCGCGCCGTGCGCGTCTTCTCATCCACGTTGGGATAGAGGTAGGTCACTCGCCCGCGGAACTCACGGTCGGGTAGGTACGAGAGGGTGACAGTGGCTTCCTGGCCCAGCTTGACGTAGGCCAGGTCCTGTTCGTAAATCTGGGCTTGCACCCACACCAAACCCAAATCCGCCAACCGGTAGATCTTCATGCCCGGCTCCACCATCTGGCCCTGGACCACGATTTTCTCGACCACGAAACCGTCCATGGGCGCCAGGATACGCAAGGTTTTGCTGGGCTGCCCGGTGCGCTCCAATTCGACGATTTGCCCGGGGGAAATGTCGAAGAACTTGAGCTTGGTCAAGGCACTGGTCCGCAATCCCGCGGCGCCCGACGCGTTGGTGGGCGAACTGATGGCCAGCAGGTATTCCACCTGCGCGCTGTAGAGTTCGGGCGAATAGATTTCGAACAGCGGATCGCCGCGATGCACCCGCTGGCCGGTGGCGTCCACGTAAAGTTTCTCGATCCAGCCTTTGAACTTGGTGGTCACGTCCTCGAGTGCGGTTTCATTGTAATCGACGCTGCCTACCGTGCGAATGGTGCGGCGCAGCGGCCCGCGCGTAACCGCGGCGGTGCGGATGCCCATATTCTGGGTGGTCACCGGGTCAATCGCGATGGTCTGCGACTGGGCGGAGGTCGCTTCCTCCTCATAGACCGGGACCATCTCCATCCCCATCGTATCCTTGCCCGGCGTCTGCCGCACTTCGCCCGGCATCATGGTGGATTTGTAGTATTTCATCTTCCGCTCGCCGGAGGTGGCGGAGGCGCCGCCCTCAGTGCCCGCGGCTCCTCCCTGCTTGCGAATGGGCGTGAGCTTCATGCCGCAAATCGGGCAGTTGCCGGGCTTGTCCTGGATGACCTGCGGGTGCATGCCACAGGTGTAAAGCGTTTTGCCTTCCCTTGCGGTTTCACCGGCGCTGGCCGCGTGGTTGTGGCCGGTGGAACGACCGACGAAGAACGCGCCGACGCCGACTCCGGCGACGGCAATGATGGCGAAGATGATTTTGGCCTTCATACGCATATTGTGAGGAGCAAAATGCCGATCCAGTCCAGGTGTTTCCCGATGAAGTTCATGGTTGGTGTTGGTCGGAACGTTTTGGCGCTGGTGAAGAAAGGTCGGGCGGCGAAGCCAGCGCCGGCGCGCCTGTCGGCGGCACGCCCGCGATCATCAGGGACAATTCGGCCAGCACGATCTCGCGGCGCGTGCGGGCTTCGACTTCGGAAAGCTGGAAATTCAACAGCGTGCGCTCGGCGTCAATGAGGTTGAAGAATTCAATCTGCCCGGAGAGGTAACCGGAGCGCGCGATTTCGAGCGACTTGCGGGCCTTGGGAATGAGTTGGTTTTGCAGCAAGGCCAGCGTGCGCGTGGCTTCGCGGTAGTCGTAAGCCTTCATCGCGAAATCCACCGTGAGCATGACTTGTTCGGAGGTCAGCCGGGCTTCAGCCGCGCGCTTGTTGGCTTGGGCCGCGGCGATCTGCGCCGCGATCTTGTCGCGCCAGATGGGCAGCGTGACGCCCAGCGTCGGCCGCGTCATCACTGGTGAAGCCTTGGCGTCGGCTTCGATGCCGACATTGAAGTCGGGCAGCTTGCTGGTGCGCGCCAGCCGGATGCCCGTTTCTGCCATGCGCACGTCGGCTTCCATCGCTTTGAGACGCGGGTTGCGGGCGAACGCCGCGGCCAGCAGATCGTCCGCGTTCAAATCCAACGGCGTGGTTTCAAATCCGGCTGGCACGGGCGGGTCGGCTTGATCGCGCGTCAGCCCCAGCGCTCCCTTGAACTGCGCGAGCAACGGATTGCGAGAGTCTTCGAGATTGGCGACTTCCGTGGTGAGCTGGTCCTGCTCGATCTGAGCGCGATACACGTCCTGGAGTGTGACTTTGCCGACTTCATTCTGGGCGCGGGCGCTCTTTTCGAGTTCGGCCAGCAGACCGAGTGTCTCGCGGTTGATGCGGATGCGCTCATCGAGGAAATGCAGGATGTAATAGGTGCGCTTGACATCGAACGCGGTCTGAAGCACCGCCGTTTCAAAACCGTAGTACTTGGCCTGGCTCTCTGCGGACGCTACGTCGGCGCGGATGCGAAGTTTCTTTACCCACGGCAGGTCGGTCATCAGCCCAGGCACCACTGTGGTCACCACCTCCTGAATGTCCAGTTCCAGCGTCAGACGCGGGTCGGGCAGCGACCGTTCCAGCGTGATGCGCTCCACCGCCGACGCGTAGTCGTAGTAGGCCGCCTCGACACGCGGCTGGTTCAGCATGGCGTAAGTGAGGAAGGCGCCCAGCGTGGCGTTCGTGTCCAGCGTGGGCAACGTCGCCTTGCGGTCGCCGGGCCGATACACTTGCGTCACCGCTTTCAGGTCCGCCCGTGACTGGCGTTCGCTCTTGGTCGGAACGCCCTTGCACCCGGCGAGGAAGAGGCCGGCCAGAGCCAGGCCCAGCCACGGCAGAGAACGCCGCCAGCATTCGAGTTGGAATGAAATCTTCATGCGAAGTGTGAAATTAGCGCCTGCGACGAATACCACAATCCCTCAAAAGGTCTAGCCCAGAGCCTGCGGCCTCAGTGGTGGTGGCCGGGCGTGCCTACAGCCAAAGCCTGCTCCCCGCTCCAGACGACGAGGGGCGTGGACAGGCTTGTTCGCGGTCTCGCCACCGCAAGGAAGCGCCTGCGTTCAATGCTGGTGTTGATGGGCCGGCGGAGCGCTGTCTTTGTCGGATGATCCGCAGCCCGAAGCCAGAACTACCATCCCCACCAAGAGTACGCCCAGGAAAAGGGCGGTCACGTTCTTTATCAGTATGTTCATAGTCATATGTCGTTGTCCTGCAGCAGGTGTGTTGGCATCCGATGCGCCGCCTGCCGCGGGCGCCTCGATGGTAGGCCGCACTGGCGCCGAACATCTCTCACCTAGGGCGCACGGCGGCTTTTCCCTCGAAGGAATGTGCGCTGGCCGGCGGTGTCAGTGCTGGTGACCCGAATGAGACGGAGCGTTGTTGGACGATGAGGAGTCATCGGCAGTCTCGCATCCCGCGAGGACGATCATGCCTCCAATGAGGATCAGGAACAAGGTTGCTTTGAAACCAAGGCGCTTCAGCGTTTGCATGTTTGTCATTTTCTGTTGGTGCATTGTTTTGTGTTTCGGTGCCTGCGGCAGCGCGAGGTTTGTCGCTGCGCGCCAAGCACCCTTTTCTTGCAGTGGAACATTCGTGCTCCACACCTCGCATACGCCGGACGGGGCAAAAGCCCTCAGCCTTTTTTCATGGCAATGAAGTGGTCTGAGGACGGTTCGAAGCTTCGGCCTCGTCGAGCATGGCGGTGAACACCTCCGCGGTGCGGCTCCCTGTGAACCGGCGAACGACGTTCCCCTGAGCGTCCAACAGCACGTAGCTGGGAAAACCATGCACATTGAACCGAGAGGCCATGCTGGCCTTGGGATCGAGCAACACAGGATGATTCACGGACAGTCGAGCGGCTGCGGCGCGGGCGTCGGCCTTGCTTTGGTCTGGGCTGAGTTTCGATTTCGCGGCCGGGCCGTGGGCGTGCCCTCCGCCGTGCTCAGGGTCATGCCCCCCGCTGCTATGGTCACCGCAATCATCTTGCTTCCATACGGCCGGGTCGGAAGCGATCGCTAGGACCGCAAATCGGTCAGTGCGCGTCTGTGCAAGCGTCTTCAGGGTGGCTTCATCGGCGAAACTTGCCTCTTTGGCGGGGTGCCAGAAGGTCAGGAGCACCGTCTTGCCGCGGAGATCCGACAGACGCACGGTTTTTCCTCTCGTATCCTCCAGCGCGAAATCGGTCATGGGCCTCCGGCGGGCGCTGTGATCGTGTCGTAATGCTACGGCACCCGTCGGGAATTCCGTGTGGTGTCGTCGCCACCATTCCCGCCAGCCGTCGCGTCCTTGTCGGATGGAGTCCCAGTCCGGGAGCGGCAACGGCGCATCCCCAATCGGCACAAACCGGGGTAGCGCCTGAGTCATCCGCAGTCCGAAATCCTGTCCCGTCACCCGGCGCAACAGCGTGCCCGCGCAGACCACGACACGTGGGTCAGCGTCAGCCAGCAGGCGCGCGGCGACGGCCACATCGTTGGAATTCGCAATGGGGAGGAGGTGCTGCAAACCCAACACGCGGATGGCCGGATCGGCGTCGGCCAGTTGCTCATGCAGGATGCTGCGCAAGGCCGGGTGTTTTTGCGATGTCAGGAGGTTGAACGCCAGTTCCCGCACCTCTGGGTCGATGTCGCACACGGCCTCCTGCACGAGGGGTGCGAGCTTTTGGACGAGTGCCAGCTCAGACGCCAACGAACGGTTGAGCCGGTTCATCACAAACAGCCGACCCGAAGTGTTTCCGCTCCGCCAGATTCGTTCCAACGCCGACTCGGAATGGCCGTCCGTTCCCGCGATCTCCTCGAGCACCGCGTCGGAGGGCGCGTCCGATCGCAGCGCCAAGACCGAGAGTGAATGACGCCGCACCGGGCCTCCGAACAAGACAGCGCCCACGGCGACCACCGCCAAAATACCGAGAGCCCGGCGATTGCGTGCGGCGCGTGGCTGGTTTGGACTACACGCTGACTCCTCGCTGAAACTCGGAAATAGGTTCATGCGATTTGGGGTTGAAGGCTGTTGTCGTTGTACGTTCATCGAAGTCGGCCCACTGCAACACTGAGTCCCGACAGGCGCGCAGATGCCTCGTTGTTCGAGACGCTCTGCTTGTGACTTCGAAGTCGTTCAGGAGTCGGTGAGGATGAACACACGGGTGGTGAAGCGATTGCCAAAAAGCGGGCTTCGATAGTACAGACGCACATGGTCTCCGGCTTGCATATCGGCCGCTGGGACGCGGCGATGGTCTTTGTAGATCGGGGCCCAACGGGGCAGATCGAAAACCCACATACGCGCGGGCTCTCGCAGAGCCACCCACAGGTGGCGGTTGTGGGAGTCAACTCGCTCCACGACCCCCTCAACGCGACGACTGCGAATGTTCCCGGCTTCTGTTGACACGATGCCTAGCAGCAGCAGTCCGACAATGGTGAGCAGTCGCATGCACTGTGGCGTGGAACGTGTGCGACTCGGTGGCGCACTAGACGGGGAGGTCGGCATGCTGCATTTTGTTCGTTCGAAGACCGGTCTCACCCTCCGAGGACTGTCCCGCATGGCGTGGTCGTCCGAAGGATGCCGAGCACTCGGCGGCTCGCTCTTCGGACGGGCCGCCGCAGCGCAAAGCGCCAACACAAACACGCCCGCCAATAGCGTCCAGATTGTGAGGAACAACGCAATGATCACAGCAGACTGTTGAGTATGATTAAAGCCAACGCTTCTTCGCCGTCACACGCAGGTGTGGTGGTAAAGCCCGCGTGGTCTAATGTTCGCGCCACCATCAGGCGGTTCATTGCATCGTCATCCACCACCAGGATTCTCTCGGTTGTATTGGCAGGTCCCATAAACAGGTCTCGGTCATGCTTACGATTCGCATGGCGTCATCCCTCGACGCAATGTGGACGCGGGGGCGCGAACCCTTGGCGCGTCGCCGTGTCCCGAGGTTGACAGCCAAAGCGCGCTGGCGGGTCGCCAAGTGGGTGAGGTTGAGGGAAGCCCCGCTGAGGAAACGCCCCGACCAGCGCGGCAAAGAACACAAAAGGCGTTGCGACGGGTGTTCATCACGTGCAGCCCGGCTTCACCGCGGCCACGGCTGATGAACGAGTGTCACCGGGGTCGGATTGGCCAGATTGTCTGACACCGGGCAACGCGTTTTCACCGTGTCCAGCCAACGCTCCAGTGTCGGGGAATCGGCGTCAGTGTCCGCTCGCACGACGACTTCAATGGTTTTGAAGCCGACGCGGTCGGCCGTGGTGTCACCGAAAAGACGGGCGGGATTCAGCGCACCGGTCGCGGTGATTTCCAGATGGTGCAGATCCAGCCCCATTTCACGCGCGGTGAGATGCGCCACCACGTTGATACACCCAATGAAAGCGGCCAGGAGATACTCGACGGGATTGGGGCCGCGGTCCTCGCCCCCGAGACTGGGCGGCTCATCAATCACCAGTCGGAACTGGCGCGCCTCGGCCACCAGACGGGCGGCATTCTCGGAACGGCCAGTCACAGAAAAGGTCAGATCAGTCATGCAATGCAATGCTCTCGGCGATGGGGTTGTCGGTGCAGCGAGGGAGATGGCTCATCGTGCGGTCACTGCGGCAGGTGAAGCCGCCACCGCGTTTTCCACCGCGGCTTTGGCCTCGGCGGCCAGCGGCGTGCTCAAGTATCGTTCGCCGGTCGAGCACGCGACCGTGACAATCATCTTCCCCTTGTGTTCGTGCCGCTGAGCTACCTGGATGGCTGCCCACACGTTGGCGCCGGAGGAGATGCCGGTGAGAATGCCTTCTTCTTTGGCGAGCCGCCGCGCCATCGCGAAGGCGTCATCATTGCTCACCTGGATGCATTCGGTGATTTGCGGTCGTCCTTCCTTGTCCTTTAGGTGGAGATTCGACGGAACGAACCCGGCGCCGGTGCCCTGAATCTTGTGCGGGCCAGGCTTCGGGGGCAGGCCCGCCAGGGTCTGCGAAATCACCGGCGAGTCTTTCGGCTCGACGGCAATCGCCTGGAAGGAAGGCTTGCGCGGCTTGATGACGTCGTGGCAACCGGTGATTGTCCCGCCGGTGCCGATCGCCGCGACGAGAATGTCCACCTGTCCGGCCGTGTCCTCCCAGATTTCCTCCGCCGTGGTGAGCCGATGAATTTCCGGATTGGCTGGATTCTCGAACTGCTGGGGAATCCACGAATTCGGCGTCTCTTTGGCCAAATGCTCCGCGCGCGCAATCGCCCCTTTCATGCCTTCGCTGCCCGGCGTCAGCACCAGTTGCGCGCCCAGCATGGCGAGCAACGTACGCCGTTCGAGCGACATGGTCTCCGGCATGGTGAGAATAAGCCGGTAGCCCTTGGCGGCAGCCACGAAAGCAAGGGCGATGCCGGTGTTGCCGCTGGTCGGTTCGATGATGATGGTGTCCTTGGTAAGCAGCCCGCGTCGCTCGGCGTCCTCAATCATGGCCGCACCGATGCGGTCCTTGACGCTGCCCAGCGGGTTGAAGAACTCGCACTTGAGCAGGACGCTGGCGGCCAGTCCTTGCGCAACGCGATTGAGTTTCACGAGGGGCGTGCGCCCGACGGTTTCGATGAGGTTGTTGTAGATTCTGCTCATAGCGATAGGAGGGCGTGCTGGCGCCGAGGCGTCGGAGGTGGGGGAACTCCGGGGAGGGGAGGAACGCCCGGCGCAGCACGCTCAAGTGTTTTCATCGCATGGTTGGAAGTTTCCTGGTGTCCGAATTCCCGCAGCAGCGATGAGATGAAGCGCCGGAAGATCCGCCTTGGCCGTTGTTCTTGTTCTGGTCCGCGACCGCATTCGTCGCTGAACACGTTTCGGAGCCTGATTCTGCGGCGGTCGCTGGGGGAGTGGCCGGTCTGGCTGCAAACAGCCCGAACACTTTGCCGAGTAGCTTTTTCATAGGTCTTTCTCTGGTGAGTTGCCTTTGGGCAACCTTAGTGTTGATGAGCCGTCGGGGCATTGCGGCAGCCCCGGGGCTGAGGGTGGGAGCGAGTTGACGGACGACGGCGCGCTCGCGGGAGCAGTCGCTGTCGCGACTGGCGCTGATGTTGGCGCGTAGGAGCAGCCGCCTCCGAAATGGTGACAGCCGGTCAGCAACAGGACGGCGATCGCGACGCCGAGCGCCGCAACGACGAACGTGATGTTCGCTTTCATGGAGAAGTGAGAGGCGGACAGCTTGTGTGAGCGTGATCACGGTAATTGAGGGAGAGTGTTTCACGATGATCGATGGGATGGGTGGAGGCGGGCATTGGCGGTGGGGGGAGAGCGGCGGGTAGCGGTTTCAGGGGAGGGTGGCTCTGAGTTGACGCAAGCAGGCCAGGGCGCGCTGGCGGCCTCGTTCCTGTTGGGCGCGGTTCAACGCCGGCGCCGGCGGTTTTGGGGGCTGGGGTGGAGGAGGCGGGCGCAAGCGCAGGCGGCTGATCTGGAGGTCTTCCTCGAAGCGGTCGGGTTGGAGGAGGTTGGAGAGTTTGAGGGCGCCGACGTTGCGACGTTGGGCGCGGATCTCGCGCTGGAGGTAGGTGATGACCGTGCGGAGTTCCTCGCGGGAGTGACCGGTGCGCAGGAGTTCGAACCACCTCCTTTCGCGGTCGAAGCCCAGGCGGAGGGATTGGCCGGTGAGTTGGCAGTAGAGTTGGTGAGCTTGGTGGATCGCGGTGGTGTCCACCGAAGGCGGTGCTGGGCTGGAGGGGGATAGGGTCATGGGAGGGAGCGTTTGGGGGCGGGTTTGGGATCCAGGGCGAAGACTTCGAAGAAGAGTTTTTCGTCGAGTTGGTCGCGTTGCTGGCGCGCGGCGGCGGCCAGGAGGTCGTTGGCGAGGTTCATGAGGAGGCGCAGGTTGCCGGCGGCATGTTCGCAGAGGGTTTGGAGGAGGGAGGGGCTCAGGAGTTTGGGGTTACCCGCGGCCTGGAGCAGGTGGTTGAGGCAAGCCAGCAACTGTTGGGGCGGTAAGGCTTGGGTGCGCAGGCGGCTGCGGATGCGGCTGGCCAGGGGCAGGAGGTCGGGGCTGTCGAACTGGGGGGCCAAGCGGTGATCGCCGGCCAGGATGACGGTGAGGATGGAACGGGAGTCCAGGTCGGCACTGGCCAAGAGGCGCAGTTCGGAGGCGAGGGCGACGCTCATTTCCTGGGCTTCATCGAGGAGGAGGACGGGACGGTAGAGGGAGGTTTCGATGTGGTGGTGCCACTGGTCGCGGAGGGCCTTGGCGCTGGCCCAACGGTTGTGGGGCTTGAGGGCCACGCTGAAGAGGTCCCCCAGTTCGCGGTAGAAGTCGGCCAGGGAGGCCTGGGGGCGGGTGAGGACACCGACGGTGACGTCGCGCAACTGGCCCAGACGTTGGGCCAGGATGCGCAGGGCGGCGCTTTTGCCGGTGCCGGGGTCGCCCACGGCCAGGGCGAAGCCGCCTTCGCCGATCTGCTGTTCGATGCGCCAGCAGAAGCTTTCGATGGACGGGGGCACCCAGAGAGCGGCCGCCGGGATCTGGGAGGAGAAGGGGTTGAACTTGAGGCCGTAGAGGGCGAGGAGTTTTTTGTTCATGCGGGTTTGGGGGTGATTTCGTCTTTGGGCAGATAGGCCGGAGGCAGACCGGTGGGGGCGTAGTCTTTGAGGAGTTTCTGCAACAGGGGCGCCAGGGTTTGCGGGGGGGCGGCCGGGGTGTCGGGGGCCCCGGCGCGGCGGGCGCGCTGGCCGTCGGCATTGCGCTGTTTGTCTTGGGGAAAAAGCCGGGCGAGGAACGCGCCGGTTTTGGGGTCGGTGAGGTGGACGGTGCTCAGGTCCCAAGAGGCCGAGCGCACGGTGACCCAGGGGAAGTGGCTGTAGCGGGAGGGGATCTCGAAGCGGATGCCGCCCAGGCTGATCGTGCCGTCGGAGCGGCGCACGGTGCGGCGGACTTCGGCGGTGAAGGCGCGTTCGAGGTCTTGGCTGGAGGGACAGGGGCGACCGACGTCGGGGACCTGGAGGTAAGCCTGCACGGGGCTTTGTCCCAGTTCGGAGTGGGGCTTACGGTTGTATTCCATCTCCAGCCAGGCCAGCGTCGCCTCGTTGAGTTGGCGCAAGCTCAGATCCGGGACATCTTCGAGCATGGGCAAGAGCCGGCCTTCGACCTGGCCCCAGAAGGCCTCCTGTTTGCCGTTCTGGTAGGGGCTGTAGGGGAGCGTGGTTTCGTGGACGATGCCCAGGCGGGCCAGGCCCTGGACGGTTTCGGCGGCGAGCATGGCCGAGCCGTTATCGGTCATGAGGGCCCGGGGGAGGGCGCGCTTTTGAAATCCCTGGCCCAGGCCATGGCCAAGTTCCTCGGCCCCTTCGGCCAGGTACCCCTGGGCATGGCACCCCAGCCGCGAGCGGTCATCCAGGATGCCCAGCAGGAGGGGATAGGCATACTGACCGCGCTCCAAGAGGACGCGCACGGAGCCGTGGTGAAAGTCCAGGTGCCACAGGCCGTTGACGTAGGCGCACTGATAACTGCGGACTTCCCGTTGTTCGAAGCGGTGCTCGGCGGCTTGGGCTCCGGGGCTGTGCCGGGGGCCGCGACGCAGGCGCTTGAACAGGCCGTGGGCTTGGAGGAAACGCCGGACCGAGGCGTAGGAAGGGGGCGGGCCCAAGTCGGGTTGTGGCTCGAGGAGCACGGCCAGGTTGTCGGCATGCAGTTGATAACTCCAATGGGGATGTTGCCGATGCTGGGTGGCCAGAAGCTCTCCCAGCCGCAGGCTTAAGGAGGGGTGTTGGCCGGCATCGGAACGGACCTTGCGCCGCAGCGCCGCCACCGGATCCTGCTTCGCGCTCAGAGCGGCGTAATACCAGCGTTCGATCGTGGAGCGACCCCACCGCACTCCCTGACCGGTGATCGGATGACGCCAGGTCTGGGACGCCAGTTGATCCAGTTGGGCCTGGAGTTGACCGCGCTCGGGGGGAGCCGCCAACAAGGGACCGATCACGCTGAAGCGGAAGTGCGCCCACTGCTGGTGGGAACGAGGGAAGGGAGGTTGCTCAGGCATGGCCAGGTCGGGCTTGCGGGTTCAGGGTCGTTCGTTGCCGTTGCCGCCGGTTCTGCCACCGCCCCGGACGCCCTGCCACCGGCATCCTCTGCGGGACCCAGAGCCTCCCTTACTCAACCCGACCCGCGGCGGGCGAACTCAACGGGGCCAGGAACCGGAGCAGATCCAGAAATCGATCACGCCGCTCCATCTCGAAGCGCAGACCCAGCGACCGCGGCAACGTCCGCTCGCAGACCCGCGGCCAGAACCGGGCACGGGCGGCTTTCCAGAAACCACTGCGGACGAACGTCTCCAGCCACCATTGGCGCCAGCGTACCAAGGTCCGGCGGGCAATCCCCAGGGACTCCCGCAGCCGCCGCACCCGCTCCTCCTTCAGACCGTGGACCATCGCCGAGACGAGCACGACCACCAGACCCGCATACACCCGCCGTCCCAGAAAACGCACCGAAACCGGCGTCAACCGCCGTCGACAGCCCTCCCGGGCGCAACAGAAGCTCAAGCGCTCATCCCCCGGCGGACCCCCACGCGGTTTGCGCTCGTAATCGGCCCGGTGCACTTTGCCGCCGCAGTGCCGACACCCCTGCAACCGCGCCTCCTCCGCCAAATCCGCATCGACTTTCTCCAGCAACTGATATAGCTCCTGATCCGCCAGATGCTTCTGGCACCCAGTCTCTCCGTCTTGATGTTTCACACCCTCAGAGGGAGAGCAAAAGCCCCCGCGGAGCAAGCTCCACGGGGGCCCATCATCGCCGACCGGCAATCCCAGAAACTGAGGGACTCCTACCCCTCTCCCTCACCTACCTTGCCCAAAATCTGCACTCTTTCCCTCCACTTCCTCGTCCAGGCTCAGTGCTTGCTTGTGTGCTTGTTTCTTAATGCGGCCCCAAGGGGAGGTGGACCGGCGAAGGAAGGTCACTTCAGCCGGCCCGCTGCGGCGCTCAGTGCGAGTGCTGGTGCTCGGGCGTTTTCTGGTCTGCCGCTCCGTGTTCGTGTGAATCGCCTGAACTGCATCCGGTCAGCGCGAGGCCAACCAGAAGGCCCGTCAGGACGGTGAGGGGACTGAGTCGTGTTTGTTTCATTTTCATTTGCTGGTTTCTGTTTTGCGATTTCGCTGGCTGGCTTCGCCTGCTCCCAGCGGAGTGGTGCGACCTCCCCCTGCTGCGCGCGGGCGGGCTTAATGGTGGCCGGCGTGAGGATCACCGCCGGAGCCGGGACTCTCGGACAGCCGGGCCACCGGTTTTCAGGGCCACACATCACTTCCTTTCGATGATCCGTGGGTTACGGATGCGCTGAGGACCTTGGTTTGAGGCAGGAGCCTTGGATGCGGCTTCAACTCTTGACTTGGCCACAGTCCAGCATAGCCCGGCCAAAATACGGATTCCGCACGGTCTTGTCGGCCTGAAGCCAACTGGCCTTGGGCATTGGGCAATAGACTTCAAACAGGGTGCCGGCTGGTACTTTCCCAGCCTTGACGTATTGCACGAGGGACTGGCTCAGCGGCTGAAAGGCCTTGCGAGCCGTCGCGAGGTCTTTGGCCTGAGCGAGCGCGCTCGCCTGCCCAGCGATTTCAGAGGGAAACGTTTTCCCGCTGTCGGCACGGATGGCTTTGGCGAGCGATTCGGCGCTGGCCACGACGTTCTCCATAGAGTCACTGGCCAATGCCGTCTGGACCGTCAGGTAATTATTGAAGACAACCTTGGCGGTCCCCTCCAGTTTCGCCGATGCTGCGGCCGTAGGTCCCGGCACGGCCGGTGAATGGCCCCCGTGGTTTCCCGGAGCAGCCGCCGCTGTTGGGGTGCTTGGGCAACAGGACCCGGCGGTGCTGCCATGTCCGCCAGATCCCTGCGCCATCAGTGGCAGCGAGCCAAGCAGCATTGCGGTTCCCAACATCAAGGTGGTTTTCATGGGTGTCTTCATTCTCATCACGTGCAGTTGTTCTTCATAGCCGGTCCACAGTCAGCTTCACGCTGCCGCGGATTCGACCGGCACTCTGCCTAGCCTACGTCTCGGGAGACGAAATCCCTCTGACTTCTTTGCGCAATCTTGCAGATGTTCGCGGATGCGCTGGCGCGCATGGTAAATCCGCATTTCTACCGTTTTCAGCGAGCAATGAAGCTTCGCCGCGATGTCCGCTTGCGAGAGGTCGTCGAAAGCGAACCGCTCCAACGGCACGCGCAACTTGACCGGCAGCGCATTGACCGCTCCCTCCAAGGCATCCAGCCACTCCCTTTGCTCCAGGCATCGTCCGGGTGCGGACGCGGTTCAATCAGTGTGTTCACGACCGTGCCCGGCATTTCCCCGTCCTCGGTGCCTTCGTCCGGCAGAGGAATTCTGGGCGGTTGCCGCCGGCGCCAGCGCAGGCAGTTGCGGGCGAGGTTCAGCGCGATGGTGCATAGCCACGAATGAAAACGCCTCTGCGGATCGAACCGGTGCCGGTGGAGATACACCCGCAGGAACGCTTCTTGGAATACATCCCGGGCATCGGAGACATCAGCCAGCACTCTCGTCAACCAGCCGAGCAACCAGCGCTGTTGCCGTTGCATCAAGCGGTCCAATGCCTCTCCGTCTCCACCCGTAAGGCCTGCCATGTCGGCGGCATCAAGCGCGTCCGGCGACACTTCGGCGGCAGATCGGCCCGTGACATCCGAGGTTGACAGCGCGTGGGGTTCGCGGGCCCACACGGCACTGGCAGTCGGTTTTTCGCGTCGTCCTCCAGCCAAGCGCTCGTCTGCGGTTGCCGCAGGCCGTGGCAGGACCAGGGTGAAGAATTGTCGAGTGCGTGCGACTCCAGTCCCGGCCTGCCCGTGCGTATTGTCAGCGTTGCCTCGGGCTTCGAGGAGTGCTTGGCCGCAGGAATTGGCCGGGAGCGCTGTCACAGCACGAGCGAATGGAGCATGGCACACTGCCCCTGCGCGGGGTGTCGCGATTGGTGCGCGACCGGATTCGTGCAGCATTGCGGTGATCGTGGCCACTGACAGACAGTCTCCGCGACCACAGGAAGCTGCTTCGGGGAAGATGCCGCCCAAAGGTGCCGCAAGAGAATCACCTGCCAACCGTCGAACCGCTGCGTGGTGCGATGGAGGCACAACGCGCGTTCGCGCGGTGGTGCAACCGCAGTAGAGATTTGTCGCTCGTTGGGCATGATGAATCACTCATTGATACCCCAGTGCCTTGCGGGAGCGGGAGCAGAAGGTGTCGGAGGAGTTGACATGCGACCAGGGGTCGTCTCCGCCCTTTGCCTCTCAGTCGCCGAGCATCGGGCGTCGGTCTCCGGCCTCAGCAAGTACGTGGATGCGAGGAAGTCCAGACGCGCAGTGCGGGCTGAGTCACCGAGGTATTGTTCCAACCGCGTTGGCCGGCGGGCCTCGGACCCGACGTCGGTCAGCAGGGCGACCAGGATGCCTTCTGCGCCGGTCCTTCGCGCTGCCCAGCCATCAACCCGATCTCGGATCAAACGCGACGGACTGGCCGCATCGCGCGCGGCGAGGAGGATGATGTCGGCCCGTGCGGCGTCGTGAACCGCATACTCGTGCAGGCGTGCAACGGCCAAGGCTCGGAGATCCCACCAGCACTCGTGCGGCGCGCAGGCGGGGCTTACCTGAGCGGTGATGAGGTGATACACGTCCAAGGCCGGGCCGAAGGCAATCGCGTCTTCAAAGACGATAACCAGTCTCGCTTCGGTGTCCGGCTCTCGAAGCGAGGGAGTAGGAGTAGGGTCGCGCAAGCGCCCGGGGTGGCTTTGACCTCGGCACGCTGCTGCTGCTGGCTCCCCCTGGCGCCACTGCGCCACTCCGGTTGTTGCCACTTGCACAGGCTCACCAATGGCGCTTTGGCGGTGCGAGAGCCCCGAGGCGAAGACGGGTTTCGATGGACCTTGAGGCACACCAGACACTTCACGTCCGGTGGTCAATACCGTTTGTTGTAAGAGGGACATGGTGAGTTCAGGAGAGCAGTCCAGGTTGGCTCAGGGTTGCCTTTCCATGCCTCTGGTGGGCCTGGAGTTCTTTTCGCTGGTTGAGCAGCAGGCTTGGTCCTTGCTCCCACAACTGGTGCACGTGTGCTTCGCAACCTGCCTTTTGCCATTGCCGTGGCCGACGACCTCCAGCTTGGTTGAGCAGCCTTGGCACTGATGCTGAACCACAGCCTTGGTCGGGCGGTTCACGGCCATTAGGATTTGCCCCCCCTTGGCACTCCAATCGGGCACTTGAGTCACCACATCTTTGCACTTCTCACAGGACAGGGGCTTGTAGTCCGATTTTTCCGGCACCGGTGCTGGACGTCCCATTTGCATCAGCCGTGTCGCACCTTTCTCAATGTCAACGGCTTGGAGTTCCGTGAAGGCGAAAAGCGCCAAGGCGCACCCCGCCCCGAGAGCCAGGCCCCGGTTTGTCGTGATAATGGTTCTTGTTTTCATACTGCGTGTCTTTCGTTTCATTGGTTGCTCGAACCCCGCCGCCACCGGCTCGCGTTGGCCTGTTGGAGCGGATGAAGTTGAAAACCATCCGGCCAGAAGTCCGATGAACCAACGGTGGGGTTCATGTCGTTCACAGATTGATTACGACGTGGGAGAAGCAAACCCTCGCCAAATCTCGCCTCCCTTTTCAACGTCCAGCCAATGAACGCAGGACGATGACCACGCCGAGGGGGGCCAACATGAGCGCGATTACGCGCTGCAGCCATCGCCCGGAAACCTTTGCCGCCAGCAACACCCCGAGCGGCATCCCCAGCAAGCTGCCCGCTGTGAAGAAGGCCGTCGCTTCCGGCGAAACTCGCTGTCCGGCCAACAGATGCGACGCCATGCCCACCGTGCTGGCCAGTGCGACGCTGAACATTGCGGCCACGACGGCGCGATGAATTTCCAGTCCTCCCACAAGAACCAGGGCCGGCACCAAGATGAAGCCGCCGCCCACACCCAGACATCCCGTCAGGATGCCTGTGACGAAGCCGATCACCCCAAACCGCAGTACGGAGGAGCCCAGATCGTTCCGCCGGCAGGAACGCAGAGCCAACACATCGGCGAAGCCTGACGCCAACCTGGAAGTCTCGGACGGTATTACTCGCTGGGCAGTGCTCTGCTGCCAAAGCCGCAAGGCAGCCAGACAAGCCAAACCCGAGAAAAACAACAACAGCCACTCCTCGGCGAGCATGCCGCCGAGAGCGGCGCCAACGGGAGCGCCGATCATGCTGGCCACCCCCAAGCGCCAGCCAGTGGCAAGGTCAGCCGTGTGCGACTTCCAGGCCGACAGCGTCCGCGCGGCTGACATGACCCCGACGGCGATCATCGACGTGCAAACCGCGCGGTGCGGGGGAAGGTGCAAACCATACACAAGCAAAGGCACGGCCAGCGTCGAGCCGCCGTTGCCGGTGAGACCGAAGAAAAAGCCTGCTACCAATCCAAACAGCAGCGTCAGGGCGACAAGTTGGAATTCCATGCAATCAAAAGCGCAGTTGGCCCCCGCCGCAAGTCATTGAGGCTGAGATGCCGCCCAGCCCGAACAGGGCTGCGTGCGGCACCAGCCGCTCAGGCTGGCGCGGCTATTTCCTCTCCATTCCCTCGGTTGGAGGCGCGTCCTTCATCGTGGCGCAGCAGTACACAGACTCGTCGCCGCACGCGGAGCAGGTGTGGTTCACGGTCTCCTTTTGGTTCAGCCACGAGCCAGTGACGGTGATGGTGGACCTGCAACCGGGGCAGTCGTGCCGGCGTGCCCAGTTTTCATAGGCCTGGCGATGCTGCTTGCGCGCCCAATAACCTAAACTGCCCGGACGCACCCAAGGTTCATGGAACCAAGTGGTGGACGTTGCAATAGGATGATACAAGACGGTCTTGCACTTGGCGCAGGCCATCGCCACGGCGTCTCCCTTCTTAAGGTTCACCGGCTGGCTCGTGTCCTGCACGTGGCGCAGTTGGATGTATTGGTTCTCCTCTCTCACGCGAACGGCGGATTTGCCGCTGGGAGACGCGCAGCCGGCCAAAGCAACGATGGCCAGAAGCGCGGTGCCCAGGCTGAACATTTGGATTGAGTTGATTTCGATTTTCATAACGGGTTCTCCATTTTGCGCATTCAAGAATGCGGTGGTCTCGTTGATAGGCGCACTGCGTTACGGTCAAATCTCGCGCCCGGCACCCCAACCATCCACCGCCGCGGACGGCGCGCGACCAAACGGAGGCCAAAAGGCTCGATGGCATGGCGGCGGATGTAGGCAATGGCGTCGTCAAGCGAATCGGTGACGTGAATCAAACCCAGGTCGCGCGGGCTGATGGTACCCACCCGTGCCATCTTCTCAATGAAGCCCAGCATCTCGCTCCAGTAATCCGCGCCCATCAGCACGATGGGGAACGGTTCCATTTTGCCGGTCTGGATGAGCGTCAGCGCCTCGAACAACTCATCCAGCGTGCCAGCTCCGCCAGGAAACACGACGAACGCGTAAGAGTAGGTGCGGAGGAGCAGCTTGCGGACGAAGAAAAAGCGCAGCGTCACCCACCGGTCGAGGTAAGGATTTGGCTTTTGCTCGAACGCAAGCGCGATGTTGCAGCCCACGGAGCGTCCGCTGGCCTGCCTGGCTCCGCAATTGGCCGCCTGCATGATGCCGAGACCGCCGCCCGTCATGACGGTGAAGCCCAGCCTTGCGATTGCCGCGCCCATCTGTCGGGCAAGTTGATAATTCGGGTCGTCCGGCCGAGTGCGGGCTGAACCGAACACGGTGACGCATGGCCCCACCCGCCGCAACAGCCACCACCCACGCAAGTAGTCGCCCGCTATTTGCACCAGAGTAATCAGTCCACTGGACTTGGGCCGCGGCTCGTTCAGGTGGTAATCACGGGCCTCGCCGTTGCCGGACGGCGCAACGGCCCCGGCGGTGCCGGGCGTGCGATGATCTTTGACGAGAGCGGTCACTGATTGAGTGTTGGTATCCGTGTTGTGCGCTTGAGATTCAGGCGTTTCTCGTCGCCGCTTTTGTCAGAAGCGGCGTCCAGGCAATTTCCGTTTGAACAGCAGGTCTTGACTGTCCCGGCGGGCGTCGGCGGCGGCATGCCCCGGCGAACGAGGATGTTCGGCAGGCTTCTCTGCAAGTCGGCGAGCTTGTCCAGCACGACGCTGACGTGCTCCTGGTCTGTGGTGGCGAGTTGCCGAGTCGTTTCCCGAATTTCAGCGATGCGCGCTTGCGCCAGCTCCAGCGCGTCGCTGTCCCCGCCGAGTTTGAGCCGGGAGAGCATCAAGTTGACTCCGTCCACGATGGTGCGGATTTCGCGGACGTTCGAGTCCAGTTCCAGCGCTTTGAGTTGTCCGGCGCCAACCGTGTAGAGGTGCAGGTAGATGCGATTGAGCGGGCGCAGGAGAACGAAGTAAAAGACAGCCCAGCGCAAAACGTAAATGACGCCGCCGAGCACCAGCACGTGGCCGAGGTGCTGAACGGCCAATTCACGCAAGGTCAAGCCGGGCATCGTCGCGTACTCCTACACGGCGTAAGCGCCCATACTGACGGCAATGGCAGCCGCCATCCAGACCGTGACAAAGAAAGGCAAACTTGTCGTGGTTTTCATGGTCTGCTCAGGCTCGGTTCGACAGCGCGTGCTGCGGGAGCTGGCCAGTGGGGCGATTGCAGCAGGGCGAGTATGTTGATATGCCTGAGCAAGGGCAGCCGTTTGGCGTAGAATGTGTCCGCGCACCTCTCAGAGCAGAGCCTCATGGTGTTCCCGTCGCGTTTTATTCGCGCGAACCATTTGTCGCTGGTGATGG
>Ga0315288_10003976_pt1 | contig 18829 bp, 15 predicted proteins | sample YL17G11_20_MG_FD_203454 | JGI IMG/M metagenome (GOLD analysis project Ga0315288, IMG submission 203454) | Sediment microbial communities from Yellowstone Lake, YNP, Wyoming, USA - YL17G11_20 | ecosystem: Environmental > Aquatic > Freshwater > Lake > Sediment | place: USA: Wyoming | collected... | reverse complement strand
GTAGCCGCGCTTGGCCAGCCTGTTCGCCCAGGCATGTTCCTCGTACTCCTCCTTCCGAATCGCCGCCAGCTCGGGGTTGATGGGCGAACCGTCGTCGGCGATCTTGCGCCAGCCGAAGTACTTCGCCCCGGCATGGCAATGGAGGCCCAAGACCCCAGGCAGGCGGCCCTTCGCCCCCTCCGGCTTGAGCACGACTGCATCGGTGGCCGGCCCATAGGGGAGCTGCCACCGCAGCCGCTGAACCAGCACGCCATCGAGCACCGTCTCGGACAGCACCTCGGCTTTGGGGGCGCCCTCCAGATCGGGTGATGCAAGCAGCTCCCGCGCCTTGGCGCGCGCCTCCGCTCGCCAGTCGTCGACATCCTTGAACCGGTTGTTGCGGAAGGAGAGCCGGGCCGGTTTGTCTCCCAGCACTGCTTCGCCAAGCGAACGGTATGCTCCGATCATGTTCTGATCCATGTCTGATCTCCTTACCGTGTCACCGTCGAGAGAGAATCTAATCAACGAACCGATACTTGATCAGCGCCCACAACGCCTCAACCCCGTCCCACCATCGTATCTTCTTACCCGCGCCGATGGAGCGCGCCTGATAGCTGACCGGTACCTCGTGGATACGGATGCCGCGCTTTCGCACCTTCGCCGTCACCTCGGGGCAGAACTCGAATCGCTCGCACTTGAGCGGAATCTGCCTGATGATCTCGGCGCGGAAGACCTTATAGCACGTGGCCTCGTCAGTGATGTTCGCGCGGTAGAGCAGGTTGGCCAGCCGCGCCGCCAGCCAGTTGAAGAGCCGGTGGGGTCGGCGCATGCCAGCAAACCGCGGCGCGCGGGTCCCGTACACCACGTCGGCCTGGCCGGACTCGATCGGAGCGATGAGCTTCGGGTAGTCGGCGGGATCGTATTCCAGGTCTGCGTCCTGGATGAGAACGATCTCGCCAGTCGCTTCCTCAAGGCCCCGGCGGATGGCCCTGCCCTTGCCCCGGTTGCGCGGCTGCCGGACGAGCTTGAGGTCCGGGCCGACCAGGGGGGCGACGACCTCGGGCGTGCCGTCGGCGCTGGCATCGTCGACGACGATGATCTCCTTGTCGATCGGAACCGCGCGCACGCGCGAGATCGCCTCTGCGATCGTGTCTTGCTCGTTGTAGACCGGTATGATAACCGAGACCTTCACTCGGGCAAGCTCCCAGGTACGGGCTCAGCATGCTGCGCCGCTACAGGCTATTCTGCAGGCGTGGCTTTTCCGCCTGTTGCGTGGTAAAATGGCCGATACGGCGGGCTCGGCGAGAACTTTCTTGGCGGATTCGCGCTCTAATATTTGGAAGGGCGAGATGGAAGACGCCGTCCGAACGACCGGCTGGTCAACGGACGGACGCCTGGCTACGGCGGATGACGCAACACTGGTGGCCGCGTGCGCGCAGCGCGCGCCCGGATCCTTCCAGGAGTTGCTATCGCGGTACCGGCGGCCGGCGATTACGCTCGCCTACCAGATGCTGGGCGATCTGGAGGACGCCGAGGATGTCGCGCAGGAGGCGTTCGTGCGCGTCTTCCAGGCGATCCCGCGGTTCCGCGGCCAGGCGGCGTTCTCGACGTGGCTCTACCGGATCGTGACCAACCTGTGCCTCGGGAACAGAAGACGCAAGAAGGCGACGGTCGAGCTCGACGCCGTCAAGGAACCGCGGGCATCCGACAGCCCATCGCGGCAGGTGACCGAGGTGCTGCTGACCAGGCAGGTGCTGGACGCGATGGCGCCTGAGCTGCGGGCGATTCTGCTGCTGAGGGACCAGGAAGGGTTGAGCTATACGGAGATTGCGGAGGCTTTGAGGCTGCCGTTGGGAACGGTGCGATCCCGCCTGAGCAAGGCGCGGATGTCGTTCCGGCAGATATGGACCGAGCTCTCCCAGCTTGGAGATGAACCATCGTGACGTGTACGCTATATGAAGAGCAGTTGTCGTCTTACCTGGATGGGGAGTTGCCGCTCGCGCGGGCGGCGCGGCTCGAGGCCCATCTCAAGGTCTGTCCTCATTGTCAGGCCGAGCTGGACGCGCTGGGCGGAATCGCCACGCGCCTCCGGGCGGCCTCGAGCTCGCTACGGGTCAGCCATGACTTCGACCGGCGGGTGCTGCGCGCGGTGGGGTACTGGCAGGTCACCGGGTGGCAGAGGCCGACCAAGTCGTATCTGAGACCCCTCGTCATCGCAGCGCTGGCGCTGCTCGGGATGCTGGCGGGCGTCTGGCACTTCTTCAGCGGGCCCTTCGAGCCGCCGCCAACGTGGCAGCCCCAGCCGGCGGCGGCCATCGTCGCCCCTGCCAGCCCGAATGCGCCGATACCCGCCGCTCCCCAGAAGGGCGAACGCCGCGATCAGCGGTGAGGCCGGCGGCCACTAGGGGCGCACCGCGATGCGCCCTACGCTGCCTTTTGTGTAGGGGCAGAGCATGCTGTGCCGCTATGCCATCCCCTGAAGTCGCTTCTCGGTGACCTCTCCTCGCAGCGGCTCCCCGGAGAAGAAGCGGCGCAGCTCCTCGACCGCGTATTCGGCGAATTCGTAGTACCTGGTCGGGGTCGGCCCGGAAATGTGGGGAGACAGAAGCACGTTAGGCAAGGTGCGGAGAGGGTTATCCGCCTCCGGCGGCTCCGGATACGTGATATCGATGCCAGCGAACAGGCGTCCGGTCTTCAGCTCCTCGATGAGCGCGGGTTCATCGATGAGTTGGCCCCGCGCCGTGTTTATGAACACTGCCCCGTCCTGGATCATCTTGAGCCGCTCGCGGCTGATCATGCCTATCGTGTCCGGCCTGACCGCAGCGAAGAGACAGATTATGGGGCACTCGCGCAGCAGCGTGTCGAGATCGACGAGCTTGACAGCCTCTGCGGCCGCTCGCTCTGCATCACCGTACTTGCTATACGCCCACAGCTCACATCCGTAGGGCTTGACCAGCCGGACGAACTCCCACGAGATCAGGCCAAGCCCGACCATGCCAATGCGCTGCTCGAAGATCGTGTCCGCGGGGAAGGCGACGTCGCCTCTCTCGTACCAGTAGGGCGTGTCTCTCATCGCATCCCGGTAGTAGGAGACGCGGCGCAGACACGCGATCACCAGACAGAGGGTGTACTCCGCCACGTACCGGGACATCACGGGCGTCGCGCATGTGATGCGAACGCCGCGCCGGTAGAAGTCCGATGGCGGGTCGGGCATAAGAAAGCGTACGCTTCCCCCTGCATGCGAGACGATCTTCAGACTCTTCGCCGCCTGTAGCACCTCCGGTGTGAATTTCGGGCTCCCCCACCCGGTGATCACTGCCTCGCACCCCGCGATCCGCTCGCCGAACTCCGCGGAGGTCATGCGCTTTTCCCGATCGTTGTAGATGAGATCGGCGAAAGAGGCGAGCGTGTCGCGCACCCGCTGGGTGAAGAACAGATCCCGATCCCGCCCTGAGATGACGATGAAGACCTTTGGCTTTGGCACAGGCTCCTCCGCTGCTCGTGTTCGGCCGTAGGCTTACGACGCCGCCGCGCTGTCTCCCTTTGGCTGGGTGCTTGATACGCCCGGGGTGAACGATCAGCGCAGCGATATCAGCACGATTGCGCGACCCGGTAGCCGGCCGCTAATGTCGCTGCCGGAGGTTCCCAGGCTTGCGCCGGGAACGTCGCCGTCCTCGGAGAAGGTGCGGCCCATCAGGCGAAGGGGGAGATGCAGGTTCAGCCGGCTCGAGCGCAGCCGAGCCGTGAAATCGACCGCTTGGTTGTGGATGTTCACAAGCACCAACGCCAGCCCGCCTCCCGGCACCCGCCAGGCCGATCCCTGCACCGAGGGCAATGAGCGCCGGACCGACCGCCGGTCAGCGGCGCCCGAATAGGGCGGGTTCACGAGCATATCGGCCTCGATGGTCGGACACTCCACTGCGATCGGCCCCATGAACTGAGACTGCGGCAGCAGCGCGCCGATTCCCCATGCCTGCGCTCGAAGCGCGGCAGCCAGAAATGCCAGCTTGCGGCGGTTGGCGTCATCGCGCGCCTGGTCGGGATGGAAGCTTTCGAGCAGCGGCTGATAGCCCCAGATGAGGGCGCGCGCGACCTCGAGACAGAACTGCGTCTGGTAGTCGCGCTGCATGACATGGGTGGGCTCGCGCAGCTCCGAGATCGTCGAAGCAGGCCACGCTGGGTCATGGGGGCGCTGGTTCAGCAGCGACGCGGCGGGTCCGACCAGCGTCGTGTAATCGTGGTAGACGGAGGCGAACAGCGGTATCGGGATCCAGCGATGTCCGAACTGCTCCGGCAGAGTCATCTGCCGTTCGGCGGCCGCGTGGGAGGAGAGGAAGGCATCCACGTCGGCGATGTACGGCTCCGACATCTCATCGGTGGCGATCTGCCGGCTCTCCCCGACGGCCGCGCGCACCTCGGACAGCAGCGCGCGGACGCTGATCGCCCATCCCGCCGGGTTCGCTGGGCGGTGCTCATGGTTGAGCGCGTGACAGGTGGTCGCCCCCGCCGAGCCGAGGTCCTCGAGCACTATCCCGTCGGCCCCGCGCCCCGCGATCTCGCGGGCGACAGTGGCGAGCGCGTTCCGCCAGTGCTCGGTGCCCGGGCACATGGTCGAGAGCGGCGGCCGGAGCGGTCTGCCGAGTGGCGCCGGCTCGCCGTCCAACTGGATTGCGTGAGGGGCGAGGTCGTGTTCGCGCCAGGCAGCCGACTCCTCGCTCGCCAGCAGCGCGTTTATGCTCACCTGATCGAGAACCCCGGCTTCCCCAAGCTGCTGCTCGGCAGCCGACCAGGCCGCCTCTCCATCGCGCGGCGGCAGGTAGTCTGGATAGGCGCCGTCTCGCGCGCAGCTATGCCAGCACCGCCAGTCGAGCTTGATCGGGACGTTGACGATCCGCTGAAGCTCCCTGATCGCAGACACACACCGCCTCGCCCCACCCCAGTACGACGCCCACAGCCCGTAGGCTGTCGTCAGCGGCGGCAGAATCCGCTCCCCTCCCCTGCCCCGCGCCGCCCATGGCTGCTCCGCCGCCCAACCCCGGTATTCCCGTGCCGCCTCGAACCAGCCGCCGTTCACCACGCCCACAGCGCTCGGGTAGCCGGTCGACCAATGCCCATCGGCGCGTACCGTGGGATAGTGCGTGATCCACAATGCGAGCCGGCCAGTGGAGGGCATGCCCGCAGCGGCGAGCATCTTCCGCGCGCCGCTCTGGTCCTGCGCGGCCAGCCATACCGTCGTCCGCTCTCCCCTCGCGTACCCGAGGAGCTGGAGTGACCCGGGGCCTGGGTAGCCGACACCCCAGGTGCGCGGTTGCCCGGCGGGAGACAGCGATCGAGGGTTCGGCAGCAGGACGCCGCCAGACAGCGGAAGGAAGAGGCCGTCGTCGATCATCGGGTCGGGGTAGCTCACGGCGGTGAGACATGGGAGAGCGAGGCTTCGCGCGGTGTAGCCCGCGGGAAGCTCGATCTCTTCTTCGAAGAGCGCCGATGCCGTGCTCTCGGGCAGAGTGACCTGGGCAGTCAAGGTTGCATCGAGGAACTTGCCGCCGGTCCTGAAACCGCGCCACTGCAGCCAGAGTCGCAGGGCGCCTCTGTGCCGGTGGCGGCCGAGGTCATGGGTGAACTCCGCGCAGTCGCGGTTCGTGACCTCGAACTCACCGGCCCCGTCGGCGGCAAGACGGAGGCGCCAAAGATACCCATCTGTCGCCGCATCCTCGGGCTCGACAACATCCGTTCCCGTCTCGCGCTGGACGAACGAGACGATGGTGCCATCGGCCTCGGAGAACGCGATCGCGAGCAGCGGATTCGTGAGGATGAGGCGGCCGTTCTCCTCGTGATAGGTGGCATAGGAACCGGCCTCGGACTCATTCATTGACGGGCCCATCACACTGACTCGCGAAAGGGCTTGCCCGCCGGCCGTGACGCGGGATTGCGCGGCCGAGGCGGACTTGCAGGGAGCCGAATCGCTCAGGCGTCCGCCTGAGGCGGACTGATCGTGGCCCCGCGGACGATCCGAGGGCGGGTCTCGGGATCGCGATATCGTTCGTGCAGGAGATCGATGATCTCCTGGACATGCTCATCCTCCGTCGGGCCGTACAGAACGTGTCGGCCCGTCCCGAGTGCGAAGCGATCCACCAGTCCGGCCTGCGACAGCTCATCCAGCGAGGCGCTCACCTGGTACGGCGGCCGCCGGACCTGGGCGGCAATATCCTGTGAGCTCTGCACGCTGCCGGGTCTGGACTGCAAGTAGAGCAGTACGTCCAGCTTGAGCAGGCTGTCGATCGCGGTTCCCAGCAGAAGGTCCAGTTCGTTGTCCACGATTGCGTCCCTATGCGCTTCTCGGCGGCTTTGCGCTGGCCACGAGCCAAGCTCGCGGCTGCGCGCCCAGCGCCCGGCCGCCCGCAGCGGCTCCGCCGCCGCTCATCCTACGCGCCCAGTTCATCCAAGATCCGGTCCAGAGCAGCGGCCGGCCTATCGGCCCGTGTGATCGGACGGCCGATCACCAGGAAGTCCGCTCCGATCGACAGCGCCTCTCTGGGGGTCGCGACGCGGGTTTGGTCGCCGACCGCGGCCCACGACGGCCGGATGCCCGGCGTCACTGCCAAGAACTCTGTTCCACATGCGCGCTTGATCGCCGCGACCTCATGCACCGAGGCGACTACGCCATCCAGCCCAGCTTCTTTCGCCAGCTTGGCGAGGCGAATGGCCGCCTCGCCCGCGGTCGAAGGAATGCCCAACTCCTGCTGCACCTCCCGGTCGCCCAGGCTGGTGACGATGGTCACCCCGAGAACAAGTGGCGGCGCGAACCCAGCGCTGCGGGCGGCCTCGACCGCTGCCTCGCGCGCGGCTGCCATCATCGCCACACCGCCCAGCGCGTGGACGTTGAGCATCGATACCCCCATTCGCCCCGCCGCGGCGGCCGCGCCGGCGGCGGTGTTGGGGATGTCGTAGAACTTCGAGTCGTAGAAGATGCGAGCGCCGCGCTCTCGCAGCTGGTGGATCGCCTGCAGTCCGGCCGAGTTGAACAGCTCCAGCCCGACCTTCAGCATCCCGACCCGCGAGCCAATCAGCTCCGCCATGGCAAGCGCGGGAGCAAGGTCGGAATAGTCGAGCGCGACGATGATCCGGTCTTTGGGCTCTCTCATTGCGCCGGATTATAGCACTGTGGGCCGGGCATGCCTATGGTTGTTGGGCAGAGGCAGCAGCTTCTGCCACCTACGCGCCTTGGACCTGCTTCAGGAACCCGGCATCCGCGATCTGGTGATCCCGCGCCAGTGTCGCGATGACGGCGAGCACACGCGCGGTGCCCTCGTCCATGCCCTCGACGAGCAGATCGGCAGCGGCCTCCGATGCCGCGTCGCCGATGTCAATATGCCGCCTGCTCGCCTCGAGCAGGACCGAGCCGCTGCCCAGGTTCACACGGTACATCGCCCGCGTGCCCTCCACCAGCACGTACTGCGCATCGTCGGCGACATAGATGGTGGTCATTCCGAGCACGCGCGCGAGGTAGCGAATCAGCGTGGCGCGCAGCCGCAGCGTTTCCTCGGAGGTGAAGCCGAACTCCCCCGCGGCAGCGCGCGAGACAAGCAGGTCGGCGTCCCTGAGCGTCTCGCTCACCACGACTGGGACGACCTGCGTGAGCCGGATCGGCCGCCCGCGCTCGTCCGCGAACCAGACAGACCCACTGGTGACGGTTCCGGTCGCCTCCGCCAGGGCGAGCAGCTTGCCGGCGTCTTCGCCATCGGCCGCCCACCGGACATGTGCCACCAGACCGTGTGCCGACCAGTCCTTCACGGCGTCTCCACGCCGGGGCGAATAGCCGCGAGAGCGGAGCAGGGCGAAAGCGCGGCGAGCGACCAGTGCGTGCCCGGCGAAGCGCACACAGTGCGCGCCGTCGGGGCCGCTGTCGTTTGCCGCGTAGGTTTCCCGGAATACCTGCTTGAAGGGCTGTGAGATGCGCGCATCGATCACCCGCTGCTGCCACTCGCCCAGGGTGTTCTCTCGCATCAGACTGAGCGGGTGCGCGATGAATACCTCCCCGGCGCCTGCGAACCCGGTCGCCGGCGCATCGTCGGCGAGCGGATCTACGGGCGTCCAGATGCGCGGCGCTCCGTCCACGAGGAGCACGAGCCGAGACACAAGCGACCGCACGACCGGGTTCGCGAGCAGTATCGCGAAATCGCGGCCGCTGTACCGCACGCCCTCCACCATGGCCGCCTCGAAGCGCGCCTGGAAGTAGCGATAGCTCCGCGCAAGCTCGGCGCGCGCCCCGCGTATCTCCTCGTGCTCCGGCCTCTCTCGCACGGCCTTGGGGATGCTGGCGAGCCGCCGCGTCCCGGAGAACGTCTCCACTGTCACCTTGCCCGCTGCGACCGAGAGCTTCACCCGGTAGCCGCTGATGTCCCACCAGACACGCGCCGGCTTCCCATCGAGGCCGGCATCGGCCCAGGCGGAGGCGAGGTCCACCCGCTTTTCGAGCTCGGCGAGATCGTCGACCCGCGCTCGCGCCCGCACTATGTCGAGCGACTCGCCCGCGGCGCGCCTCGCGAGCTTCGTGCCCTCTCTGCTGATCCGGAAGAGCGCCGGCGCGCTCTCGACCGCCTTCTCGGGCCACAGCGACAGCGCCCGTATTGCCGCCGCCCGGCCGTTGCGCGCCTGCTGACAGAGCACGTCGAAGTGCTCCTTTCGCAGGGCATAGAGACAGAACATGTTGTCCATGACGCGGTCGAACTCGGGCACAAGGCGATGCACGAATGCTCGGCGACGCAGAATCCAATCCTCAGGGCCGGGGGAGTCGCCGGGTGGATCGACCGCGCAGAGCGCGCCGCAGGCGAGAATCATTGCCTCGCCGAGTTGCTCCGCCCACAGCCTGAGCTTGTTCTCCACCCATCGCAGGTCGAGCGGCAGATTGGCAGATGTGGTCTTCAGCCATGTGACTACATCATCGTGGTCCGGCACGAGCAGCGACGGCGAGACCGCGGCACACAGGTCCGGGCGCAGCAGCGAGAGGAGGCACAGCGTCAGCGGCGGCGCATCGCACAGGCGGGAGAGCACCCGCGGGTCGTCGGTGTCGATACCCGAGGCATAACGCACCAGGTGGAGAGCCCACCAGTCATCGGCTTTGCGATTCAGGCCGGCCACCCCCATCCACAGGTAATCCTCTCCCGGGAAGTCGCGAATCCATCCGCCCGTCTCGAAGCTGAGCCCGACATCCGGTTGGTGAGCCACCTCGTAGATCACCTGCCGGTACCACTTGATGAACGCTGTGTGAGAGGCCAGGCCGACCTTCGCCAGTGCCGGCGGATAGTCGCCGCCAACATCGGCCGCGGCCAGCACCCGACCGTGCGTGAGGCAATCCCGGAAGTCAGTATAGGTCAGCCAGCCGCCGTGCAACGCTCGCAGGAAGGCGTACCAGAGAGCCGCATCGGGCCTGGCGGGCCCGACCCTCGCGCGCTCGCGCAGGTCGCCGACCCAGAAAGCCCGCGCTTCCGGGGTGTCGGTGCCGGCCAATGCAGTAAGCAACCAGAGCTTCCAGTCGGGGTCGCGTACCGATCCGGCCGCTTGAATCAGGACTTGCGGCCGGCCGATCGGCCGCTGCGAGAGAACCGCGCACAGCCGCTGCATACTCTCGTCGAGCCCCACGCGAGCGGCCGCGGCGACATCCTCGGCCGCTCGCTCGGGCCACATGGGAAGGAGGCGATCAAGTCCCGTCGCCGCGTTCGCCAGCCGTGACTTCCTCCTGCCAATGGCGAGCGCTTCGACGCACAACGCCGGCAACCCGGCGACATCGCGCTTCGGCAAGCCGATCGGCCAGACGGAGTTCAACGGAGTCGTGATTGCGCTGCGGCCGGCTGGGATGCCGCCGCGCTCATCCGCCTCAGCTTGTCGGCATGGACTGGACCGCTCCGTCCGCAACACAACCCCCTTGCCCGACTTGCCGCCCTACGGCTACATCCTCTCCGGCGCCGACACCCCGATCATATGGAGCACGACACGGAGCACGGTGAGCGTGGCCTGGACGAGGCACAGCCGCGCAGCGGTAAGCTCCACATCATCGCTGAGCACGCGGCAGTTCGTGTAGAACCCGTGGAACACGGAGGCGATCTCGCGCGCGTAGCGCGTCATCCTGTGGGGCTCGTAGCGCTCGGCCGCGTCGGTGATCTCGTCCGGCAGCTCGGCCAGCTTGCGGATGAGCGTCAGCTCATCTGGCTCCCCCAAGCGGTCGAGGTGCTGCCCGCAGGTCGGGGGACCTGCGCTACGCTGCTGCGCCCCGCGCAGGATGCTGCAGATGCGCGCGTGCGCGTACTGCACGTAATAGACGGGGTTCTCGTTCGCCTGTTTCTTCGCGAGCTCGAGGTCGAAGTCGAGGTGGCTCTCCATCGACTGCATGAGGAAGAAGAACCGCGCCGCATCCGCGCCCACGTCCGCAACCAGCGCAGAGAGCGGGATGATGTCGCCCGCGCGCTTCGACATCCTCACCATCTCACTGCCGCGGAACAGCCGCACGATCTGATGGATGAGAATCTGGAAGCGGGACGGGTCATAACCGAGCGCGCGCACGCCGGCCAGCGTGGGCTTGACGTGGCCGTGGTGATCCGGCCCCCAGATATCGATGAGTCGATCGAATCCCCGGTCGAACTTGTTCTTGTGGTAGGCGATGTCGGCTGCCAGGTACCCCGGGCGGCCGTTGCTGCGGACGAGCACCTGATCTTGCTCGTCACCCAGCTCTGTCGACTTCAGCCACAGCGCACCATCGGCCTCGTAGGTGTAGCCGCCCTTCTTGAGCGCCTCGATGGCGGCCTCGACCTCGTGCTTGTGGTAGAGCGAGCTCTCGTGGAACCACGTGTCGAAGTGAACGCCGAACGCGTCCACATCCCGCCGCTGCCCGGCGACGATGCTGTTCAGCGAGTGCTCGTAGAGCGCGGCGAGTCTCTCCTCGCGGGACATCTCGAGGTACCGGTCGCCGTCGGACTTGACAAGCTCCTCCGCCATGTCGATCACGTAGTCGCCCTGGTACCCATCCTCCGGTATGGTGGCTTCGTGGCCGAACTGCTGAAGATAGCGCACCTCCAGGGTCTCGGCGAACCGCTGGATCTGGGTGGAGTTGAGGGCGTCGTTGATATAGTACTCGCGCGATACGTGCCACCCGGTGTGCTCAAAGAGCTTGGCGAGCGTATCGCCGATCGCCGCCGCCCGGCCCTGCACGACCGCGATCGGCCCGGTGGGGTTGGCGCTCACAAACTCGAGCAAGAGGGACTTCCCCCCGCCGGCGTTGCTGCGGCCGTACTCGGCGCCCTGCTCCAGGATGCTGCGCACGATGCCGCGCAGGTAGGCCGGCGCCAGGGTGAAGTTGATGAACCCAGGGCCCGCGATCTCGATCTTGTCGACGACATCCTTTGGCAGCTTGATGTGCGCGACCAGTCGCTCGGCGAGCTGCCGCGGCACGCCGCCGACCTCGCTCGCCAGCACGAGCGCGAGGCTCGTCGCCACATCGCCATGGCGCGCATCGCGGGGAACCTGAAGCTCGATCTGCGGCGAGACAGTCGCCGGCAGATCACCGGCATTCTGCGCGCGGGCGACTGCCTCGGCCAGCGCGCTGATGATGATATCCCTTGCCATTGTTGCTCCGGAGAAGGTCAGCCGGCCATAAGATGCCACGCCTGCACCGCGAGTCGCGGGCCATATTCCGCGGCCAGCGCCACCACGAAGAACCCGACGAGCACCTGGATGAAACCACTGTGCCAGATGCGCTTCGGCACGCTCACGTTGGCGCTTGGCCGGGCCTGCACCTGCGCCAGCAGGCTGTCGGCCACCCGTATCGCCCCGGCGAGCTGGCGGTCCGAGGGGCGCTTGGTCGTGACCCACCGCTGAAGCCCCGCGCCCAGCCGCCGCCAGGTGAACGCGACGAACACAACCAGTATCACCAGCGCGAACGCGCCAAACTCCGAATCCACGCCCTGGATGGATGACACCAACTGGTAGGCCGCCAGGAGCAACACGACCAGCGCCATCAGGTTCGTGCCACAGCGCGGGTGGACGCGAGGCATCTGCCTGACTTTCTCCGGGGTCAAGTCCTCTCCTTCCTCGACAGCGCGGACCACCATATGCTCTGCCGCGTGGATCCCCGTCAGCGGCGACAGACGCAAGAGCAGCAGGAAGATCAGCACCTCAATGCCGTAGAGCGCCGCCGCGATTGCCACCTCCGCAGCGCCGCTCGGTAGAGTGTGGGGCCAGTGCAGGAAGCGCGAGGCAAGCCAGGTCATTGCCGACACCGCGCCAACCGCGCACAGGTTGAGCAGCATCAGGGCGGCGCCGGTGGCGACGAGGCCGAGATCGGTTGCGCCGGCGCGCAGCGCGCCTGTCGTCAGGTAAACGCCCAGCGGAGTGGCAAGGCCTGCGATGGCCGGGACAATCGGCTCGCCGGCCATCGCCGCGAGCAGATCGCGTGTGAGGAGAACGCCCAGGTAGCGGCCGTCCGACGCCGCGACGGGGATGGCCGGAACCGGGCGCAGGCGGACCTCATCGGCGACGCTGGTCAGCACCTGGTGCTCGAGGGCGATGAGCGCGATGGGCTGCATGACCTCCGACACGTGCGTGCTTCGCAGGAGGTCGCGGACCTCGGAGGCAGATGCGGCCAGCGCTACGATATCCGCCTCCGACACCATGCCGACCAAGCGGTTGTCCTCGGCGACCAGGACCGCCGGCACGCCCTTCGCCTTCATGATGCGGATCGCGCGCGCAGCCGAGTCATCCGGCGCGAGCGGCGGAACGTGCTTCACAGCATCAGATAGGTCACGAACGATCATATCGGGAAGAGTCGCAGGGCCGAGCCCAGGGCCGGTTGTGGTGATCGTGCAGTCTATGCTATCATACCATCTCAAGCGAAGTCAGTGTGGAGTTCTGTCATGGCCAGACGATGTGATGTGTGCGGCAAAGGCCCTCAGGTTGGCAACAGCGTGAGTCACTCCAAGGTTCACACCAAGCGCAGATGGCTGCCGAACCTCCAGCGCGTCAACGCGGTGCGGGGCGGGAAGCAGCAGCGGATCCACGTGTGCGCGAAGTGCCTCAAGTCCGGGAAGGTTATCAGAGCAGCTTGAGACCCACCCGAGTCGCTGGGTGACTTCCCTACTCCGCCCCGCCCCGTGGGGCGGTTTCGTTCGCTATGGCCGCCGCGAGGCCGGCGACCTCCTCATCGGTAAGCTCGCGCCACTGGCCCGGCTCGAGATCGCCCAGCGCCAGCGGGCCGATGCGGATTCGCCGCAGGGCGATGACGGGATGTCCGACCGCGTCGAACATCCGTCGCACCATCCGCTTTCGCCCGGCGTGAACGGTGATCTCGACCAGCGAAGTGTCACGCCCCTCTCGCAACATCCTCACTCCGGTGGGGCCGGTCTGACCTTCGGCGAGCATCATGCCTTGCTCGAGCCGACGAACGTCATCACGTGACACGCTGCCCTTGATTTCCGCCTCGTAGACCTTCGCGACGCCGTACCGCGGATGGGTCAGACGGTACGTCAGCTCGCCGTCATTCGTGATCAGCAGCAGGCCCTCGGTGTCCGCATCCAGCCGTCCGGCGGGATAGAGGCGTTCTTCGCCTGCGGGGAGGAGGTCGAGCACGGTTCGACGCCCTCTGTGATCGACGACCGTGGAGATCGGCCCGCGCGGCTTGTTGACGATAACATAGCGCTTCGGTTGCAGCGCTATCGGCCGCCCATCCACCTCCACGCGCGCGGCATCCGGATCGACTTCGGCGCCCGGGTGGGTGACAACCTGACCGTCAACCCGAACGCGGCCCGCCCGGATAAGATCCGCTGCTCTGCGTCGCGAGGAGACGCCGGCGGCGGCGACGAGCTTTGACAATCTTTGCACAGGTCCTCACCGAGAAGACGAATACCGCGATGGCTGCGGCCGAGCGGAACAGCCACGCCGCGATGATCTTCAGCCACGACCGCGGGACCGCCTCGCCCGCGACGAGGGGGGAGGCGGCGATCACCTCACCGCCCGCCGAGACGAGGCGAGCCATGCCGACGCGCGCGCCCTTTCTGAGCGGCGCCGTCAGCTTCTCCAGCCTGACCTCGAGGCGGCAGTCCTCCGCAACCCCAGGGCCGGTGACAGCCGCCAGCGTCCACTCGGCCACGGCCGGCACGCGAGACAGCTTCCCTGCCTTGACCGGCGCCTGCCCGACGGCATCGCCCGCCCTGGCGTAGACGTGGCGACTGAACGCGGCGAAACCATAGTCCAGCAGCGCCTTCGCATCCGCGTACATGTCCGGGCTGTCGAGAACGACCGCGATGAGCCGCCAGCCGTTGCGGCTGCCGGAGGCGATGAGGCAGTGCCCCGATTCCTTGACGAATCCTGTCTTCACGCCGTCGACGAAATCCGCCCGCCAGAGAAGCTTGTTGTGGTTGACGAGCTGCACCACGCCCTCCGGCGCGCTGGGCAACTGCACCTCGGCGGTCTTCGAGCCGACGAGCTCCGCGAATCGCGGGTGCCGGAACGCCTCGGATGTGATCAGGCCGAGGTCATAGGCGGACGAGCAATGCTTGGGGTCGTATAGACCGTGGGGGTTCGTGAAGTGCGAGTCGTGCGCGCCGAGCTCGGCCGCGCGGACGTTCATCATGTCGGCGAAGCCCGCAATGCTCCCGCCGATGTGCTCGGCGATGGCCACCGCCGCGTCATTGCCTGAGGCGAGGAGCAGCGAAGGCAGCAGATCACCCATCCGCACCACGTCGCCCGGCTTGAGGCCGACGTTCGACCCCTCGATGCTTAGAACGGAGGCGCTGACCGTGACATCGGCGGCCTGGTCCGCGTGCTCGAGCGCGAGCAGCGCGGTCATGACCTTCGTGGTGCTGGCGATAGGCCGGCGCGCGTGCATGTTCCTGTCGAAGAGCACGGCGCGGGTGTCGGTGTCCATGAGAACTGCCGCGGTCGCCTGGATGGGCGGAGGTTCAGCAGCGGAAGCGGCGGAGACCGCGCACAGAGCCCAGGAAACCGCGACAAGGGCTGCAGCCAGACTCACCCTCGCCCGCCGCATCAGGCAGACTGCTCCTGCGTCCCCTCCGCCTGTCTCTCGTCCGGGCCGGGCATCCCGCCCGGTTCGATAGCGCGCCGGCCCTCGTCCTCTTCCGCAGTCACCTGAGCATGCCCGGCCGCGGCCAACGATTCCTCGACCTCGGCCCGCACCGCCTCTTCGTCTGCGGGAATCGAGTCGATGCGCGGGAGGTCCGCCACGGAATTGAGGCCGAAGTGGCCGAGAAAGCTATCGGTTGTTCGGTAAAGAACCGGCCGGCCTGGCGCTTCCTTGCGCCCCGCCTCGCAGATGAGCTCATACTGCACGAGCGTATCGATGGCCGAGTCCGAGTTCACGCCTCGAACCGCCTCGACCTCCGGCCGTGTCACCGGCTGCTTGTAGGCGACGATCGCGAGGGTCTCCAGCGCGGCGCGCGAGAGCCGGAATCGATCCGGCTTGTGGAGCTTCGCCACAAACGGTCCGTACTCGGGCCGGGTCGCAACCTGGTAGCCGCCCGCGACTCGGGTGATCTGAACTCCCCGGCCGTCGAACAGCGCCGCAAGCTCACCGCACAGGCCGTCAACCTCGGCCGGCGTCACATCGAGGATCTCCGCCAGCTCGGCCGCGCCGATCGGTTCGGCGGCCATGAACAGCACTGCCTCCAGGGCTGCGAGCTTCTCCCCGGAAGTGGTCTGCGTCTCACGACTCGGCTCTGCTTCAGGTTGGCTGGCGGGTGGTGCCTCTGGTCCAGGGTCAGTCATCACTCGCCGTCGGTCTCCATTGCTGCGGCAACGGCGGCTGCCCCGCCGTTCTCGCCCGTTTCCGTCTGCCCCGCAGGGCTATGAACCACTGGGTACACGCGAATCTCGCCGAACATCTGCTCCTGCGCCACCCGCACTCGCCGGAGCCGGATGAGCTCGAGCAGCGCGAGGAACGTGACGATCAGCTCCAGGCGCGTCACGTTTTCCTCGAACAACTCCTCGAATCGGATGCCTTCCTTCGACCAGCGCAGCCGCGCCGCGACAGCCGCGATCTTCTGCGCGACGGTGAAGCGCGGGCGCATGAGCTCGCGGCCCTCCGGCTCCCTGACGCGCGACAGCACATTCTGGAAGGCGGCCCACAGGTCGAATGCCGAGACCTCGCCGAGCATCAGGTGAGGGTGGTCGTCCGGCGTCGTCTCCTCCCCCGTCAGGAAGAGCCCGCGGGAGAACACGTACTTCTGCAGCTCGGCCCGCGCCCGAAGCTCCTCCGCGACCTGCTTGTACCTGCGGTACTCCAGCAGCCTCGCCACCAGCTCCGCCCTCGGATCGCCCGCTTCCTCTTCCTCCTCGGGCGGCCGCTCCTGCTGCGGCAGCAACATGCGCGACTTGATCTCGAGGAGCTGCGATGCCATCACCAGGAACTCGCCCGCCACCTCCAGGTTCAGCGTCTCGAGCTGTGAGAGGTATTGGAGATACTCGTTGGTGATAGGCTCGATAGGGATGTCGAAGATGTCGATCTCATCCCGTTCGATCAGATAGAGCAGCAGGTCGAGCGGCCCCTGGAAGATGGCGAGCTTGACCGGATGGCCGGTGAAAACCCGATCCGGCGGCGCCGTATGGATCACCCCGGCCACGAGCGAAGCTCGTGGCTGCTCGTCCACCGCGACGCGTGGTGGCTGCGGCGGCTTTGCCGCCGCCCGTGCAATATCATCTGGTACAAACACTGCCGCCTCCAAGGCTCCGAGTGGTGCTGTGTTCCTTGCTGTTGTCCGGGGCCCGCAATCCCCCGGCCGGTGCTGTAGTATGCCTCATCATCGGGAAGGTGTCCAGTGAGGGCATTTTACGGCGCCCGGCAGCGCTTGCAGGCGGCGTTCCCAGCGAGGAGACCGATGCCGGCGCAGAGTGAAAGGCAGGTCACGAAGAGGCCGATCCGATAGCTGGCGGGCTCGTAGCTGAACGTGACCACGTTCTCACCCGGCGGAAGCGGAACTCCGCGAAATGCGTAGTCTGCCGGCACGATGGCGGCTTCCTGCCCATTCACGGATGCGCGCCAGCCGGGGAAGTAGGTGTCCGTGAGCACCAACCAGCCCGACCTGTCAGTGTGTGCGCGCACGGTCACGCGGTGGGGCGAGTAGCCGGTGATCTCGGCTGGGGCGATGCGCTCGGCAGCCGACCGGGCAGGCGTCTCCGCCTCGATCACGGTTTGTGTCCAGGGGTCGCCCGTAGCCAGGACAGCGTCCAGGGCTGCGCGGCCGGAACGGGGAAGCACGCTCGTTGCGGCGTAGGCGCGCGGCAGAGACGTTCGGATGGGCACGACGCCCACGTGACCCTGACCGTCCTGCTGCCAGCGAACCCGCGCGCTCGCGAGACACTCGAGCAACTCGCTTGGCTGATCCCCGCCGAGCGAGATCAGCGGATTCGCGCCCTGCGAGATCCCATAGGCGCCTTCCACGAGCGACATGTACCGCGCGACAGAGATGGGATCGTAGGCGCGGATGTCGTAGCACTCGTAGGCGACGGAAAGGTCCGGGCGGAACATCACCGCCGACCCGCTCACGCGCCCGCCGTCTGCGGCCGTGAGCATGCCCCTGATCTCCGGCAACATTGGGAGGACGTTCCGGGAACTGGACAGTGCGTGCCACCTCGCCCCGAAGACCACCATGTCGAAGATCGCGATCACCACCAGTGCGCACGTCATTGCCCTCCCGGACAGACGGCCGCGCCCCGCCAGCAATAGCACCACCGCCACAGCAGCAGCGGCGACTGTCGGGCAGAAAAGCTTGAGTAGGCGAAGCGCACGGAGTCCCGGGGGCAGTTGGCCGAGGTGTGGTCCCATGAACGGGAGCGCCCGAACCGCCATCAGGGCCGAGGCCAAGGCGAGAACGGCGAGGGCCCACAGCATAGGCTTCCAGTCGCGGCGGCTGAGCCCCGGCTGGCTTGCCCATTCAGACGCCGCGAGCCCAAGGGAGGCCGCCGCGCACAGGCTGAAGATGAAGCGCATGCGCTGTGGCGCGGCGAGGCGGAGCGCCGGCAGATAGGTGAGGCTGTTGGCGATGGGGAGATGGAGCAGGGCCGCGAACATGACCCAGCCGGCCACAACGAAGAAGCGGCGATGGCCGGGCGGCGGCCTTTGGAGCAGGGCCGCGACCAGCGCGAGGAGAGCAAGGGTGCCGGGGTAGCTCGTTCGCTCCGCGTAGTTGCCGTAGCCCGGATACTGCCTGTAGTCGCCAAAGGCAGGATGCCCGTGGGCCTCGGGATTGAAGAGGAGCGCCACCTCACCCGGTGCGATGGTTCGCAGGAACTCCAGCTCCCCGATGACGCTGCGTTTGACACTCTCCCCAACAGAGGCGCCGGACCAGCGAGAGCGGCCAGTCGCGCTGATGGTGCTGACGCTGAAGTACTCCCTGAGGGGGAGCAGTTGGGCCGCGCCCAAGCTGCCGCCCAGTACCAGTGCGAGGCAGAGCATGCTCGCGTATCGGCACGCCCACTTGGGGGGCGCCGAGGAGCGGCGGCGGATGATCTCATAGACTGCAAAGGCGGCCCAGAAGGCGAGCATCTGCACTGATGTGCTGAGATGTCCCGCCAGGAACTGCCACCCGATGATCGCTCCGATGACGGCGGCGCCGGTCGCCGATGGCCTGTCGGCGAGGTGATAGGTCGCCCAGAGGAGAAGAGGAAACACCGCGGCCGTGGCGGCCAGTGGATATCCAAGCCAGATGAAGATGAACCCGAAGAACCCGTAGGTGAGGCCGCCGAGAAAGGCGCCAACGGGTGTTGCCCGCAGCGCCCGCACGAAGCCGTAAGTGGAGAGCGACGCGACAAGCAGCGTGAGCAGAGCGAACACGGTCTGAGCGGCCGGCGG
>Ga0315288_10003973_pt1 | contig 18831 bp, 15 predicted proteins | sample YL17G11_20_MG_FD_203454 | JGI IMG/M metagenome (GOLD analysis project Ga0315288, IMG submission 203454) | Sediment microbial communities from Yellowstone Lake, YNP, Wyoming, USA - YL17G11_20 | ecosystem: Environmental > Aquatic > Freshwater > Lake > Sediment | place: USA: Wyoming | collected... | reverse complement strand
ACCCCCGGATGCACAAGGCGTGGCATTGAGCTATACAGGCATATAGTCCAAGGAAAACTCCATCCGACGGATGCCCTCACCGCGGAGGTCGCCAAGGTAACCGAGAACACTTACCGGGACGTCAACATCGCCTTCGCCAACGAGGTCGCCATGATCTGCGAGTCACTCGGAGTCAATGTCCACGACGTGAGGAAGCTCGTAAACAACCTACCCAACGACCCATCCGTACCCCACGCCAACCCCTACAGAAACATGCACATCCCAGGCGCGGGGGTCGGAGGCCACTGCCTTCCCAAGGACCCGTGGCTCCTAAAATATGGGATGGATACCTATGGCACTTTCAAGTTCAACCCCCGGATCATAGTCGAGAGTCGAAAAGTAAACGACGGAATGCCTCAGCACATGAAGGAACTCACCGTCGAAGCCTTGGCAGAACGAAGAATGAGTCTCAAAGAGGCCCGAATCGCAGTACTTGGCCTCGCCTTCCTGGAGAACAGCGACGACTCGCGCAACACGCCGGCAGAGCCCCTCTACAATTCGTTGAAGAGTGAATGCAGTGAGCTCATCGTCCACGACCCCTACGTCAAATATTACGAAGGGATCAACCTCACAAACAACCTCGAGGAGGCTGTCAAGGGCAAGGACTGCCTCGTCATAGTAACGCGCCACAGAGAATACCTCAGCCTGCAGCTCGACCGACTCAAGCAGCTGATGCGGACCCCAGTAATTGTTGACGGCAGAAACGCCTTCAGCAGAGAGGAGTGCCTCAAGAGGGGCTTCACCTTCAGAGGGGTCGGAATCACGAGGAAGTAGTCGAATCAGATTAAGCCCATGAGATGTCTCCTCAATATCGTTCAAGCGGGCTCGCTTCGTCGTCCTAAGAATTAAGCTAAATTTTGAGACTCTGTCTCAGGGACTCTAACTCGTTCTCCCCAAAATCCATCAGCAGCTCGCTCTTCTTGAAGGTCCAGCGAGGGAAGAAGCGGAGGACATCCATGCCGAGGAGGCTGAAGACCATCTGCTGCGGCAGTGGCGCGTAGCCGGAGCCCGGTGGGAGGAGGGGGAGCTGGCTCAGTGGTATCTTGATGAGGGCCTTCTTGTTCTCAAGGATGCCGCCCACGACGGGAAGGTTGACCTCGACGTTCTGGAGGAGCTTCAGGGACACTGGGCCGTTAGCCGTCACTATCGTCTTCGTCACGGTGGGTAAGCTGGCGTGGTCTATGCCGAGCCTGACCACGTCGTCTGGCAAGAGGCATGTCTGTGAGGAACCCGTATCCACGAGGAAGGTTATGGGCTGGAAGTCGCGCCTCGGCGCGTACCTTATGAGGCCCTCAACCCGGGCCTGGTGGATATTATCCAGCTTCGCGACTAAGAGCACAGAAAGGTCCCCCTGTTTCTACTATATTTTCCTTCAACTAATCTATTAAATCCATATACGACGTCGAGGACGAATCATCGAATATTTAGAAATTTTTTAAAAAATTGTTATAATGACCCTCAAAAAGGTGCACCGTCGGAGAGGCGGAGCCTACTTTCGTTCATAGACTACTTCACCGCCGACGATGGTCATCACGGCTTTCGCCTCAATGATCTCATTGGGGTCAATCGTTAGGATGTCCCTGTCCAGAACAACCATATCAGCCAGCCTCCCAGGCTCAAAGGAGCCTTTCTCCTTCTCGGTTCCCTCTAGATAGGCGCCATTGATTGTGTAAGCCTTTATCGCGTCCATGACCGAGATCGCCTCTTCTTTACAGAGAATATTCCCTCCCATGGTCCTCCGCGTCACGCAGCCGTAGATGCCCGTTATCGCCCAGCTCTCGCCGAAGCCGTCGCTGTTCCCGCCGGTCACTATGCCATGCTCGGCGAGGCTACGCATGGGGTAGTACCCCTTCATCCTCTCCTCGCCCAGGGCTTTGAGGTGGCTGTCGCCTATGGGGTAGCAGAAGCCGATGGAGGCCGAGACGGCTACCCCTAGTTTTTTCATCCTCTTAAGCTGCTTCTCCTCGGCGTAGCCCACGTGCTCTATCCTGTGCCTGTGGTCCTCCCAGGGCAGCTTCTTCAGCGCCTCCTCCACCGCGTCGAGTGCCATGTCGATGGCCCTGTCCCCTATGGCGTGGATGCACACTCTCAACTTCGCTAGGTGGCACCTGACGGTCTCCTCCGTCAACTCCTGCTGAGTCACCCTGACGATTCCCCTGTTATCCGGCTCGTCTTCGTATGCTCTGTAAAGCGCCGCCGTTTTCGAGCCCATTGCGCCATCGACGCCGAGCTTAACGCCGATGACTCGGAGCCTGTCTCCCCAGCTGAAACCGGTTCGTAGTCCCTGCCTAGACAGGTCGCTTGTGGCGTAGCCCTCGTATGGGGCCATGCCGTCGAGCATGAGGCTGATGCGCATACGGAGCTTTCCTTGCGCCAACAGCTCTTGGTAGGCAGTTGCCTCGGGCGCTTTGATGTGGGCCTCGTGCACCGTCGTCAGCCCCCAGCTTAGTAGTTCCTCCTCCACCGTGGGCCAGTTCCGCACCATGGTCTCGACTGACTCCTCAGGACTCGGCGCTGGAATCTTAGAGCGGACCATGTTCATGGCCGCCAGCTCGTCGAGCCTACCCGTGGGCTCCTCATCCCCGCCCTTCTCTATCCTTCCGCCGGATGGCTGCGGCGTGTCCCTGCCTATCCCGGCGATCTTCAGCGCCATGCTGTTGGCCACGCCGTTGTGGCCTCCGGCTCGTCCAAGATAGATCGGGTTATCAAGCGACGCCTCATCTAGGTCCCATCGCGTGGGGAAGCGCCTCTCCTCGAGCTTGGACTCGTCGAACCAGTTGCCTACGACCCAACTCCCTGCAGGCTTATCCGCCGCCTTGACTTTTAGAGCCTTGATAATATCCCCGATCGTCTTCATGGGGGGTGAGCCACATTCCACCCAGTCGGCCTGCAGCCCCTTCCTGATGCAGTGCTCGTGGCTGTCGATGAACCCCGGAAGCACGAGCCTACCGTCGAGGTTGAGGACCCTCGTCCTTCTCCCCCTAAGCCGCATGACCTCTGAGGCCGGCCCTACCTTCAGGATCCTGCCGTCCCTGACCGCCACGGCCTCCGCGACAGTGTCGTTGGGATCAGCAGTATACGCCTTGCAGTTGGTGACGATGAGGTCGGCGCAGAGCTCTTCCACAAGATTGATTCCCGACAAAGAAACGCCAATTGAATGTTAGCCACGTTTTATAAATTTTAATTGCTCGAACTTCTCTTATTCTCCGAAAAATTTTTACGATCTTTCTCTCTCGATTTTTTCACTCAGAGTGATTTTGTACCCCTTTTTCACGGTCTTTTCCTCGTTGTATGCCTTAAGATATCCGAGTAAGTATAGGCATGCTTTCTTGGTATCCCCGAAGATCCCGGAAAATCCCCGCAATACGTTCTTTATTAGTGAATAGAAAAAGAAAGTTAAGGCGGTCGCGCGCGCTCTGAAAAGTGCATACAACAACACCAACAGAGGGGATCTAATCCACCTTCTGCATACTCACGATTTCAGCGTAATTCCTTAAGCTGTACTTAAAACCTAAATATGTGACCGAATACGTTTTCCCGACCTCGAAATCATAAAGTCCCTTAAACGACCATCCGCCCCCCTCACTGAATGTAACTCTCGTGCAGTTGATCCAATTAAGCTTGAATTGTTCCGACGCCGCGACGGTGAAGACCATGGTCTGGGGTTGATCGCGTTCTCTCGCGTAGACTGAAAACCCTAGCATCGCGAAGACGAATATGCAACTTAGTAGTATAGCGGCTACTTCAAGTCGATTAGTCTTTTTTTCCATGCATCGAACCTCGATACGATGGGCTTGTTTTCACTGAGGTCTGACTTTTACTAATGCGCCTTGAAATTATATAAACGTATTCGACTTGTTGCCTAAAGCTACGTGGATCGATTTCAAATTTAGTACGTCACGTGCCTTGATGCGAAGATCGTGAAGCCCCTGTAGCCCTTTGGTGAATCAGCAATGGTGTGCGGAGGGAACAGAGTCTTAATGGTATGGCTGGGAGACAGCCTCCTGTTCCAGATCTCGATGAACTCGTCGGGATCCTCCCGGTCGCGTCCCAGGAGTGCAATGAACTTCAACCTTCAAACGCCTCTTCAAAACCACATTGATTCACCGCGAATCAAGAAATGGTAAGTAACCCCTGAACATTAACGTCTCCAAAACTCACATTATTTTATAAAAAATATTCCGATGTGGAGGAATTCCTGTGTAAAAAGGGGTTTTAGATTTCGTCGAAGGGCCATATGGGTCTGGGTATGTTCCTGTAGTTGAACCACCCGAGGTTGGGGCTGGTGAGGCCGGGGGCGTCGACCTCGATGACCTTCTTGCTGAAGGGCTCGTAGGCCGCCCTGAAGTGGCCTCTGCTCTTCAGGACCAGGATCTTCTTGTCCCTGGGCTCTATGCCGTTCCTCCTGTAGATCTCCGGGTCGTTGGGGGCGTGGCTCTTCTCGGTGAGTATCACCTCTATGCCGTCGATGTCGATGACGGCGGTCAGTCCGACGTCCGCCGGTAAACCCACGGCGCCGGCCTTGTGGATGAATCTGCCGTCGGTAATTGTGCGGACCTTCCCAGTGATCTTGATGGGCTTGCCATGGAAACTATCTGTTTTAGCACCTATCTTCATGGTCACAGCGCCCTTGACTCCAGCCTGGATCGCCTTCTCCACGGCCTCTGGGTCTTTGATACAGGCGATGCCCACGTCCTTGGCTCCTCTCTTGATGAGTTCCTTCAGTATCTCGGTGCCGTCGCCGGGCGCTCCACCTCCGGGGTTGTCGGCCACGTCCGCGAGGATTATCGGGCCACTCGGCGCCTTGATGGCCTCCTCGACGGCCTCCTTTATCGGCGTGAGGGGCTTGAGGAACTCCTTGCGCTTGCCCCACATCTTCTCCCCGAGTTCGTCGCAGAGCCTCTGAGCGAGGCCCGGGTCGTTGTCGGTCACCGCCACGACGGCGCTCCCGACCCTCTCCACGTCGGCGTAGGGGAAGGCGGGGAAGATGCAGACGTTTAGCACCCCCGGCTGCTCCTCCATCTCGAAGGCGGCCTCGAGGAGCTTGACCATGGGCCCCTCCGTCGTGCGCTGGTTGATGGTCGGCGGGAGCATACGCAGCTTCTTGAAGGCGACGACAGGCTTCACCTCACCCTTCATGGCCCTCACCATCGCCTCGGCGGCCTCCACACCCCTGTCATACATGTCGACGTGTGGGTTGGTGTCGTAGCCGTAGATGGCGTCGCAGTTCTTCACCATCAGCTCGGATATTAGGCCGTGGAGGTCCAGGGTGACGATGATCGGCGTCTTTGGGCCGACCTCTTTCCTGACCTCCATGAGCAATGTCCCCTCAGCCTCTGGGACGTCCTCCGCCACCATCGCGCCGTGGAGGGCGAGGAGAACCCCGTCCACCTTCTCCGCCTCACGGATGCCCCGCGTGATCGTGTCCACGAATACCCAGTAGTCCCTGTTCCTTATCGGGCCAGACGGGGTGGCGTGCCCCCCGATCGTCGAGATAACGTCGACGCCGTGCCTCCCCAGGACGTCGAGGAAACCCCCCACACCGGACTTTGTACCCCTGTGGGTATTGATCAGTTCCTCCCCGTAGAGGGGGTCATAGTCGGCGAGCGTCGTCCCCACCGTGCTGAAGGTGTTCGTCTCGTGCATCATCATACCGATGACGACTCTAAAATCAGTCATGGTTCTACATGTCTCAAATGTTTATAAAAGCCTGATTTTCGGCAAACATTGGGCGGTGGTCCTCCTCATCAAATATGGGTCTGCGGAGAAGAGTTAGTTATTGGGGGAAACCCTAAGAAAAAGAGGGGTCCTCGACTTTTACCAGGCCTCTCGTAGGAGGCGGAGGGCGTTTCCACCGATTATCTTCGCGATCTCCTTGTCGGAGTAGCCGTGCTTCACCATCCAGCGGGCGACGTTCTGGAGGCACTCCGTCGGGTTCTCCATCCCCCTCACGTACTTCAGTCTCTTCAGCGCCTCGATATTCATGTCTATGCCAAGGTACTGGTTCGGCGACGCCTTGCGGTCAGGTCTGCTGTAGTGGCCCAGGCCCATCTTCTTGGAGTTCTCGAGGTTGTGCAGGTACATGCCCACGTGGTCCGCGTAGCTGGTGTCGGGCCCACATCCCACGTAGTCGATGCCCACAAGGTCGATGCAGTACTCTATATGCTCCATGTAGGACTCTATGCTGTGCAGCGGGTGCTTCTCGGTGACGGTCAGGTTGGGCGCCGCCTCTATCCCCATCACCCCGCCCCTCTCGGCCAGAGCTTGGATCACCTCATCCGGGAACATCCTCGTCGTGGGCGTCAGTGTCCGGACACCGCTGTGGGAGATGACTATAGGCCTCTTGCTGAGGGCGATAGTGTCCATCGCCGTCTGATCGCTCACGTGGCTCACGTCCACGAGCATCCCCAGCTTGTTCATCCTGACGACGGCGTCGTAGCCGAAGTCGGTTAACCCTCCGTCCCTGATCTCCTTGAGCCCGGTGCCGAGCATGTTCGACTCGCTGTAGTTCACACCCATGCTCCTCACGCCGAGGCCGTAGAGTACGTCGAGCCTGTCCACCTCGTTCTCTATACATGAGGAGGACTCGATGACGCCTACCCAGGCGAGCTTCCCCGCCCTGTGGGCCTCCAGAATATCCTCAACCTTCCTGCAGTGGACTACGAAGTCCTGCTTTGTTATGTCGCAGAGTTTCATGCCGAGGTCGTGGACGGTGCTCATCCAGTCCCAGCCGTGCTTCGTGTTGATGAAGTTGGAGCCGTCCATCATGTTGTCGAAGACGCAGTCGAGCCCCGATTTGCTCAGCGCCTCGTAGGCGAGGGGCTCCCTCCCCTCCCTGGTGAACTCCTCGCGGAGGCTGATGTCCTCGGGCCGCGTGCTCGGGTGCTCATGGAGGCTGATCACGATGTTCTTCTCCATGATCTTCTCGAACCGATCCTCCTCACCCTTGGACAATGGGACCCACTCGGTCCACTCAGGGACCATCTCCGCCCTGAGCTTGAACTCCATGTAGTCGATCCCGGGCTCTAGAAACTGGAAAGCCTTGTAACCGGAATATTTCTTGTTCCTACCCAAAACAACCCCCACAAATAGATCTGATTTCAGGTTAAATACATCGCACCCTCCCAGTTCAAGGATGGCAAAAGCATTTCACTCCAACGGGCAGATAACATGCATGGAATCTCCCAAACAGATATGCGTCTACGGGTCGGGCTACCTTGGGTCCCAGATCGCCCTCCAGTGCGCCGCCAGCGGGCTCCCCGTGAACATCTACGATGTCTCCAGAGATGCCCTGGAACGATCAAAGAACTCGGTAAATGGATACCTGGACCTGTGGATCCTTGAAGGGAAGATAAAAGCCGAGGAGAAGGAAGCCATCCTGTCCAAGATGCTCTGGACTGACTCGGCTTCGCAGGCTGCTACCGCTGCGGAGATCGTGATAGAGGCCGTCACGGAGCGCCTCGAAATGAAACGTGAAGTCTTCAAGAATCTGGACAGGCTATGCAGCCCCCATACCATACTGGCGACCAACAGCTCGTCCATAAGGGTCTCCAGGATCGAGGACGCGACGAACCGGCCCGACCGGGTCCTCAACATGCACTTCTACGGTTTTCCATGGAGAAGCAGGATAGTCGAACTCATGCGCGGAACGAAGACCAGCGACGAGACCATGGGTAGGGTAAAGGAGTTCTCCATAATGATCGGGCTGACACCCCTTACCGTGCTCAAGGAGAGCACGGGCTTCATCTTCAACCGCGTCTGGAGGGCCGTGAAGAAGGAGTGCCTCCACCTCGTCGATGAGGGCGTGGCTACCCACGAGGACGTGGATAGGGCCTGGGTGAGCCTGTATGGCACGATGTCCGGCCCCTTCGGGATGATGGACCGTGTGGGCCTCGACGTAGTCAGGGACATCGAGATGACCTACTACGAGGAGTCAGGCGACCCCAGAGACTACCCTCCGAGGCTTCTCCTTGACAAGATCGAGAGGGGGGAGCTGGGTGTGAAGACGGGCAGAGGCTTCTACAAATACCCCAACCCCTCCTTCGAGGACCCCTCATGGCTCCATGGGATAAAGTAGCGAGCACGCCCGAGAAGCACTTATCAACAATTCAGCTAACTCAAGTACCATGGATCAACTCGCTATCCTAGGTGGCAAACCGGTATCCGACAAGAAGATACCCCTCGCGAAGCCCGTCTTCTCGCAGAAAGACGCAGATGACGTGGCCAAGGTCCTCAGGTCAGGCCACGTCCGGATGGGGCCCTACACCAAGGAGTTCGAGGAAAAGTTTGCTGAGAGAGTCGGCGCCAATTATGCCTACGCCGTCTCCAACGGCACAGCAGCCCTACATGTCGCATACCTCTCAACCCTGAAGCCAGGGGACGAGGTCATCGCCCCGGCCTTCACCTTCATTGCCACCGTCAGCACAGTCTTCTACAGCAACGCTAAGCCGGTGTTCGCCGACATTGACCCCGAGACGTACCTCATCGACCCTGAGGACGTGAAGGAGAAGATAACCAGCCGGACGAGGGCCATCGCGCCTGTCCACCTCTTCGGAAACGCAGCAGACATGGACGCTCTCACCGAGATCGCGGAGGACCACAAGCTCCTCCTCATCAACGACTGCGCCCAGGCCCACGGAACAGAGTACGGTGATAGAGACTTGGGCTCATGGAGACACCTAAACTGCTACAGCTTCTACCCGACCAAGACTATGACGACTGGGGAGGGTGGTATAGTCACAACAAACGACCCTGAACTATATCGTTTGGGAACACTTATCAGGAACCATGGCGACGACGGAAGGTACCACCATGTAATGCTCGGACTCAACTACCGCATGACCGACATCATGGCCGTCATAGGCCTGAACCAGCTCTGGAACCTTGACGACTACCTCAAAAAGAGGCGCCACAACGGTGAGAGACTCAGGAAGGGTGTAGAGAAGATCGACGGCGTCCTTCCCCAGAAAATCACACCAAGAACAAACCACAGCTACAGCTACTTCTCGGTAACCTTGAATCTAGAGGAAATGAAATGCACACGGGACGAGTTCATTCTGGCACTTCAGGCTGAGAACATTGAGTGCGGAGTCCACTACCCTACGCCGCTCACAAAGCAGCCCGCGATCTTAAACCTCTTGGGGCCCGAGAAGTGTCCGGTATCCGAAGAGCTATCGAACAGAATCTTAAGCCTACCCATGCACCCGTATCTAACTGAAGACGATATTGAAACCGTGATATCTGCAGTGGAGAAGGTAACAACTCATTATCATAAATAAAAAATCATTCAACTCTTTTAATGAGTTCAAAGGCTTCAGCAAGTAGAACACTTGACCCATACCCCCTGTACCGTGCGATGGTCTCCCAAACCTCCCTTCTCATATAAGGTCTAGTGACTTGGGATGCATAGCTACTCAGTGCCTTCACCTTCTCCTCAAAACTATCCGTAATATCCACGTATATGTGGGGCGAGAAATCAAGGTCAGATGGGAGTTCGTAGCATCTCAATTCTTCTTTTCTTTTAAAGACCCTCAAAGCCTCAAAGGACACTGCTGTATGGTCTTGATGTCCATTTTTTAGGGATGGCATGTAGACCTTGCCTGGTTTTATCTCGTTCCTAATCCACTCCAATTTAGCTCGTATTTCATGTGAGTAGTCAGGCAGTTTCGTATTCTCAAAATCGCAAATGAATATCTTGTCTTCTGATATCTTCAGTGTCTTGGCTGATGCGAGTAGTTCCGCCTTCAACTCGCTGGATGATACGTTAAGCCCACTATTTTTCCCACAAAGAGAGAAGACTGCAATAAACGCATTCTCTTTTTCTCTCAGCTTGGCGATTGTTCCGGCACATCCGAGCTCGACGTCATCGGGGTGAGCACCAAGATAAAGCGTATTAGTCATTTAACCGCTTCCGATTTTAAATTAGGTGATTTCGAGTTACAAATAAATTGTGATAGAAATTTGAAATATTGAATTGCTATATATTAACATACAGCAATTAATGGTGGAGGTTATCTTTTGAAGCTATCTACAGAAACCATTATAAAAATTCTCGAAGAGCCGTACCAAATACTAGGAAAAAATAGAGCGTTCAAGAATTATGCGCCCATCTCTAACGCTTCTAAAGATGACATCACATTCTGTGTCGAAAAAGGGCTTGTAGCTGTTGAAGAAATTAATAAAACTAAAGCTAGTGTCGTGGTGGGTTATATAAATATTCCCCAAAATCTCCTTCACGCGGATGAAAAAACAGTAATATTGGTTGAGAATCCTCGTCTCGCTTACATTAGAATATTGAAACGCTTCTTCGAGCCCAGATCCCCGCGAGGGGTTCATCCAACCGCAATAATCGGCCGAGATTGTCTGGTTGATGAGGACATTTTCATAGGCCCCAATGTTGTTGTGGGGGACAATGTCACCATAGGTAAAGGCACAGAAATTCATGCTAACGTCTATATACATAGAGATGTGAAAATTGGACGGAACGTCATTTTGAAACCCGGTTGCGTGATTGGATCCGCAGGATTTGGCTTCGAGAAAACACTTGATAGGAGCTATCTCCACTTCCCTCAACTAGCTGGTGTTGTTATCGAAGATGACGTCTACATTGGAGCAAATACGTGTGTTGATAGGGGGACCTTATCCGACACCCGAATTCAACGTGGGACAAAGATAGATAATCTTGTCCACATCGCACATAACGTGAATATCGGCCCGAACTGTGTAGTTATTTGTCAGACCTGTGTAGCTGGGAGCGTAACAATCGGAGAAGGATCATGGATCGCCCCAGGTGTTACGATACGCGATGGCGTGAAAATTGGTAAAAACGTACTTGTAGGTATGGGGGCTGTCGTCACGAAGGATGTACCTGACGACGATAAAGTAATTGGTGTACCTGCGAAATCAATAACATCCCAACCATTCTAAATCCCGCAAACTTAATCTAGTAGAGAGACCGAAGGAGGGGATTTTCTCTTACAAGCCATGGAAGGACTTGCGCGCGCGAACTAAAATCCGTCGCAGACTCGATCCTAGCCGACATCCAGCCGCCGATAACAGGCCGCGACGGGCTGAGGGCGCTGCAGATCTGCGAGGCGGCCCTTGAATCCTCAAGAGCAGACAGACCAGTGATACTCTCCTCCAAATAATATGAGGACAGCCGATACTCGGCTCTTTCTCCATTAAATCAAGATAACTCGAATCAGAAAAGAAGCCTTAAAATGGATGAAGAATCAAAATCAATGACAAAAAAATGATGGGTCTACGGCAAGTTCCCTATCAATAATAGCACAAGCTGATTTTGAAAAGGGCTTATACTTTAGAGCTCATATAAGATAGCAAAAGGCTCATAGAAAAAAATAGCAAGAGAAGAACAACCTAAAGAAGAAAGCTGAGTCGAAGTTTTGAGATTTTTTTAACGTCGGGCTTTCAGGTAGACCTCAGCTAGGATTCCGAAATAAGTTAGAGATTCTTGTATATCTGGTTCAAACTCCTAGCGATGTTTTTAGCTCCATGTCGCTTCATCACCCACTCATGGAATTTGAGGGACTCCGCTCGCCTCCGATCGGGGTCCTTGAGGAGCAGGGCCGTCTCGGATGCCATTTCAATTGGGCTGGGCGATCCGAGGAGGGTCGAGGGTGGGAGCCCTGGATAAGAGTCGTAGTCGATATAGGCGGATAGAGGCTTACGGGCAGCGAACGCCTCAAGCTCGCTTAACCCTAACATTCTAAGGTGGAACTGCCCCCACACCACAGCAGACCGCTCAAGCATACTCACATACTCTACCCTATTGAGGGGTGGCAACCACCTGACATTTTTATCATTTTTGAAAATGTTCTTGAAGACATGATAGTTTCTCCCCCACTCAATGGTCACTAAAATCGCTTCCCGATTTAGTTTCCTCAGTTTCTTCCAGGCTTTGAAAGCGATAGAAGTTTTTTTACCAAGTTCGTCATGCCGCGTTGGCAGAAAGACAATCGCCTCCTCCTTATCGTTCCGACATTTCTGGATGAGGGGGTCAATTGGGTTTGAGAGCAACTCCGCGCGCTTCTTCGCGTTGCTCCCGTGGACATAGTTTAATAGGTCAACAGTGCTCACTAAAATCCTATCTTCCCCTAGCAGTTTATAGCATGCGCGCAGCAACGCCTTGAGTGGCTTGTTTGAGGACTTTCTTAAGTCGCTGCCATGGTAGTGCCTGATGACCTTCGCGCCACTCATCTTCGCCATTAAGGAGCCAGAAAAGTACCCGCCCTCGTGGAGGTGGATTACGTCGAAGTCATCTTTCTGCAGCAACAAAATATCTAGATCTCGCTTTATCTTCGATGAGACGTCGTAATAGATCAGATCGACCTTTAACGGGTTTCCGGACTCGTAACCGTAAATAACCTTTTGAGTGGCTAGGTTTATTGGCTTATTTGGCTGATAGACAACGCCTTCATACCCATAATACTTGTTCATAGCCCAACATAGAAAGTAGGCCACGTTGGCCACATATCCTAAATGGGCTATCTTCATCCCTTTACTCTCCTTCAGGTAGACGCGACTAACAGAGCATATGCGTACAAAGATGCTATGGCATCATCTACTTAAATAATCAACCAACCGTCTTCGAGCACTTTACCGTTTATCACGAATCAGATAGTTTCGCTGAGCGTCGAATCATTGATGTTGATAAAGGCGTCTATTAGGTTTATTCATCTGATGCATCATGAGGTGAGCCATTGTCACCATACTCCTCTGCGAGTCCCCACGATGACGTTTCTCGGCGTTAGAACAAGCATATGTAGACCAACGTAGACCCATCTAGTTCAGTTCTCACGCGTGAGGAGATTTGTCATGCTGATCTCCGAGGCCGTACAGCTCATCTTGAAGTCCACGGTCGCGTCGAAGGGAGGCGAGGTCTTCATCCTCAAGATGCCCGCCCTCAGAATAAGCGACCTGGCCGACATCATGATCGAGAAATATGCGCCCCAACTCGGGCAGGGCCCGTCGAAGATCCGCGTCGAGACGGTTGGAGGGAGGCGCGGCGAGAAGCTCGACGAGGAGCTCATGACCCAGTACGAGTCGGGGTATGCGCTCGACCTCGGAGACTACTATGTTGTCATACCCCTATACGACATGGACGACAACTACAGGAACGTCAAGTTCGATGATAGCGCCGAGTTAGACGCCCTCAACACCGATAACACCCCGCTGCTGTCAAAGGTGGAGATAGAGTCCCTAGTGGAGAGGGTGATGGCTGAGGAAGAAGGGCAACTTCCTCTCCCTTAACCACCGATGACTAGATGCTATGGCTAGCCCTGCTCCCAACGTCTCTTCTTTTCTAGGTACTCCTCTACGCCGTATTGAACTCTCGCTGGGTTACCGTAGACGACCTTACCAGACGGGACATCCTTCGTGACGACTGAGCCGAAGCCTACGACGGAGCCTCTGCCCACGGTTATTCCCGCCTTTAGCATGGCGCCGGCGCAGATGACGGCGCCGTCTTCGACCTTGACCCCCGCCATCTTCGGTGACATAGGGAAGGGGTCGTTGGTGAATATGACGCCTGGGCCAACGAAGACGTCGTCTCCTATGACCGTCAGTGGCGGGATGTAGACCATCCCCTCTATCTTGCACCTCTTACCGATCTTAACGTTGTAGTCGATGTGGGCGAGGGAGCCGATCTTGGTCTCGTCCCCGATCTCCGTGTTGTCGCCGATGTAGGTGAAGTGCCAGAACTTCACGCCCCTGCCAAGCCTCACGTTCTTCCCGACGTGCCGAATGACCTCAGACAAAATAGGCCCCTACCTCAGTACGGTTATTTGATACAAGTGTTTTTCCAGAGGGTATAAGCTTGTCCAGCCATCTATTAGATGTTAAAGCCTAATCCTCTGTGCTTCAGATGTCGAGCCAATTATACTGGAATATTATGGCTCACATTAACTTTAAATTGGTCCATCCTTTATCTGGTTTCCTAACCCGAAGAAAGGCGTTCTTCGAAGAGATGCAGCCTGTTGGACCTGAGTGAAGTCCCTAAAGCCCTGAGGCGGATGAACATGGCCACCGCCGCCCTCCTCGTGCAGTTCCTGGTATCCGTCGCCTTCAACCTTATGGGCGGTTTTATGCCCCTATTCATCAGCAGCGACCTCGGCTACTCCTTGATAGATGCGACCCACTGGACGGGGATCGCCGCGTTGGTATCCTCGAGCCTGATGGCGTTGACCGCACCATTCTGGGGCTGGATGTGCGACAGGGTCGGCACAAAGAAGATAATGCTTTTCGTCATAACCGGTAACGTCGTCGTCTACACCGGAATGGCTCTCTCCGCCGATGTCATCCACATAGTCCTCTTCAGGGGCCTCCAGGGCGCCTTCGGCGGGCTGAGCACCGTTATGTTCGCCCTCGTCGCCTCCATCGTGCCACCTAGGGACCTGAAGAAGGCCCTGAGCTACCAGATGGCGGCGATGACTATGGGAAGCCTCATCTCCCCGGGGATAGGCGGCGTGATAGCCTCGTTCGCGGGATATAGGCTGACCCTCGCTTCGTCCGCCATTCTGTTCGTGTGCATCCTCCCCGTCGTCTCCATCCTGAGCATGCCGCCGCCTGAGGCGAAGGAGAGCGATGCGAGGCACTTCACCTTCGAGGACTTCAAAACGATACTGCCAGACGTCGTCGCCCTCATCCTTGTCTATATCAGTATCAGCTTCATAGCCCCGACCATCTCCTGGTTCCTGGAGTCGCTGGGGATCCCATACGAGCAGCTCCTCCTCTACACCACGGTCGCCACGGTCCTCAACGGCCTCGCCTTCGCGGTCGCAACTCCCCTCATGACCAAGGTGATCACCGATAGGTCGCTGCCGATCCTCTCCGTGGGCGCGGGGGCGGCAATAATGGCGACCGCCTTCGTCGTTAACCCCTTTCAGTTCATAGCCCTGAGGATCCTCATCGGGGCACTCCAGGCCGGGATCCCCCCGAACCTCCTCGGCGGCAAGTCCGGTAGGCGGGGTACCGGCATGGGCTTCCTCAACTCAGCCCGCTTCCTCGGGATGGCTATAGGCCCCTTCATGGCGACCTCCCTCCTCGGCAACGGCGAGCCCCCGCAGCCCTTCAACATGTTCGCGACGATGGCCGGCATGTCCATCATAGCGGCACTATTCATCTACATCACCCACACGAGAAAGGCTGTCAAAGGCGAGGAAGCGGTGTCCTGACTCTTTTCTGTGTCGATTCGAAACCGATAAATGGGCTCCGAGGGGACTAGAAGACAAATAAAGGTGGCTAGCCGGCTGGATAAAGATCTCTCGAGGCTCGTCCGGAAGTCCGCTAAGGGAAGCTTCGTCCTCATCCTCGGCCAGTTCATCTCGACCCTGATCTCAGCCATCGGCGTCATAGTGATCGCCCGTTTCCTAGGCTCCACAAGCTATGGACAGGTCTCGGTGGCGATGATACCTATATCCATCGCCCTCCTTTTCAGCGACCTCGGCATAAATTCTGCCTTGGTCCGTCATCTATCACAGTATCGGCACGAGGAAAATTATGAAAACCTGAAAACCTATATGAGGGCCGGCCTCCTCATAAACGCCTCCGTCGGCATGGTATTCTCAATAATCATCTACGCATTATCGGGTTTCCTTGCCTACGACATCTTCCATCAGCCCGACCTCGACCTCCTGATCAAGATCGGCTCGATCAGTATCCTCGCCCAGAACATGCTTTCGACAGCTCAGTCAATATTCATAGGCTTCGAGAGGATGGAGCTCCAAAGCTACACTACAATACTCTACGCGATACTCAAGACGCTTCTAGGCCCGGTCCTGATATGGCTCGGCTATGGTCCACTTGGAGCCATAATCGGTTTAACATTACCCTATATTGTTGCGGCTTCATTCGGCATGTTATTCATCGTCATTCTAATCATGCGTGGACTCAAAGAGAACGGTGGGCAGAGCCTTTTTACAGCTTGCAGGACGATGCTTGTCTACGGCTACCCCCTCTTCTTCTCAGCCCTACTTTCAGGGGGATTATCCCAGCTGAACAGCTTCCTCATGGCAGTCTACGTCACACTTGATCTCGTCGGCAACTACAACGCCGCGTTGAACTTCGGCGTGCTCATCAGTTTCCTGACCCAGCCAATATCCATAGCCCTCTTCCCCCTGTTCTCCAAGCTCGACTACAGGGAATCCGAGTCGTTGAAGGTGGTGTTTCAGAGTACAATCAAGTACGCGTCGCTCATCACCATGCCGATAGTCATCGTTTTATTCGTGCTGCCGGATCAGATAATCAGGATAGTCTACACTCGCGGCTTCTCGTACGCCCCGCTGTTCCTCGAGATCTATGCCCTGAACTTCGTCTTCAACGTGGTAGGTGGGCTGAGCTTGGACAACCTCCTTAACAGCCAGGGCAGGACCGACATAAACTTCAGGATGACCCTCTCGACCCTCGCCATCGGCCTGCCGCTTAGCTTCCTCCTGATCCCGCAATACGGAATAATAGGGATACTTCTGATCCAGTTGGTCGCCTCTAGACCCGGGATGTTCTACGGCTTGTGGTGGATAAAGAAGAACTTCGGCTTCACCGTAGACTGGGTCTCCTCTGCTAAGATCCTCCTCGTCTCCCTCTTCACATGGGCGGTCACCAAGATAATCCTCAGCCTCCTAGGTCTGAGATACCTCTACGAGTTCTTCCTGGGGGGGTTCCTCATCGTAGTCATGTTCCTCCTTCTGCTGCCGCTCACGGGGACGATAGACAGGGATGATATCCGGAACATAAGGAGCATCGGCTCGACGATAAAGCCCCTCGAGCCTTTCGTCAACTTGGCCCTGAATATTCTTGAGAAGCTGATGAGGAAATAAGGGGCTTGAAGCCTAGCCGAGGATGTTTATCGCCTTGTAGAGGCTGTCTTTCACCCCGGCGAGGAGCTCCTCGTCCTCGAGCTCGAGCGCGTCGAGGGTGTTGTACTGGAGACCAGCCATCTCCCTGAGCGCTGCGAGTTCCTCGGGCGGCGTCACCTTTCCCAGGTCCTCCAGATAGGCGGTCTCATTCCTGTTGCCGGCGGTCTCCGCGTCCAGATGCTCGACGTCCCACATGTAGCCCGGGGCCTTCGCAGCGTACTCCTCCTCGGAGGCATCGCCTATAGACTTCCTGATCTCGAGGAGCTCAAGCTCACCTGCTGACTTATCGTAAGTCTCCTGCATCCCGTCGATCTCGGCGGCGAGCTTGCCCATCATCTCCCCGCGTTTGTCGATCCAGAGCTTCGCCTCATCCGCGTACTTCTCGAAGAGCCTGGCGAAGGTCTCCTCCTTCATCTTTCCATCGCGGAAGAGCCTCACGAGCTTGATCTCCAGGGCGAGGCTCTTGGCGAGGCTCATCATGACCTCCTTTGTCAGGGGGTCAGGCGTGTACGTAACAGCCTCAACCGGCTTAACCGGCTCCGCGCTCACCTCAACGGCCTCCTTTACTAGATCAGGGGAAGGCTCCGCGCTTATTGCTTCATCGGTCGCCTCAACGGGCTCAGGCGCGGGCGGCGTCCCCACCAGGGGCACTTCCACCATGACCGACTCGGCTTCAGGTTTCTCCACGACTACCTCCAAGGATGGGGTAGGCGGGGCGGGTTCCTCGGGCACGGCTTCGACCTCCACCATAACCTCGCTCGGCGCCTCAGCTTCGACCTTCTCGGCAGCTCCCTCAATCACCACGTCCTCGACGGGCTTCACCTCTGCGACCTCGATGACGGGAGCCGCCTCGTCCTCAGACTGCGCTTGCGGGTCCTCCGGGGCAGCGGTCTCGACCTCGATTGTGGGTAACTCCTCAGCCGGCGGGGCCTCCTGAACTTTAGGCGCCTCCTCCTCGTCCTCTATCTCAACCTCCACCTCCTCAGAGACCTCAATGGGCTGAACAGCGTCAATTGACAGCTCCTTCGCCTCGGTCTCCTCGACGATCGCGGGTTTCTCTGTCTCGACCTCGGTCGGAGTCGCCTCGGTGGCGGCCTCCACGACGGGTTTTTCCTCACTTATCGGCTCAATCTCCTCCGGGGCTTTGGCTTCGACGGGCTCCTCGGGCTCCTCCTCTTTCCCCTGCTCGGTCTTGTAGAGCGGGTAACCGCAGTTCAGGCAGTAGAGGGTCTTAGGGACACCCTCCTTGCAATTGGGACAGTTAACGACCTCGGGCGACTCATTTACCTGCATAACGACCCCTCACATAATCTATTGACTAAAAGAATCTCTGTTGGGTAATTTAATGATTTTTAGAATGAACCTTTACAAAAACAGTCAATCGGAGCCTTAATTCTGCCCAATATTTAATATTCTAGCCTCTCTCCGAATCGATCCACTGATCTGTATATCAATATTAATCAAGTTCATATGTCATGGAGACTATTATTTAACATTGATATGTAATATTGGCCGGTCGGCTGAATTAAGACCAAATAAAGAAAATCGCTAAATTTAAGATATTTCCCCTGAGGCAATTGAGTCCGCACCGAGAGTCGGCTTCTTCGAGAATTCATATAACTCGAGATGGCGATATGTTAACCATGGATTGCAAGCCGAGGTTCAGCGAGCTGGAGCTGAGCTACTACTCGCGCCACATGGTGCTGGATGAGATCGGGTCGAAGGGTCAGCGCAGGCTGAAGGAGTCGAGGGTCCTCGTCGCCGGCCTCGGCGGCCTTGGGAGCCCGCTCTCCATCCAGCTCGCCAGCCTAGGCGTCGGCCACCTCAGGCTTGTAGATAGGGACATCGTCGAGGTCTCCAACCTCCAGAGGCAGCAGCTCTACGGATTCGATGTCGTAGGCTACCCAAAGGTCGAGGCAGC
>Ga0315288_10003971_pt1 | contig 18837 bp, 16 predicted proteins | sample YL17G11_20_MG_FD_203454 | JGI IMG/M metagenome (GOLD analysis project Ga0315288, IMG submission 203454) | Sediment microbial communities from Yellowstone Lake, YNP, Wyoming, USA - YL17G11_20 | ecosystem: Environmental > Aquatic > Freshwater > Lake > Sediment | place: USA: Wyoming | collected... | reverse complement strand
GGTGCGGTGATGTTAAGAAAAAGACGCTAAATCATTTGATTTTTCAATACAGGTTTGATATTCTATTGGAAATGAGGCTCAGTAGTGTAGCTGAGCAAGAATATACAGGGTTATATGTGAAATTCCAGATTATGTGGCACACAAACTGTGGAGATCGGACTTTAGAGAGTGCTGAGAATGAATGCGTTAATTTGACGGAGTAAAAGGCTATAAGATGTGTGAGTTCTGTCTAAAACATGGCGAAGGGAAGAAGTGGTATTTGCAAGCAAGGAACTATTCTGACGAGCTGTTAAGTGACATCCGTCGGCGTAGGATGATTGAAGAGTTTTTCTCAAATCCAGGCCGACTCACAAGAGGTATAGAACAGCTCAACCGCCTTGATAAGACTCCTAAGTTTATAAAAGGTATGATTGGTCGCATTATTACCAGCCGGCAGAAGAAGACCCACTTTGGACAGGTAGTACCAATCGAGGAAATTGAACAAATATTCGGCTTTGTCAGTTCCATTGTCCGCGTGGCCTGCATCTGTCGCCAAGTCACATTGAATAAAGAGAAACGCTACTGTTACGGGGTCAGCATGTCGACCAACGGCGGGCAGTTCGCTAAAATTGTGCAGGGCCTGGACAAAAGCTTTCTATCAGGGCCGGATACGTCGGGGCTGGAGACACTGAGCAAGGAAGAGGCCATATCCGCTTTTCGAGATCACGAACGAGAAGGTTTATGCCATACTGTCTGGACTTTTCAGTCACCGTTCATCGGGGGAGTCTGCAACTGCGACCGTTCGGACTGCCTGGCTATGCGTTGCACGGTAACACATTCGATCCCAGTGATGTTTCGGGCTGAGTACATTGCGGAAGTTGATCCTGATGTGTGTTTTGGCTGCCGAGAATGTATGCGTGTCTGTCAATTCGGAGCTATTGTCTACAGTGCCTCAACCAGAAAAGTTGCCATCGACCAAAAGCGGTGTTATGGTTGTGGGATATGCCGCTCTGTGTGTAAGAAGAAAGCAATCCGGCTGAATGACCGTAACAGGGTGCCGGCTGCTGCGAATATCTGGTAAATGTGGTGTAACGCAAATTTCCTACCTTTTGTTTTTGAAAATGCTTGAGGAAATGGATACTGACTTATAAGGTTTGGCTAATTTTCCAATATCAGAAGTGCTCTTACTATACTAGAAATAGTCGGTTATATAAGCAGGCCATAAGAATCGAGCCTGATTATGCCAGGGCACACTGTAATCTTGGCGTTGCCTATTTAGGAACTGGCGACAAGGGTTCAGCCTTTGAAGAATACAAAATCTTAAAAACCCTGGACGCTGAACTGGCAAACAAATTGTTTAACTTGATTAATAAGTAGGTATCCCCGAACCGGCCTGTGCATTTATGGTTGTGATGGGTGCGGTGATGTTGAGGAAACATAGCTAAGACAACACAGTGCTTGCAGTTCAAAGACAATTTCGATATTATGACTTGGTTGTGTAGCCAAGTGTTTAATACCTGCCGCGACGGTGTGCCCCGCTGCGACGCTACCGTCGTCATCGCGGCGAGTGGCACGGCGGGTGGGAATGTCAGGTAAATATATTGTTGCCTATGCCAGAACAGGTAAAAAAAACTCTTGTCCCTTTGATTTATTTTGCCTTAGCTGTGAGCACCTTGCTGGTTTTCTGTCAGGCCCGCAATTTCGACTTTATCAACTACGATGATAATGAGTATGTCTCCGAAAATCAGCACGTTTTGAATGGCCTGACTCAGGACGGCATTATCTGGGCTTTTACCACCACTCCGCACGTCGGAAACTGGCATCCCATCACATGGCTTTCCCTCATGCTCGATTGTCAATTATTCGGTACTAATGCGGGCTGGATGCATTTTGTAAATCTGCTCCTGCATATCGCAAATACCTTGCTGCTTTTTGCGGTTCTCAAGAAAATGACCGGCTCGCTTTGGCCGAGTGCATTTGTTGCTGCCGCCTTTGCTCTCCATCCGATGCATGTCGAATCAGTTGCATGGATAGCGGAACGAAAAGATGTGTTAAGCACATTATTTTGGATGCTAACGCTGCTTGCCTATGTCAGTTATGTCAAACGTCCAGCTACCCTCCGATATCTTGTGACGATTACGATTTTTGCGATTGGTCTTCTGACTAAACCGATGCTCGTTACGCTGCCGTTTGTGCTTCTGCTGCTCGACTATTGGCCGCTAAATCGCTTCGATTCGCCCAAAGCCGAGCGTCAGTCCCATCGAACCGTGCCCGTTGTCAATAAACGCCAGATTTTGTATCGAATAATAATCGAAAAAATTCCTTTCTTTGCTCTTGTGGCTGTCTCAAGTGTAATTACGTTTCTGGTTCAGCGGGCCGGCGGTGCAATAGTAAATATCAACGCTCTTCCTTTGAAGGACAGAGCTGCCAATGCCTTCTTATCTTACGCAAGATACATAGGTAAAATGTTCTGGCCGCAAAATCTCGCGGTATTTTATCCTTTTGACGCCGACAGCTTTGCGTTTTGGCAGGTGGCGATGTGTGTTTTGTTGCTGCTTGTTATATCCATTTTTGTAATTCGTTTTGGACGAAATCAGAAGTATTTGCTGGTAGGCTGGTTTTGGTTTGTCGGAACGCTTGTGCCCGTCATAGGCTTTGTTCAGGTTGGCATCCAGGCGTATGCCGACCGATACACCTATATCTCATATATAGGCTTGTTTATAATGATAGCCTGGGGTTTGCCGGAGCTTCTTTCGAAATGGCCGCAGCGAAAAATTGCACTCGGTATGGCGGCGGCAATGGTGCTTACGGCTATGGGAATAGGGGCATACAGACAGGTAGGCTATTGGAGTAACAGCATTGCTCTCTTTTCACATGCCATCGAGGTAACGCAAAACAATGCTCTTGCACACTATAATCTTGGCGTTGCCTACGGTAAACTTGGCCGCCATCAGGATGCGATGGAAGCCTATCAGCAGGCAATCAGAATCAAGCCGGATTATGCCGATGCACACTGTAATCTTGGCGCTGCCTACGGCAAGCTTGGCCGCAACAAGGATGCCATAAAATCATATAAGCAGGCCATCAGAATCAAGCCGGATAATGCCGAGTCGCACAATAATCTTGGCGCTGCCTACGGCAAACTTGGCCGCTATCAGGAAGCGATAGAATCCTTGAAGCAGGCCATCAGGATCAAGCCGGATTATGCTAATGCACACAATAATCTTGGCTTTGCCTATTTAATGACTGGCGACAAAGGTTCAGCCCTTGAAGAATACAAAATCCTAAAAACCCTGGACGCTGAGCAGGCAAACGAATTGTTTAACTTGATTAATAAGTAGGTATCCCCGAACCCGCCACGCTCTTTTTGCTCGGCCTCGGTGCCGTTCGGCTCCTTCGATTGCACTCAGGACAGGTTCGCTCACGACAGGCGGTGATGTTGAGAAGGAAACGCTAAATTATTTGATTTTTCAAGATAGGTTTGATATCTATTGGAAATGAGGCTCTCGTGTCCCGATTCTTTCGGGACTGGGAAGAAAACGCTGAAAGGCACATTATGCTTTTTCTCAGAAAACGAATTAAAATTTTGCTTTGCCTGGGCATCGTGATACCGCTGGGTTTTTGGATGTGGCGTCATTATAACGGCTGGGGAGAAAACTGGGTCAGGTACTATGTCTCAGGCGCTATTTATGAAATCATCTGGTGCCTTGCTTTCTTTTTCTTTTTGCCCAGCAAGGCCAACATTGTAAAAATCCCCGTGGTTGTATTTATCGCAACGTGTATATTGGAGTTTCTTCAACTCTGGAAAACCGAGTTTCTGGAGGAATTTCGGCGAACTATGCTGGGTGCAGCACTTATTGGAACCGATTTTGTCTGGCTGCAGTTTCCCTTCTATTTTTTGGGTAGCGTGGTTTCAGTATTACTTTTAGCGGCATTGAGCAAGGGAAAATAGTCCTGCTACGTTTTTGTTGCTCGGCCTCGGTGCGGTGATAATTAAGAAAAAGCTGTGTAACTGTGTAAACACAAAAAGATAGACTATAAGGGGAAAAAATGAACTACAAGAAAAATGAGAAAGTAAGAAAAAGACTAATTGAAATTGACAATATGTCAGGCTTACAGGAACAGAAAGAAGCATTGCATACTTTGAGGAAAGAAATAGGTGCATCCGGACAGAAGGAACATATAAGAGGAGACGATTTCACTGTCAGTGAGCTTATAGACAATTGTCACTATGCCCTACAAACTGCGTCAATGATTGAAATGTGCGAAACCGCAAGCAGAAACTTTGCCATAGCTTTAATAGCGACATTGATAGCACTTGGCAGTGCTGTAGCCGCTTGGGTGGCTGTTTGTAAATAAGCTTCACAAAACCACGCTTTTACTGCTTGGTCTCAGTGCGGTGATGTTGGGAAAAAAATTTAAAGGTCTTCTAAATCCTTCCTAATATCATATTCTTGTTCAAAGTCTTCTTCAAAAGGAGGGTTTATTTCAACAATCTCAGAACTATAATAAATTTCCATACCACGAAGAAAACATACTATACCATGATTCCCAAAATAATCCTCTTTTTTAGCTAAATTCATTAAAGCAGAAGGTTCAATATCCTGCATTTTAAGTTCCTCAGCCTTTCGTTTGGAAACGTATGCGCCCTCATCTAAAACAATAACTACTCTCCCATTATCTAACTCCCAAGTTTCTTTTTCTAAAAGTCCTTTTCCATCAAAGTCTTTTCTCTGAGTATAAATACTCTCACTTCGAGAAACAAATTCCCTTTTCTTTTTTGCAAAGGGAGGCTGGATGTCTATGCTATTCATTACCATACAATCTTATAATCTAACACATTTATAACAATTATTGTATAGAAAAATATGTTTCTGCCTCTTTATTTAATCTTCCCTTTCATTATCCGGGAAGCTGTATCGAAGAAGTCGGCTAAAGGATTCTAAAAATCTTTGTTAATTTTTGCAAGTTTTTTCTGCTCGCTATCAAATTCAAGTTCTTCCTGCTCGGTCTCGGTGGTCTGTTTTTGAGAAGAAAACGCTGATATTTGATATTATAGTTGAATTTGAAATACTTTCTTACGACTCATAGAGTTTTCACCCCTTAGGGGTAAATTGTCGATTTTTTTACCCCTGATAAAATTGGTTCAGCCGAAGGGTGTTCAAAAAAAGCGCATAAAAAAAGCCGGAGTTTCCGGTAACTCCGGCTGTTGTGAGACAGCATTAAAATATAGTCCAAACTTATAAAAATCTACGCTGGTCTCACCGAAACCAAAAAACCATATAGAAAAGACCTTAACTACAATCTCTATTATATATTCAATCGCAGGTTTTGCAAGCTTTTTTTTGAAGAATTTTTAATTTTTTATCATTTTTTTTGAAAATTTTTACTATTTTGGCTTTGCGAGGCCAAAATACCATAAAATTGCTTGCCAACAGGCAGAAAAACCTTAAAATGCGGTTTTTTAAGCTGAAAAGCGAGGTAAGCTTATGTTAGCAAGGTTACATAGTGTTACACTGGAAGGAATTGAAGGGATAATCTGCGAGGTAGAAGTCGATGTCGGCAGGGGCGGCTTCGAAAAATCCCTTGTCGTAGGCCTGCCCGATGCGGCGGTCAAGGAAAGCACCGAACGGGTTCGAAGTGCAATAGTCAATTCGGGCTATAAATACCCCAAGACCCAGTCCCTGGTAAATCTGGCGCCGGCTGATGTGAAAAAGGCCGGGCCGGCTTTTGATTTGCCCATTGCTCTTGGAATGCTCATCGGGCAGGGCATACTTACAAGTACCGTTCTTAAGGATTTTATTATTGTCGGTGAGCTTGCCCTCGACGGCAGGGTCAGACCTGTCAACGGCGTATTGTGTATGGCGATGACCGCTGCGTCAAAGGGTTTTACAAGAATGATTGTACCGCTCGAAAACGCCAAAGAAGCTGCGGTAGTGGATACGATGGAGGTGTACGCAGTGGGTTCTTTGGCGCAGGCGGCGGGTTTTCTGTCGGGCCAATTGCCGCTCGAAACCACAACGGTCAACATCGATGAGATTTTTAATGTGGCGTCGGATTATCAAGTGGATTTTTCAGATGTCAAAGGTCAGGAAGGCGCAAAGCGAGCGTTGACTATCGCCGCAGCAGGCGGACATAACATAATGATGATTGGTCCGCCTGGAGCAGGAAAGACGATGCTTGCGCAGCGGCTGGCTACGATTCTGCCGCCTTTGAGTCTGCAGGAATCACTGGAAACAACCTGCATATACTCATCCGTGGGTTTACTGGGCAGAGATAATGCCCTTTTGGCGACGCGGCCGGTGCGCATGCCTCATCACTCTTCAAGCGGCCCGGCGCTTGTCGGCGGGGGAACTATGCCTCGGCCGGGAGAGCTTTCGCTGGCACATTTTGGAATCCTGTTTTTAGATGAGTTTCCGGAATTTCCAAGACACGTTTTGGAAATGATACGCCAGCCCCTCGAAGATGGCTTTGTTACGATTTCGCGAGCGAAGGGGAGCGTGAAATTTCCGGCGCAGTTTATGCTCGTTGCCGCAATGAACCCCTGCCCGTGCGGGTATTTCGGCACAGACGCAAGAAGGTGCAAATGTACACCCAATCAGATAGAGAGGTATATGGCCAGAATATCCGGTCCATTGGTGGACAGGATAGACATTCATATAGATGTCCCTGCGGTAGGTTTCAGCAAGCTTCGTTCAAGGTCGAGCCAGCTCGACTCGGCGGCTGCGGGACGTGATGTAGCAAAGGCAAGAGAGACTCAGGCCGTTCGATTCGGCGACGGAAAAGTTATGACCAACGCCAGAATGAGCCATAAGCAGGTGGAAAAATTCTGCAAACTTGACAGTCCCGGCGAGATGATATTAAAACAGGCGATGACGGAATTCGGGCTTAGCGCAAGGGCGCACGACAAGGTCTGCAAGGTGGCCAGAACGATAGCCGACCTTGCCGGCTGCGAAACAATCGCCGCTGAACATATCGCTGAGGCCATAAGTTACAGGAAGTTAGACAGGAAATTGTAAGCAATTTATTCTAAAAATTCTCTTTTCCGGTTTGTTACCCAAATTTGTGCAAATGAACCAAAATCGTGAGCTTATAAAAGGAGAGAATCTCAAACGGCAGGCATTCTCTATTTCAACTATTTTCTCGGACTTTTGTGAAAACAAGAAACAAAGATAGGTTATTGGCTGTTGGTTGCTAATTTTGAGTTCAGCATAATTTCTGCCAATTCACTTATTGTTGTAGCAGCATACCATCCCAACGAGTTAATTGTCGCTGGATTTGAGACCAATACCTGATACTCCGCCTTAAAGTTTTTCGTCTGATTGACATAGCGTCGCCAATCCTTATTAATCAGCTTGAAACATTCATTAAGCCAATCCTCGATCGAATATGCCTGCCCTGATCCAATCGTCGCCTCAAATACCCGATCCTGCTCAATGAGAGTAATAATTCCTTCCGCAATATTTTCAGCAAACGTCCACTCTTTCCGTACGGAAATGTCGCCTAACTCAAGAATTTCGTCGCTTCCTTCGGCTATTCGTCGCGCTGCCTGAGCAATCTTCTGGCTGACATGCTCTGCTGTCCGCAATGGGCTTTCGTGATGAAAAAGATATCCGACATACGTCCGGATGCCAATGCTGCGGAAGTATCGCGACAAATACACTGAATAATTTCTGACCGCAACATAAGAACTTCCATGGTCAAAGGGGTCTGTCTCGGATATGGGTTGGCCATTATTAATGAACTGCAATCCACTTCCGACAATGAACACCTTACTGGCAGGCGACCAACGCCTGACAGATTCCAATATATTAATGGTACCGGTACCGATGGCAGCATGATTCTCATAAATCGCATCGTGCTTAGTTGTTGATGTGGCCGCAAGATGGAATATCATCTCCGGATAATGACTGCGAATAAGCTTTTCAACAATTTCAGGAGAAGCGACATCGCCGCGCAGCCAGGGACCGCTCCGTGATACACCAATGACCTCTATCCGTCGCTTGCGACAAGCCTCAGCTAAATAGTATCCATCCTGTCCATTGGCACCGAATATCAGGGCTTTCATCGGCCAAGTCCCTTTTCCTTAGAGACTATCTCTATCTTGGGGAGTGGGAATATCAGTCGTGTCCCTCGCTCCAGGATTTCCCGTTCTCTTTCGACAAACTCGTCCTTGAAATGCCACGGCAGCACAAGGTAGTAATCAGGATTCATTGCGCGAGACTCGGCCTCGCTAATAATCGGAATGTCCGTACCCAGGGTGTGTGCGCCATACTTGTCGGGGCTTCTTTCCGCGGCATAGTCGATAATTTTATTATCGATACCGCACCATTGCAGGATGGTGTTACCCTTGGTTGACGCGCCGTAGATATGGATTTTTTTCCCCTCCGCCTTGAGTTTCTTAAGTAACGCGCTTAATTCGTCCCGGTGGACATTGATCCTGTCCTGGAAATTTTTATACGGCTTATCCGTATCCAATTCGAGGTCGAACTCGGCCTGGTGCATCGCCCGGATATTCCGAAGGTAATGTTCATTCTTATATTTGAAGTTTGTGGTGTGTGTTGCATAGCAGCGCAAACTTCCGCCATTGATGTCGTTAAGCGTCACGTTGAAAATTTTCATACCGCTCTTTTTTAGAATATATTCGATCACCGCAAGGCTGTAGAATTCCAAGTGCTCATGGCAAATCGTATCGTATGAGGTCATTTTCAGCATCATGGGCATATAGGACATCTCGAAAATCCAAATGCCTTCCGGCGCAAGAATGTTTTTTATACCCGTAGCAAATGCGATGGGATCCTCCAGGTCATAAAACATCGCGATGGAGGTAATAATGTCCATCTTTGTTTTCTGTAAACAGTTCATAAGTTCATTCGATGGAAATATATCCTGAATGACGGTCACCGCCTTTTTGTCAATCTCCTGAGCGACATCGGATGGGTCAACCCCGTATTTGCGGAATCCTTCCGGATAGAAACCAAACAATGTTCCGTCGTTGCACCCAATATCAAGAGCTGAACCGCTCGATTTATTAAGTATCGAAACGGCCTCCTCGACAATGCCCTTGAGGTGTTTTTTCATCGTATTGTTCGTTCCCGAACGATACCAATAGGCCGAATAGAGAACTTCAGGCGGCACTGTATGTTCCATTTGCAGAAGGCCGCAGGCCTTTTCATCTTTGGTAGGGTCACATCGGACAAGAGAAAGAGGAATTTTTCTCATGGGAGGCATTTCTTTGCCGGGCTTGACGAATGAACCTTGAAGATGCTGTTCACCAAGATTGATTACCTGTGTCAGTGCCGTTGATCCGCAGACTCGGCAGCTTTTTCGAAATGTTAAATGCATATCATCTCCTTTTATTTTTTATGAGATCGTTAACGGCCTTTCCTTCTCACAATGGTCATAATATTATTTTCATTATTCTTAAGACAATCAGCCATTAGTGTATCCTTCTTTATCATTTTAAAATATGATAGCATAAATAGGTTTACAAAACAAGCCGGCATTATAGCTATAAACTACATCATCATCCATCACCTGCTGTTTGAATACTCATAATACACCGCTCAAGCTCCATTGTGCTGCGTTCCCACGAAAAATGTTCCTCTATGAGTTTTCTTCCTTCTTCAGAGAGTCGATGCCAACTCTCTCCGCGGAGAATTGCAACAACACGGCTGGCAAATATATTTGCTTCGTCTTCGACCCACAACTCGCTGCCAGAGCGTCCGCCAATACCACTATTCCCGGCGCTTGTGGTTACTACCGGCGTACCCCATGATAATGCTTCGAGAATTTTCGTCTGTACCCCGATTTTCAATCTGACAGGGCAAATACTCACTTTAGCACGCCGCAAATATTCTGAAATATCATTTACCATGCCGGTAATAACAACATGCTCTCCAAAACACGCTGCGGCATCACGAATGCGCGTATCCGGTTTTGCACCAACAATCCATAATATCGCCGCTGAATACTCTTGTAATACCAACGGAAATATGTGCCGTAAAAAGAAGAGAGCGCCATCGACATTGGGCGGATGGAACATGCTTCCAGAGAAAACAATCATTCCTTCAGTACGCCCTTCACGGGCAACAATCTCTTCTATAGACCGCTTAGCAACACCGTATGACACACATCCAATATTGTCATATCCTTTTTCACGCATTTCCTTTGCATCTTCTTCGGACAATAAAAGAACTTTTGCGACTTTGGGGAGGATGCCATTCTCATAATGTTCGGTCAATCTTGCGTGAACAGATAGCTTTGCTTTTTTCCATAAAGAACAAACTGAAAGGTCTTTCATCCGGCGTACTTTTATTGACGGTGGGTCTTCAATATTAACTATCATTTTTTTGTAGCACGCTGGCGGACAGTACTGTACCGCGGCAACCTCGTATAACAGAATTGCATCGAATTTATCACGTTCTATCAGCTCTGTCACCCGCTTCCGCATCTGGCGGGACATACACTCAGTGATAAAAACGGGAATTCCCAACAACATATAAAAGACACAGTGACACAATTTTATAAATCTTGGGACCTTCTTTGGGCGAACAAACTCTATTTGTTCTACAAACTCGGCAAAATCCCCCGGCTCTTTAGCGAAATCAGGGCAAATAAAATAAACCGAATGTTTTTTTGATATTTCCTTAATATTGTTGTAAGCAACTATTGCGCTGCCTACTCGCGGAGGAAAGGGATAAGATGTCATCACAACTAACAACCTCATTTCCACCTACCCCTTTCAACAACTAACATCCCTTTCCATGATGGCCGTTTTAAAAGCTCACTAAGAAATTCAGTTACTTGTGGTATAATACTCTCCAGTGTTTCGCCAATATAATCGGCACGGTTATGGGGCGCAATGCAGATGGATAATAGAGGTGTTTTCATCCATGTTCCTCGGCTTTGATAAATTCAAGCATAACTACCCTTTCACCGGTGAGTCCGTCCGTGGAAGAGAATGACTCTTGAGCAGGCTGTTTTTAGTAAATACATCAGTTTCAACAATGGTATAGGCGCCAATCTAAAAAGCACATACCTGCACATATTCCCAACACCTGCATTTAAATAATGTTTTACCGCAAGTCTTTTTAATATTTCAATACTTTCTTGTTGTGGGGAAATTGCGGTTAACAGCTTAATTTCTATCAAGCTGCGCAAAGAGCATTCATACCTTACCGCTCTTCGAATATGAAAAGCTTCTTGTGAGTCCTTACCGAAGATTGTTTCTGCAATATGAGCGAACCCTTCAACAGAAATTCGCAATCGATTAACAACACCAAGCTCCCGAAATGAATTATTGTCACCACGCTTATTAACACCACGTTTATAAAGCAGACTTTCTCCCAAATAGTGGACTACCAGCCCGTCAGGCACCAAACTAAGCAACCGTCCCGCAAGTCCCCAGCATGTCTCGTAAAAAGACTCCGGAATTCCTTCGGCTCTTTCCCATACATCTCTTCTAAAAATTGGACCAGATAAAAAACTAAAAAATGCCTCACTCGTTCTTGCATTGCTAAAATATCTTTGCCGTTGCACTATATTTCCAAGATCGAAAATTTCCGGGGTGGTAATATGATTAAAAATCGGATGTTCTTTTATAGGCTGCATTTCATAATTACATAATGTTTGTTCACACAAATAGATATCGCAATTGGACTGTATAGAATTAAGCACCTTATCCACCGCGCCAGGTTTCATGATATCGTCAGCAGAAAATAGCCAGCAATAATCGCCATGAGCCAAGCTGATAACTTTCGCAATGTCCTTATCAATTCCCCCTCGGAATTCTTGTCGGTGGTATTGGATTTGGGGAAAGTCCCGTTGTCTTTGTGCCACGACATTGGCAGTATCATCTGTTGACCCGCCATCCAGAATAACCACCTCCACACCATCGGTAAGATTAGGCAGAATGCTGTCCAGAGTTTGCCCAATGAACTTTCCGAAATTGTATGTAGGAATACAAATAGATAAATGGGGCTTGGTCATGGTTTTCATAATTCGTGCCTTTTTTTTATCGACTCTTTTTTTACAACAAAAGTAGCAAAAGTGTATTGATATTTCCCCAAATAATTAAAATCCGGATTGGGACAATCCCATTGCGGTTCATCCACCAGATGGCAATTGCTCATCAATGGCAATAAACGACCTCTCAGGTCATGCTTTGTATAGAGCCGCGCATCAACCTCCGGTTTAGGCTCGCCCGGTTTCCATCCGTCTTTATAATCACAGGTAATTACAGCCACGCCGCCGGGCGCCAACAAATCAGCGATACACCTTATAAATGACTCATCGTCCGGATCATGTTCAATAACTGAGGTTGAAAAAATTATATCGTATGAATTTTTAACTGTGGTTGGTTTTGTAAAATATTCCTGTAAATAATAATTTATCATCGGATCAATTTCTTCGACCATGTATCCCATTTTTATTAAACTCATTGAAGCAGTATCCTCATTACTACCGACACATAACACTTTTGGATTTTGGTATTTCGAAAGATATCGATACACAGTATCAAATACAAAAGCCTGCTGCACGTTTGCTTGAGCAATTTTTTTGGACATTGTTTTTGGCACAAGTTCTGTTAATTTATCAATAGCTGGCGCGTACAGTTCGCGGGCCTCATTATCTAAAATACGATTTAAAAATGCCTTTGCAGGAATTTGTATCGGCCGGTAGCGCACAGAATAGTCCACGTGCATATCATCCTCTGTTGCTTTTTCTGAATCTCTTAACCAGGTGAATGTTATATCCGGCTTTGATAATAGCTTGTTCCATTTTGATTGCAGTGTTCTGACAATACTCATTTTTAGTTTTGACTGGTTTTGTTGTTTTACAAAAACCGAATTCAGTATTCTTTCATATTCCCATAAAATATTCTCTGCATTCCATTCGTTATAGTGTTTTTGTAATGGGGCAAAACCATTTTGAATAATTGTTTTCAGATTATTTTTTATGACGCATATAGAAGGCTCAACATCAAACACATGCCTGAACGTTATGCTATCCGAAACAGCAACCGGCCTTTGAACCGCCATTGCATTATCAACCGCACTGGATAGCCCCTTACCGCTTGTCTCATCATGTTCATATAAAAATATATTGACGGTATTTTGTGCCAGAAAATCCAACATGGCTTTATTATCCAGAAAATCGTGGGTAACAATTAACTGAACCCCAGGCTTAACAATCAGAGCTTTGCACTTTTCTGCAATGCCCCTTGCTTTAACACCATCTTTATCCTCACCGAAATCGGCAGCGGGAATATTAAATCTGATAACAGCTTCATCAAATTCTTGCTGAACTAATTGCACAACTTTTTCGAATCCTTTTTTAGGAGTACCAAAACCAAAACTGCCGATAACAGGCTTTGAAGGAAGCGGAAAATTATTTTGATATGATGGTATCAGCCTTCCTGTTTTATATACAAAAGGATTTAGCAATAATAGTGTCGGATCCGGCGTAATGTAAAAGTCAAACAATGAATTACTTAAATTGGATACACCAAACAATAATTTCTTTTTATAATTAGTAGCTGCATCGGCAACATGCTGTGTTATTTCATGAATTATCCCAATTTGAGGAATTTGAATGGAGGCAATATTATTTCGGTAAAGTTTAGGGCCAATTTTGGTTGCCACCCACGGCAATACAGATGAAACATAATTATAAATAATAGCGTCAGGAGCATTCTCAGCAATGGCAGTTTTTAACTCGCCTAATGACGAACATTCAACCCGTATAAATTGATACCGCTTTGAATATTGTAAAACATTGGTGATGCTTTTGCCAAATTCATACACACCGCACTGTGCTTTTTTATGAGAAATAAATAGAATTCTTTTATTCATTCGTTATACCCTTTTTAAGGTGTACGCAACTGGTACTCCCGTGTTCATTCAGCTCCCACACGCCGCTTTGATTATTAATAACTGCTTCAGTAGCCATGCCTTCGTTACGGGAGTTATAATTGCCGTTATTGTGACTGTTAAGACTGAAACGATCACCAGATACAGCAGCATCGTAAATTGAGGCATCGGTTCGCTAATAAATATTCGACCCACACCGGCTATTAGAACACATGTCACAAGCGGAAGGCTTACATCATGCCAATACCATCGCCATTTTTCTTTACGCAATAATCGATGGTGCATTATTGGAATTTCAAAGAAGAACATCCCCATGTTTAAAACAAGCCATGCGATAGCTGCACCCGTAGCGCCATAACGCATAGTCATATAAATAATTAGTGGGACAAGCAGAATCACCGCAATAACATTTTTAAAAAAGGATAACTTGGTCCAGCCAAATGCCAATTGCAGGGCATAGGGGAGATTCATTAATCCATTAATTGCCGTACCGCAAATGAGAATGCTTGCCAAAAGATGAGATTTTCCCGCCGTTGCCGGGCTTTGTGTCCAGAGCAGGAGAATTTCATACGAAAAAAAAGCAATGACAACGGCGGCAGGCAGGATCAGGACGGACATAAACTGGCAGCTTTTGTGATAGAGTCGTTTTAATCCCTCCTGATCATCAATAGAGACTAATTGCGTAAATCTTGGATAAATACTGTAAAAAACCGGCGTGAAGAAACACCCAAGGCTCATGGCGACCGTACCGGCCAACGCGTAATAGCCAAACATTTCCAGCGAGAGCATCTTGCTTAATATAACTTTATCAAGCTGAGTGAGAATTGTCGCCAGGACAGCGATCCCGCTCATTCCGGCAGTAAACCTCCAAATGCCCCTGAGAAGCTGTTTTTGAAAAACTGCTTTGTTATCGCCACGCGGGAGTCTGCGCCAAAGAAATAGCGCTAATAAAAAAATGTTTATTGCGCTGATGATTATTTGCCACAAAAAAAATGCCTGAATCGTTGGAGAAACCAGCCACAGAATCAAAATGGCGCCGGCGCCGCGCAATGTGCTTATAACAATAGTGATTGCGTTAAGCAGAACCTGCCTTTGCAGCCCCATCAACCCTCCGGAGTAAAATCCGACCGGCATCTGGAGAGCTATTACGAATCCCATGATCAAAAGCGACTGTTCGATAGTTTTGCCTGATAGCTGCCCTGCTTTGATCCAGTGATGCGCAATAAACGGTGATAATGACACCGCGACGATCCCGACGAAAACAGCAACACTCCAGTAAATCGCTTCCAGCGTGCGTACAAGATCTCGCATTTCCTGTTCCTTATGCGGCAATACGGAAAGTCGCGCCATCTCACGGTTTAATGTACTGCTTAAGCCCATATCTAAAAGGCCGAATATCACCTGGAGAGTAGCAAAAATGCCGATTAGCCCCCACGCCTCAATCCCCATAAATTTGATATAAATAGGGATAAAAATCAATGCCATGAGTGCCTGCCATATACTCCCGGCAAAATTCGCAGCAATATTTTTTTTTAGCAGGTCCACGATCTTTTCAGTATCTTTCTGGGGGACAGTCAATTATCAACACCATAAATGCCCACACGGGCATCTTTGCGAGCCATTTTATACTGCTTTTTCCTTTTGTGCAAGGTTATTGACAGCGCTGAAATCAAACGCTATATTTGTTAACCAATGATCAGCGTTGTAATTCCTGCATATAATGCCGGCCGATTTATCAGGCGGACGATTGACAGCGTGCTGGGCCAGACCTGCGCCGATTACGAACTTATTGTGGTTGACGACGGCTCGACGGACAATACGGGCGAAATCGTCAAAAGCTACGGCTCAAAGGTTCGCTACATTTATCAGCAAAATGCCGGCGATGGTCCAGCAAGAAATGCCGGCATCCATGCGGCAGGCGGTCAGTGGATTGCTTTTCTTGACCATGATGACGAATGGATGGCGGAAAAACTTCGGCTTCAGATGGTATTGCTGGAACGAAATCCGCAGCTTCGCTGGTGCGCGGCTAATTTTTACAAACAATCCGCAACACGCAAGACCACTGTTGGTGATGAGAAGGCCTTAACGGCGGCGTTGGGCGGGAAGGATTATTTCGAGAACTTTTTTTCAGCAGTCTCCGGGGACAAATGCGAGTTTATGACTTCCACTATGGTAATTCATAAAGAAGTGTTTGAGCGTGCAGGTGTTTTTGATTCGTGCTGGATGCGATGCGCGGACATGGATATGTGGTGGCGTATAGCATATCAGTTTTCCTGTATCGGCTATCTGCCTCAACCTTTGGCTGCCTTGCATATAGATGTCCAGGATATTGTTTCGACGAAGCTGCGTTTAGAGAGCAAGCGAGGGGAAGAGACCCGCAAATTGATTGCGAGGCATTTGAAACTGGCCGATGAAAAAGGAAAACTCGGAGAATTCAAGCCAGTGGCCAGACTGGTTCTGCAAAACAGTTTATTGTCAACGCTCTATCGAGGTTTCAAGGAGGATTCGCTCGCAATCGTGGGGCAATTCAGGGATTTATTTCCGTGGTATTTGCGCTTTACGACGTACTTATTGACCATATTTCCAAAAGTTACCTCGGCGGCGGCAAAAGCTGCTGCTTACATCTGGCACAAGCTGGGAATGGAACGCGAAGTTTCCCGCCGCTGGATTGAACTTGAGGACGCCGAATCCGGAAGCAAAAAAGGCTGCGAGCGTTAATCAAACAACCCGCAGCCTGTTTTTAAATTCTGAGATTAAAAGTAATATGGTGGATTAACTTTTTTTCCTCAGCATCAATCCGCCTAAACCAAGCAGAAGCAGCGTTGCGAATTCGGGGACTTCAAAAGAGTAAAGAACCACCAGTTAAAACCGGTGGTTCTTTACTCAATAGAAAAATCTTTAGTTTGAGGTATTTTATAGTATGTTCTTTCTAAGGTTTTTATTTGCAAGGGGCAGGCAATGGAATGGCGATAGTTCACTACTCTACTCTTGAATAATTCTTGAAAAGCATTGCCGAATTTTGTAACATTCTTAATTATGGAAGAATTACTAAAGAAAATTTTGCCAAGGTCTGTGTGGCTTTTGCTGAAACAAATCACCTTTAATTACAAAAGAATTTTATATAAGTACATTCAGCGGCCTATCAAACAAGGGGAAACAAACAAGGCCAGACCTCGGAGAGTAAGAGAAAAATTTTTCGAGAAATACTGCCAGAGCAAAGGGTTGGATATAGGCTATGGGGGCGACCTTTTAGCTGAGAATTGTCGCGGTTGGGACATCGAAGATGGGAATGCTGAGACGTTGAATGGTCTCGAAGAATCGGAATTTGATTTCGTGTATTCTTCACATACTTTAGAGCATGTAGATGACGCTGAGGCGACCTTAAAGGTATGGTGGAAAGTTGTAAGGCCCGGAGGATACCTTATTCTATATCTGCCTGACAGAGACTTATACGAGAGGAAAAAGACTTTGCCGAGCAACTGGAACGAAACTCATAAACGCTTTTTTTTACTCGATAGAGACGAATTACCCGATACAGTCGGTGTTATACCGCTGATACAGAGGGCGCTTTCTGGGTACGAACTAGTTGAAGCAAAAGTTTGCAGCGAAGGGTACCATGTTACGACACCTGACAAGCAGAGTGGGGGCGAGTATTCCATTGAAGTGATTATCAAAAAGAAGTGAAACATTAGTGCATGTGTGGCGTGAGTCTACACTGGTTTATGGCGGCGGGGGTGTTTTATTTAAAGTTTTCTCTATTGCTTCGATAACCTCATCTAAGGAGATTGCTTGCATGGCATCGTTGGACAGGGTTTTGCGCTGCGTGGCGTGGATGGTTTTTTCGGATTCGTCTGACGGTTTGTAAAGAGCGGTGTGCGGGGTGGTTTCTTGTTTTGAGATTCTCATTGAGGGTCTAACCGGGCCGAATAGAGCGACGGTGGGGGTACCAACGGCAAGGCTGATGTGCATTGGGCCGGAATCGGCGGTAACGAAGACGTCGCATTGTTTTATCACCCAGAAAAGTTCCGCGATGGAAAGTTTGTTAATGAGGTTTGGACCAAGGCCTTTGAAATTGTAATCTTTTCTGTTGCCTACGACGATGACGGTGCCGGGCAGTTTGCTGAGATGCTCTCGTAAGGTATCGAACTTGGACCACTGGCGCCAGGCCATTCCGCAGAAGGGATGAACGCCGATAAAAGGTCTCGGCAGATTGTCCGGCAGGATTTGCTGAGAATTTAGCGGAACAGGTATCTGGAAAATTGATTTTGTATCTACGCTATCTATGCCGAGTAATTGAAGAAGACGAAGATTCTGGTCTCCGGGAAAATCATTTTTGAGATTGCTGTAAATCCAGTATCTGCTGCCGAGACCAGCAAGTAAAAGTCTTCGGATGGGATTGGGCCAGAAAACTATTGCGAGGTCGAACTTTTTTTTGCGCAGTTGGAACAAGAGCATCCAGAATCTGCCGAGCATAAAAAAGATTACAGTGGGCCAGCGAAAATTTTTCAATCCTGTATCAATGGTTTCATCTATGGCTGGTGCGAGTTTGCATATTTCATCGCCGCCACTATTAAAGTGCGCTAATACCGTCAATCTGGCGTTAGGGAATTTTTGTTTCAGGGCGTGAATTGCGGGCAAATCCATTATCACATCGCCCAGTCCCGAGGCTGTCACGCATAATATACATTGTGGCTGTTCCGCAGGCTCTTTGAAGTTCCTAAGCCAGGGCAGAGACCGGAGCGGCAAAAGAAGCCTTAGTCTGCATTTGATTTTAAATATATCAATCATTTTGCTAAGTTTGAGCATTCATTTTTTTATGCCTGAATTTGACGTCTCAAGGTATCTGTCGTAGTTTTTCATAGTAAAGGTCCTGCAGGCGTTTGCTTTGGAAGCCTTTTTGTTTTAAGTGCTCTATTATTTTTTCGAGTTTGTTTATATATGCCTTTGGTGCCACAAAACAGATTTTTATTCTGGTCGAGCTATT
>Ga0315288_10003970_pt1 | contig 18842 bp, 19 predicted proteins | sample YL17G11_20_MG_FD_203454 | JGI IMG/M metagenome (GOLD analysis project Ga0315288, IMG submission 203454) | Sediment microbial communities from Yellowstone Lake, YNP, Wyoming, USA - YL17G11_20 | ecosystem: Environmental > Aquatic > Freshwater > Lake > Sediment | place: USA: Wyoming | collected... | reverse complement strand
CCTAATACCTATTTGTCCGGTTCGCCGGATCATCCCAACCCTGCCGGCACCTATGTGCGCAATAGCGATACCTTCGACATCATTGGCTATGCAGGCGTTTATCGTTCTGTCGGTGTCATGGGACCACTAACGGGCTTTACTGTTGACATTGGAATAATTGATGATCCCATCAAAGACCGGATGGAGGCGGAAAGCCGCACGTATCGCAATCGCGTTTGGGATTGGTACAACGACGTTTTCAAAACGCGCATGCATAATAGCAGTAAACAAATTCTGGTGCAAACGCGCTGGCACGAGGATGATCTTGCCGGGCGTATCCTCGCATCGGAACCCGATTGGGAGGTCGTATCCATTCCAGCGATTTGCGAAACGAAAGGCGCGATTGAAAGCGATCCGCGCGAGGTCGGCGAGGTTCTATGGCCGGAAAAACACGAGATAGAAAAAATCCTTGCCATAAAATCTAAAAATCCGCGCTCATTCGCGTCCCTTTATCAACAGCATCCCACGCCGCCGGAAGGCGGGATTTTCAAAAAAGACTGGTGGAGATTCTGGGCTTCCTTACCAGATGATTTTGATTCGGTCATCATGAGTTGGGATTGTGCATTCGAGGGAGACGATGATTCGGATTTTGTCGTCGGTCAACTGTGGGGAAAAAAGGGTGCGGATGCATATCTGCTCGATCAGGTCCGCGGGCAATGGGATTTCCCGGAAACTGTAAATCAAATCCGGCAATTTGTAAAGCGGTATCCCATGGTGCAGGAAATCTTGATAGAGAAAAAAGCGAATGGGCACGCGATAATACAGATTCTCCATAATGAAATCCCTGGCATAATTCCGATTGTGCCGGAGGAGGGGAAAGAATCGCGCGCAGCGGCAATTTCGCATATTGTGGAGTCTGGTAATATTTATTTGCCCGCTCCAGTTGTTGCGCCGTGGATTAATGAAGCAATCGAATATGAGTTGTCGCCGTTTCCTAATAGCGTCAACGACGATATCGTTGATGCGTTGACGCAGGCGATTAACCGAATGTACATAAAAAATACCGGGTTTTCCGGCAGGGTTGCCATTTGACGAGGGAAGAAAATGCCTAAAATCACAATGACACCAGAAGCAAATCAGATCGTGCCTCAAAATAAAATATCAGTCAGCAATCAACACGATGTCATTACGAACGTGGAAGACCAGAGCAGCGCGATTGACGTTCGCAAAATGAATATTTATAGTTTCATGTCGGATGCATTCAATGGCACTGGCGGCTTTCGTGATGGCACCTATTTAATTCCGCATCCGCGCGAGGCTTTTTACATCACGCGCGGGAAAAGCGCGTACTACAAAAACTTTTTTAAGGCGATCATTCGCGCAATGGTCGATCCGGTTTTCAACGCGGATATAAATCGTGGAGAATATCCCGAAGGGGACATGCTGGGGGGATTTCTCAAAAACTGTGACAACAAGGGAACCGATTTTCATGCTTTTGTAAAAAACCAGATCAAAACGGCAAGGGTCCTGGGTGTTGCCTATACGGTGATTGATAATTTTAAAAACGATGATATGCCGAATACCATGCTTGCCGCAAGCGAGCAGCGCGCATATCCGTATGTGTATGGTAAGCTGCCGCAGGAAGTAAAGGCCATTGAGTTGGATAAGTTCAATAACATTATTTCCATAATGTTTTTTGACAAAAAGACAAAAAGCGCGGATGGCAGGGACGTCAACCAATATCGCAAATGGGACAGAAAGCAATGGACGTTATTCGTTGAGACGGAAAAAATAGACAAAGATGGAAATCTGTTACTTATTGAGATCGCATCCGGCTTGCATAATCTAGGTGTTGTGCCAGTAGTGGCTATAAGCGATTTCGTGGAAACGACAACTGGAAACAACATGGCCGATCCTCCGTTATTCGATCTCGCCCGGATGAATTACATGCTATATCAATGCACCTCCCAAATTGAAAGCATGAAGCAAGCGCAATGCCATAGCATTTTTTATACAGTCGGTCTTAATGTAAAGGACATAAAAAGCGGCGTATTCAATTTTCTTAATCTTCCTTCGGATACAAAGACCGTGCCGGGTTTTGCCTCGCCTGATAGCGCGCATATTGTAAATCTGTTTCGTGGAGAAGAAATAATCCGCGAGGATATTTACAGAATCGCGGAGCAAAACGGTGTTATCGGTATCAAGGCGCAGACAAGCGGGATATCGAAGGAATGGGATTTCCGAGCGCAGGAATCTGTATTGAAAACAACGGCGACTGCCGCCGCCCGGTTCGAGAAAAACATAGTTGACATTTTCGGGAAATATATCGGGACGACGATAGAATATAATCCCGAATATTCAATGCAATACAGTCCCACATATGAACAGGATCGCATTGATCAAATAATGATTGCGCTGGACAAAATGCCGCCGCAAATCATTACTGAATATCTATGGCGGGAATATGCTGAGATTTATTGGAAAAACAAACCGGAAATAATTGATGCTATCGACGCGGCCCTTGAATCAAACCGACAGATGCAAAATATAATAAAAACAGGCGCTGAAAATGCCGACATACAACAGGGTGAATAAATACGTTGCGGATTTTTCCGCAGCCTGGATGCCGTTAGGCGAAAAGGTCGCCGCGGACATTGCGAAACGCATCACGCCAGAAACATCTGTGCATGACATCATGGCGATTTTGCAGCGGGTTTTCATTGTGAATAAAATAACGGAGAAAACACAACGACTCGTGATTGACGGCATGATTAAATCGCTGCAATATGGTGCTGGCTCTCCCGATGGCGTGGGCATACGCGCATGGTTTCTTGACCGTGCGTATGCGGGCGCGCCTGTGCTATCGAGAGAGATCGTCGCTAAAATGAATGCACCTGAAGTGGCTATTACTATCCAGCGCGCTTTGGGGTCAGTGCAGGGCTGGCGGACGGCGGCGCAGCAATTGACCGACAAGGCACTTGTCAAGAGCAATGTTGCGGAGGATGTTGTTGAAATCGAGCGGTTAGCGCGTAACGCATACCGGATTTCCGGGGATGCGGAAGGATACCAGCAGTTCAAGACCTTACTGCATTCGACCCAGGCGCGCATCAACCGGCTGGTGAATCCGTCCACCTCGAAATTGAAACGCGCGTATCAAGATATCCTGGATGCAAGCGAGAACGCGAGCGCCAAGGTACTGGATAGCGCGATAGAGGAAGCAATCATTTTTAAAGCAAGATCAAATGCGGAGCGCATTGCCACTACCGAAATGTCAAAGGCGTATGGTGATGGTTTTTTCAGTGAGATTTTGGCGGATGAAGATGTAATCGGCTGGAGTTCTGTTTTGTCTACTGCCCATGTGGATTATGATATCTGCGATTTCTGGGCGAGCGTTGATATGTATGGCATGGGGGCTGGACGATACCCAAAAGATCAGGGGCCGCCGTATCCGTACCATCCGTATTGCACATGCAAACTATCACCTGTTTTCGGGATGGAAAAACCACAGGCGCAAGAGGACAAAAAAGCCGTGCAAAAACAGATCGAACGGTTGCCGCAAGAGAAGCGAATCGTTCTTCTGGGCGTAAGCGGAAACAACGATTTCAGTTCCGGCGCCGCATCCTGGGAGGGGGTTTTGAAAAATTATCATGGAGTCGAAACAAAAACCGCAAAAATACCAGTATCGGTTTTACATGGAAATTAACCCTTAACAAAAAGGAGTCTTTATGCTCAAGTTTGAAGGCAATTATTGGAGCGCAAACGACAATGATCCGGGAGACAGAGACAACAATGCCAGCGTGTTGATTGGGAAAAAGGCAAACTCGGTGGGAACTGGATTAGGGATCGCTCTCACCAATGCTATGCCGCAAGTCCTGGAGATCAACGGAAACGACGGCGGCGCGGCGTTGACTGCGGCAGCCTATCAACTGACGAGATCGCGCATGCTGTTGACGGCTGCGCAGAGTGGCGACCTGTCGGTTTTCGGGCTGCAAGGGCACCTGAAAAACTACGGCGCATCGGATACGTCAACGGGCAACAAAGCCGGGGTCTGGGCCTACTACGAGGCTACATCCGGCGCAACCGTCGCAGCAAACTCGTGCGCGATCATGGCCTCGATTGACGTGCCGAGTGGTGCGACAATCGGCGGCAGCGTTGGCGCGGTGCAGTGCAGCGGCAATCTGGGCGGCACGCATACCGGCAAAGCCGGATGTTTACATATTCCGAATCCGGCGGCCGGGACCTGGGATTTTTTCGCCATTTTTGGGAGCACGACTGGCGCAACCGCGGCGGGCGGCGCCGGAACCTGCACGCTATCGGGCGGATGGGTCAAGCTGCCGATCCTGGTTAATGCAACGACATACTATATCCCGGCAGCGGTTACGCTGACAAATAGCTAAATGGAAATCACAAGAGAGCTTTTGCAGCGGAGAATATCGGAACTGGAAACGGTTCTGGATAAACGCCGAATGGAATTCGACCAGGCCGCCGGAGCATTGGCCGAATGCCGCGCAATGATCGGATTTTACGATAGGGAATCAATTTCTATGCCCGCTGCGCCCGTTGAGGCGAAAGCGGAATTGTTTACAAAACCCGTTGAGGATGCCCGTTGAGGCAGGAGGTTTCTATGGCGACGCTTGATGAAGTTCTGAAGGAATTGTCGGAAGAGAAGGCGGATGTAATCCGCACGGCAATCGAAGCGGAACGACAAAAGGGAATTAGCGAATCGCAGAAAAAAAGCGGTGAGATCAAAAAACGCATGACAAACGAAAATGTTTTGCGTGACTATTATAAGGAATTGGGCGTTGACCCTGATGCGGATATGGCCGAACAAATCGCCATTCTGAAATCCAAATTGTCTGCCGCTTCAAAAGGCGAAAACGAAAAAATTTCACAGCTCGAAAAAGCCATTGCCACGCTGACGAAAAAGAACGCGGAAGCGGAGCAGTTGGCGGAACAAAGAAGGATAAAATTTTCAAATGCGAAAATCACCGAGGTATTGACCAAAAAAATCGGTGAGAAAATATACGCATCTGAATACGTTATCCCGAATTTGATTTCATCCGGGAGTGTGAAGTTGACAGACGACGAGCAATCCGTTGTCTTTATCAATAACGGATTGCCGGTAGAACTGGATTCCGGAATCGATGGCTTTTTAAAGGCCAATCCAGGCATCGTGCGCAACACGCAAAGGCCGGGGAGCGGTGGAGCGCCAGGCAGTGGAGACCCGGGGAAAAAGCAAATGATACAAAGCGAATGGGAAAAACTTGAACCAAAAGCCCGCGCCGAATATATAAAATCCGGCGGGGTATTAACCTAGGAGAAAAAAATGAGTAACTCTTTGACCGCACTTGCCCCAACCCTGTTTGCCGCCGCTGACGTAGTGGCAAATGAACCGGCAAATGTCCTTGGCGCTATCGATCTTCGGAGCCTTAATGCGGCATACGGCGACACCGTGACCATTCCCGTTGCGCCGTCCGCATCCGCGACTAGCTGGACGCCATCAATGGCGGTAAGCGAAGGCACCAGCAAAACCGCGACCAGCGTTGCGATCACGCAGACCGCATCCAGCGTCACAAGCTGGCACTTGACGGACGAACAAGTTCTCAGCCTGTCGAATGGCACCGGCAACGACAATCGCGCCGATTGGGTAAAGCAGCTCATCGCGCAGGGAATGCGGACGCTGCGGAATGAAGCCGCAGCCGCCGCCCTGGTGGTGATAAAGGAAGGCAGCTCGCGGGCCTATGGCACGGCAGCAACAACGCCGTTTGCCTCCGACCTTACTGCGCTGACCGCCATTCGTAAAATTCTCAGGGAAAACGGCGCGCCGATGGCCGATCTGCAATGCATCGTTGACACTGCGGCATACCTGAATCTGACGAACCTGGGCATTATCCAGCAGGCGGGTATGGCCGGAAGCGACGCGGAAAGGCGTGATGGTATCGTGCGGCGGCAATTCGGTTTCCAGATTTCCGAGGATTCTAATATCGCGGCGCACACCGCCGGCACGAACAGCGGGCGGTTGTTTTCTGCGACGGAACCCGTTGCGGAAACTTCGCTCGCCTATGACGGCGGGTCGGGAACTTTCGAGGCCGGCGACGTTTTGGCATTCGGGAGCGGCGGCGGAAGCGGATCGGCAGACGCAAATAAATACGTTGTGTCAACCGATAGCAGCGCAACGCCCGTGCTTATCAATAAGCCCGGATTAAAAATCCAACACGTTGACAATGACACAATGACTACCACTGCGGCCTATACGCCTAATGTGGCTTTCGAGCGCATGGCGGTTGTCGGATTTGTGCGCCCTCCGCGCATTGAGCCGAGCGGGATCATTTCCGTCATGCCAATCACCGACACCAAGGGAACTGGCCTGCAATATCTGCTGACCGAAACCCGTGGATACGGCGAGGTCACGTGGCAACTGCATTTGCAGTACGGTTTCAAAGTTGTGATGCCGCAGTTCGTTGCGACAATCATCGGGTAATATTCAAAGGGAAGGGGGCGAAAGCTCCCTCCTTTTTAATTATCTATGAAATTCTCTTTGCATTACGATACTACGGGATTGCGCCGGGCTGCTGAAAAATATCCCGATGCGATAAACAAAACCATGCGCGTAGCTATGAAAACGAGCATGCAATCCATTGTTGACGATGCGCGACAGCACCATAAATTCATTGCGCATTCAGGCGGCAAGGCAGAGCAGTCCATCCGGCAGCGCGTTGATGATGAGCGCGGATTATGGGGCCAGGTATTCATCGATACGGGGATATCCAAGGATGCATATTTTCAGCATACAGGCACGCGCCCGCATGAGATACGCGCAAAGACAAAAAAGGCATTGTATTTTGTCAAGGGCGGTGTCGGCATACTCGTGCCGAAAAAACCATATATTGGCAATGGGATAAAAAATCCGTTCTGGATGAAAATCGCCGCCGAGAAAAAAAAGGTAGTTTCTTTCAAGGGTCACGTAGATCATCCTGGCTTTCCAAAAGATCAATTTTTGTTTCGTGCTTTCAAGCGTGGCATTCCTGCGTTTGTAAAAAACATGGAGGTCGCAATTGATCGTGCATTCAGAATGGCGGGATTAAAATGAGTCATTATATAAATGTCAATGACATCACGGATTCAACCGTAAAATCGATAATTAACATTGACGATCCTCGGATTGAATCATGGCTTGACAATATCGATAATGAATTCATCGGGCTTGCAGAGTCTGTCGGGTTGTATACCGGCACAACCAGCTTGGCCGATTTAAGGTCGCCGATTCATCCCATCGTGAAAAATTATCTGATTGCCTTGTTCTGCCGGTTGGTTTGCCGCGACAGCATCGGCTCCACAGATACGGATACGCCGGATACCGAGGTATATCGAATAAAATACGATGTTTACGAAAACGAATGCAGCCGGTTGGCGGGACAAATAACGCGGGAAATGCTTTGGGTGGCGGACGGATCTTTGTCGCAGGCCGAACGTGTCGGCGGAGGTACGATATGGCTATCTTGAGCGATATCGCCGATGAAATTGCCGTATTGATTTCAGGCTTGACAATTGCCAATGGCTATGATTATGATGCAAACATTGACGAAAACATCTTGGATCATGCCGGGCCTACATACGATATCGAATATGCAGACAGTGATACGGCAGCGGAAAACGAGGCGCATGCTCAATGGGGATTTTCAAATGCGTTGCTTAAAATCATCATACGCGGAAAAAACACCACGTATTCGGAAGACCCGGATTCTGCTATTGATTCAATTCTTGATGATTATTTGTCCGATTTGAAGGCATTGCTTGGCCCCAATGGCGGGCAGCTTGCATTGTCAAATGCAAACGCCGTGATAACGTATAAAAACAGCGATAAAAAACCCGGGCCATCCCAGGATGCTGTCGCTCCCAAATATATTGAATCGTACTGGAATGTTTTTTATCAGAACACATAGGAAAGGCGGGAATCCATGCCATCATATTCAAAGCTAAATGTATTGCTCGCATTAAAGCAATCAGCACTAGGGACAAAGCAGAGCGCATTGACAAGCGCAAACTTCATGGCGGTTGGAAGTAATTTTTCCATTGATCCGCGCTATAATGTTCAGCCTTTGGATGTAATTAACGGAACGCTTGGCCAGGCCAAAAGCGTGCGCGGCGATGTGCCTGTCGATATCTCTGTTGAGCTCCCATGCTATCCGACCGGATCAACAACGGAGTCGATATTTGAAAATTTCCTGAAATGTTCCGGCATGTCGCAAACTGTGTCCACTAATTTGCGGACATATACGATTACCAGCGCGCCCAATGCGGCGGCCCTGCTCGCTTGGGAGGACATGACGCTTTGGGAATATACCGGCGATCTGGCGAGTGGCGACGGTCTATTGACAAAAGTGCATAGCGCCATGTTTGACTGGAAAATGGCCGGGGAACTCGGCAAGCCGCTGATGTTCACGGCAACCGGCAAGGGCGTCCTGGACGGTGCCCCTGCCGCCGCATCGTATGTTACCGGCACGCTCACGCCGCAAACCACGGCGATCATTGCGCTGATCAAGGCATCCACGATGACCATCCCAGGGCTGACCGGGATGAAAATCATAAAATTCGACGTTACGCCGGGAAACAGCTTGGTGTTGATTAAGGATCCCTCACAGGATTATGGATACCTGCGCTGTGACATCGGCGGGCGCGATCCCGTTTTCAACGCAACGATTTATCAGGAGAACCTTAATCCGAATAATCCATACACCATAATAGACACGCCGACACTTGGTGATTTCCAGTTTACCTTCGGCGTGGCCGGTTCGCGGATCACGGTGAAAAGCAGCACCGGCGCAACGCAGATAACCGACATTAAAAAAGGAAACGACGAAGGGCTTAACACCTTCGACATCAGCGGAAAATTCATAGGTGATTCGCTTTCCGTTATTGTCAACGACGCATAAGGAGCGGCAAATGATCCCATTATCAGCGCGGGAAAACGTGACCCTGACCGATGAAGACGGAGTTGTCTGGACGTTCAAGCCGAAAACCGGCGATAACGAACGGGAATTAATGGCCTTCATGGAGGAGGGTTTTTCTGATTTTAATGTTGCGCGGCTGGACAAATTGGGAGATTTCTTTGATCGGGTCGTGGTGTCATGGAAGGACGAAAAGGGAAGGATGCCGAAAATCGCCGAGGGGAAAAAGCCTAGTTCTCTTTTTGCAATTGAGGAAAAAATCAACGTCCTTGGGGATCTATGGTATCGGGCCAACCGACTGACGAAGGAAGAAAAAAAAACCTGATAACGAGCGTATCGATTCAATATGATCCGTTTAAACAGCTTTTCAATTGCGGGAATTGCAGCGATGAAGACAAAAAATATAAGGGCTGCGATTATGATTTAGACTTCGCCGTAATGTCGCCTGGTTGCTATTGTGACGGTGACAACAACTGCGATATCTGCGAAGGCAAAGGGTTTTTTGAACTGAGGCGATGCCCGGCAAGAGTGAACCGAAAAGAAATAGTACGTAAGCTCTTGCCTTTTTTTTACCACTGGAAAGCTACAAGCTATGTCGAATATCCAGATGGTGGATGCAGGCTGGATCAGCCCGCAGGATTGCTTGAAGCGTTTTCGCTGCTTTGTAACGTATCGACAAATAGGGAAATCGAAGAAATAAAATCGAGAAACAAATATGTCAAAACCTGAAATCAGGGCAACCGCATTACTTGATGACGGCATAACTCCTGCGGTGCGGAGAATGACCGACAATGTGAACAGCGAATTAACGCGGTCAACCGCCGTGGTAAGGCGCAATATGTCCGCGCAGGAGCAATATCTTAACAAGGTATCCAGTAAATTTGCTAAGTTCGGCATGGGGCTTATCGGCTTTGGTGTCATCCTGAAATCATTTTCGGAATTAAAAAAAGGTCTAGTGGATATAGGCGTAGAGACGGAAGCGATAAACGATTCTTTATCGTCAATTAGAAACACCGTGGCAAACCAATTGAGGAAGGAAGTTGAGGGTTTGTTTCAATTGATAGAAAATAAAAAGGATGTAATTGCTAGAAATTTAGCCATGACTTTGAATGTAATTATGGCCCCATTTCGTATTGCTGCGGCGTCTTTACAGACTCTTTATTCAACATATTTAATATTAAAATCCGCGTTTCAACTACCTGGGAGCGATCAATGGAAGGCGACGCTTGAGTTAGCTAAACAAAACCAAAAAGAATCAGATAAGTCATTTGATGAAATTCTTGCGTCGTTAAAATTTGAAAATATAGTAGTTTTGCCGCCGACCAAAAAACCAACCGAAAAATCCGGCGCTGCCGGAAAAGTAAAGGACGATAGCGCCGAGTTAGTTGCAGCGGCAAAGGCCGCCGATGACGCGATTGAAGGCTATAATAAAAAAATCAATGACGAGACAAAGCGCGCGGTCGAAGTAAATGCGCAATTGTATCTTAACGAATGGGAACAAAAGAAGACCGCTATTTATCTGCAATTTGATGAAGAAATTAATGCCATAAAAGGAAACGATCAGTTAAAAATCGACCTTGCTAAATTGCGCGATAAGCAACTGGCGGAAATTGATGAGGAACGCACACGAAAAGACAAAGAGGAAAGTAATAAGCGCATTCAGCAGGAAAAAATCGAGACGCGCCAGAGGCAGGATATCGCGGTAAATATAGGTGAGCTGCTCGTGCGCACGATGGAAACTGTGGGCGAGGCCAGCCGCGCGAACGCAAACGAAATGAAAAGAATTCGGATTGCGGGCGTATGGATGGATGCCGCCGCCGCCGAGATAGCGGCGATGCGCTCGGTATGGGACCAAAAGGGATCGAATTATTACATACAAATCGCGGAATCAATTGCAACTAGTGCACTGATTACGGCACAGGCCGTCGCTGCCTCCACGCTGATTTCTCGGCAGCAGTTTGCATCGGGCGGGTACGCGCGCGCCGGCATGGCGCTCGTGGGCGAGCATGGCCCGGAATACGTTGCAATGCGAGGCGGGGAGCGCGTGTACAATTCGCAGCGCAGCCGGGCAATGGAGGGTAGCGGAAGTGGCATGGTGGTCAATCTGACCCTGCCAAACAACCAGCCCGTCGATTTGGCCGCGGCAGACCGGATAGAGCAATCGGCGCGCGAGATCGGCAGCGTCCTGCTGCGGGCGGATTACCTGGGCCTTTTGCGGCCCGCAAAATCGGCATTGAGGGCATAATGGCGCCAGCGGCCGGATACATGGAGTTTGTGAGCGGTGCGCAGTCCTGCACCTGTGTTCTGCCCAAACACGGGTATATGACTACGCTCAATATTGCCCTTGACATACAGACGGTGGATAACGGCCGCATTTCGATTTATGACGATGGCATTGCAAATGACATTCGATATTCAGACATCGATGTTATTTACACAATAGCCGAGGCGGCAGCATTCAATGCGTTTTTTTCTACTACCGCCCGGGGGCGCGGAAATAATTGCACACTGACCCTTTTATCAGGATCGGGATTTTTTCCGTTTGGGCCGGACAAAGGCGACGCTGGAAGTTTTACGGTTTCCGCTGAAATAATTTCTCAGGAGGGTATTGGGGATGTTCCTTTTAATTGGTTTCGCGCTCGGTTGCGTCTGCGCGCCGTTGGGTATCCTGATTATAGCCTGCCGGCTGAAATCGATGACGGTCCATTATCCATCGGAACGGTTGACGGACTCCGACAACCCCAGGAAAGATTTGACATCTCCGCAGAATATGCCCAAACCATCACTGCAACGCCGTCCGGCGTTTATTATTTCGACCGTGGAACATACGGGGATGTTTACAAATCCTCATTTAAATTGAACCAGGAAAAAATGAAGGCCGGGGCGTTGATCTACTATTTGCAGAACACGGTTCGCGGCAATCAGTTTGCAATGACAGTACCCAGCGTCAAGACTTTTCCGTTTGGATATGATAAAGGAAATTCCACGATCAATTGTAAACTGGCAAGCGCCAGCGTTTTGATCCGGCATATTTCCTTGCGTGATTTTGAAACTACTCTACTCGTGGCGGTGGATCAATGAGCAGCAATATCGGAGTACGAGTATTCGGGATAAAAATTTCTCTCAATGCGTCGTATACGCAGGATACGTCCATAGGTTTATATACCTCTGGTGGCAAATCGTTTTTCCAGTGGATTCAAAACGATTATACAGGACTCACCGGATGGAAAAGCGGGATGATAATTCCCGAAGGGGTAATGGATTATTCAAAATCAATTGATCTGAAAAATGGCGGGAATATTTCATCTCCCGGATCGGCTGGTGTGACGATAGTCAATACAGTGCAATTCTGGAAAACAATAAGTGATGCTGGGATTGTCGTAACGGGATCGCTTTTTGAGGTATATCTTTTTGCTGGTAGCACGACACCAGAGGTACAGTGGCGCGGCGTATGCGATCAACCGGAATGGGATACGAAGACCTATACTATACGCGCTTTCGGTTTGCAGCAAAGTCGGAAAGCATATCTCGGCACATTGATAGATGATAAAAACTATCCAAATGCGAGCGAGGACGAAATAGGCGACTGTATCCCTGTTTCTTTTGGGACAAACCCGAAAACCAGATTTATACAAACGGAAGACAATGAAACATCGTTGACATTTGAACGGACGATGGATTTCAATGATGGCCTTCAATTATTAAATTCCGGGTCGAATGACAGGTTTGGAGATTCAATCTTCCCTATTATTTCCAATGATGGATCAACGCCTCCGCGTGTATATACCTTTAAGCTCGTTATGGACACTACGGGTGCATCCTATTGGTACAAAAATCTGATCGCTCCGCCGGTTGGCGATAATAGTCTGACAAGTCTTGTTGGAAAATTTGTTCACGTTGTTTCCGGCACTGGGGCGGGAGCATATAGATATATTGAATCCGCATCTGTAAATATTGACGCATCGAAAACAGGCGACGATATCAAGGTAACGGTTGCCGATTATTTTGAAGAAACATTGGCAGGAAACTCCACGGCAAAAGATCCGAATCAGTCATGGATTGAGATCGTTGATATTGCAAAATCGTATGCCGCCGATAAATGGCCGTTAAAAGACATGCTTGATAAGGACGGGAACTCCGTATCGTCCGGGTTCGATGTTTATTCTTTTGACAAAAACCAAAAAACAAAAATTACCGTATCCGCGCTTGATGAAGAAACAACGGGGAAGGTAATTGACCAAAAGGATTCATTTTATAATATTCCATCGTATGCGTTTTCCAAAATCGCAGGGAGTTCCGATAATAATGCGGTCGATATTGACCTGAAACAATTTGAGGGTGATACGGATAGTGTAAATGGATTTTCCATTTATCCAGTTCGTGATTTTAAAAAGTATGATCAACCCACATTGTCTGTTTTTGATAAAGACGGAAACGATACTTTTCATAATTACCAAAAAATCATAGATGGTGTATATACCTATCTTGGTGCTTTTCATACACTCGGATGGTCAACCGCGGAGACTGGTTCGGTTGATAACATATACGATGCAGATAGAACCACTTCTTACAAGTTAAGCGCCGGTTATGCGTACAATTCAAATCCTGATCATTACATCCCCCAATTTTGTGTATGTGCAGAATTTAAACTCCCTGAAATTTCAGATGAGTTGAGTTTTGATGAGGTATACGTAATTGTTGACATAAAAACTCATATGGATATTGACCTGGATGATTACCTTTCGTCAGGTGAAGAATGTTCGATACATTTAAGATCGTGTCGATTAATGGGATATGCAACTGAGATTATCCCTTCGGCTACGGGTGAGGCATATAACGACAATGACGGCGGTATATCTCATGGTCATTTTACTTCTTATGGATATGTAAAATGCGTACCTGATGATTATTATGGTTCAATAATTGATAATAACCTTTCTTTTTATAATGAAAACGTTCAGGCCGACAATCCGACAATATTGCATGGATACAAAAGATTTTTAATATCTGGTATTGACAGCGTGAAAAAATATCGAGCATTAAAAAAATGCTTGATTGTTTTACAAAGAAAAGTTATTACTTATCAGGTATATGAAAGCAGCATGGAAATTTATGATATAGCCGTTGCTTTCCGTAAAAAGTTGTCTATCAATGATGCAATTTACGTTTCGACAAATGGGAGAAAATGGAACAGCACTCTCGGCGCGCGCGGGAAAACCTCCGGCGCAATGATCACAAGCGCCGTTGATGTTCTAGAACATGTCAGCAGACTACAAAAATGGGATGACGTGGGCGATTCCGTCCCGGCACTTGGATGGGGGAAGGATTATTCATCCGGGGCGTTGATAAAAACAAGCGGCGATGGTTCCTTTGATTCCGGGATTGAAACACCGGCGACATTACTAAATGCGATGGATCAGATTTTCGATTACGACAAAACCGCAACGGAAGATATAAAAAAATCAATCTGTAAAACCTTCTGGCTGGCAAATTATTATGATCGATCCGGTTATGAATGCATAAAGCAATTAAGCATCACCACGGCATCACCTACCGATACGATTACCTATGCAATGATAGCGCCGGAAGACAGATCGAAAATCAAAATAATCGAAGCGCAGGCGCAGGATATTTATTGTGAGCCTGTTGTCAATTATGATAAAAATTTCGGCAATGGCGAATACAAAAAGTCAATAAAAATAACCAATGCGAGCGCCGCATCATACAATTCCTCTTATGTAATCGGCCTATCGCCAACTCTTGCCGAAACATACTGGACGCGATGCCATGCGCTATGGAGCAAGGTAAAAACGATAATCTCCCCCCCATCTGATATGACCGATATTGATTTTGCAAACGGAGCGGACGCTGATGCAATAGCTCAAAACTATCTTACAAAATGGATAGATTTCATGTCCGTCCCGCGCATAGAACTAGTTGTCCCGTTCGATGTAGTATGTTGGGATGGATCATCTTCGATGCGTCCGTGGGAAGAGGGACATGGGTTTTATGCAAACCTTCCAAATCATACAAATGGAAATAATCTGGAATGTATTTTGGAAAGCATTTCGATTAACGCCTGCGCTCCATATAAATGCAAATTAAAGGCATTGATGATCGGAAGCGCGGCGGCTTATCCAGAGGATTATTTGATTCAGGACGTTTTAGGAGTATTGACAGGCGACAATGCATGGCAGGACGTTCTTGCGGATGGATCAGAAAAAAACATCCAGGATATAATATAGGAGGCATTATTGGGAAAGCTTTTGACCTTCCAGCGACTTTCTCAGCCCATGACTCCCGGGTATCCGGACAAGGCGGCACTGTTTGCCTACGATGATGCCGATTGCCCACTTTGGCATGGCCCGGCCGGAACGAACCCGAATGGACAGCGGCCGGCAGACGGCATGCATTGGACGAACTGCTATGCACAAATGCGTTCCGGCACGAGTGGAACGTGGCAGTGCATCGACAGCCTGAAGCATGGAAAATGCCTGCTGCTGAATGATGGCGGAAAAGTGCCGACGTCAGTCCCGAACGGGAATCCGAATAGCGCGCACTACAATACGCTCTGGGCGGATTCGGTGGAGGTGCATTGCGGCGACAATGATCACAATCGCGGATCGATGGCATGCTTCACAATCCCGCCGAATCTCTGGCCGGATTTCATATCGAAATTTGAATTGGGAGAAAAAGGGAACTGGTGCTTGATGGAACAATCTTAACTGGGAGGTTTCACGTGGAACATCTTAACAGTTGGCTTATTCCCATTCTCGTTGCCGGCGGCGCCGGCCTGGGATTGTCGATTCTCGGAAAGCTCATGCCGCGTGAAAGGCTGGCGGCGATCCTGATTAAAGCCATGGTCGGCATTGCAGTTGCGCTTCACTTCGCGCTTTTGCGTTTTTTCCCGCCGAAGAGCACGGACGATCTTGAGGAAGGAGTTTTTTGTACTCTCAGTTATGCGATTCGATGCGCATTGATCGCGTTTGAAAGCAAACTCAGGGAACTGACCGGGATCTCTGCGATTGAGCAAAAAACCGAGGCGAAATAACCATGACCGATTCGGCACTGGTAGCGTTGATCCAATCTACGGTATCGGCCTCGTCCCCGGACGCGGGGCTGCTGCCCATGCTGGAGCGTTTCGCGGGCGTGGGATGGGTCCCGCTCGCGGCCTTCCTGCTGTTTATTTTCCGGCGCGAGTTGCAAGAATGGATGCGAGTGCGTGTACGGATGCTGGGCAAGAAAAACAGCGTGCGGGTGAACGGAGGCGATACGGTATCCGGTGACACGGATGCGATTAAAAAGGTCAACGGAAATGATCCAGTGGTGCTGCAATCGCATTGCCATGAGGCGATGGAGAAGATGGAAACGTTGATAGGCGGGATATCCACGAAAATCGATGATGGATTTTCGGACGTAAATAATAAACTATTTGAATTGGCGAGGGACAAATGAGAACACTACTGATCCTGCTGTCCGCCTGTGCGCTCGCGTGGGCGCAGAAGGGCGCGTCGTTGGCTATCCCCATCGATAGCACGGCGATCATCAAGGACATCAACAAGACGGTCACTGGTGATACGAAAGTGTCCGCGCACCCGGACTCGTGCCTATGGGCGGCAAAAATGGTGCGCTGGCAGGAACCTGCGCGGATAGTGCGTCCGCAGGAAGATGTTATTCTGAAAAGCTACATTGGTACGAAGGACACTGTGAAAGTTTTGGTGTTCATCGGCCGCGATACGGCGTATTATCGGGTATACAAGCCGCAGAACCCGCCGATTGATTCAGCCAATGCGCTCATGCTTCGGCTGTTCACGCAGTTCCAGGATCGCACCGTGCGCGGGCGGGATTCAACGGGGGCGCTGAAATGACGCGCTGGTTTCCATTATTCATTCTGCTATGGTGCGCGGGCGCGTGGAGTGCTACTCGGACATTTACTGACGCGGGTGACCACCTATGGGGCACGGCGGGCAACTGGGATACGCCGCCTGTTTCGGGCGACTCGTGCCAGATCGCTTCCGGGACGTGCAGCACGGCGGTTGCTGTGCATGTGCGGTCGATCAATGTGGCGGGCAGCGCGAACTTCAGCTTTTCCACGGTGAGCGATACAGTGGACAGTGTTTTCCGCTGGGGATCAAGCGGCATACTGCGCCATAGTACGGGTTCTGCGCTTGTTGTCAATGGCACTGGAAACGGCGGGATATTCATTGCCAATAGCGGAACGCTGACGACCAGCCTCGGTGCATGGATATTGCATGGCAACGACTCGATTTCAATTAAGAAAAATATTACAATATTGAGTCTTGATGCAGCGGATTCGTCCAAAATTGTAAATTATGTAGCTGCAACCGCCGCTTTATCGATAGCGGGAACAGCGGTCAATCCGCTGCGATTGCATGGAGGCGCTTTCAACCTATACGGGAACAATAACTTGACGATTAATTCAACCGCATCAGGATCATTGATTTCATATTCCGCCGGTTCGACCTTCGGCGGAACGATAACGGGTAATATCAGGATTTATCCTAATGCGGCAAGTAAAGCCATTACAGTACCATCAATAACCGCAACCGCCGGGATATTCCTTGCGCAAATGCAATATGCCGGGAATAGCGATACCATCGGATTGGCCGGAAATTTGAACATAACCGGGACTATAGGAATTGGCGGAAGAACAACGAATACCGGGCATCAATTTAATTCCAATGGATATTCGATTACCGCAAGTAAAGCATTAACAATTGATGCGACCGGGGGAGTATCAACAGGAAGTTTTGCTGCTGCTTTTTCCAATTCCGCCGTTGCCTGTTCTGTTTTCACGCATACGGGGCCGACAGGTGCCGGTGCTCAGACGATTACGTTTGGCTCAAGCGCGTGGACGGTGAAGGATGCGTTTACTCTCGCAAGTGCTGGAACGGGCACGGTTACGACGAGCTGGTCTGAGGGCGGATCACTTACGTTCATTACCAACACCGCCAATAAGACGATCACCAGCAACGGCCATTCGTTTCAGGACATCATTTTGAATTTTGCTACCACGCAGAAACTCACATTGCAGGACTCGCTGCAAGCGGACACCGTGACAATTACCAGCGGTAAATTCGATGCGAATGCGAAAAATATTCGGCTAAGCGGCTCGTTCCTGAATAATTCCACAGTGTCAACCGATACCTGCCTGCTCAATAATACGTTGACTTTCTCCAATAACGCGATGTGGAAAATGGCGTGGAAGGGCATCAAAGGCATACTCACGAGTTTGGTACTCGCGCCGCTCGGCAACCTCGATACCTGGCTGGGCGAACACTGCCGGACGATAAGCCGATTTACCATGGCGAGCGGGAAGACCTGGACCGGCCACGCGCACGACACGCTGGCAATCCAGAATTACACCGGCGGCGATTGGAACGGCACTATTTGGCGCTCGGACACGGCAGGCGTGTACACCTACGACAGCCTGCCCACGGCGGCGGGTCCAGTGCTCAATGTGCGTGACGTGTACAATACCGGCGTTGCATGCACGCCGGACACCACCAGCAGCAATTACGGGCATACGTGGGGATTCGTCTGGCCTCCGCCGCGTATCGCCGGCAAAAGCAAGGACACAATCGCAACTGCTGGCGGCGATACGGTCTCCATCACTGGCAAGTATTTCGGGCTCGATGGACTGGCAAAGGTACGTTTCGACCTTTCCGATTTCTCATATTCCATTCAGCGAAACGATACCCTGCTCCGCGTCGTGACACCTGCCCATGCCGCGGGCACGGTCAATGTTTATGTGGTTACATCCGACACCGGGTATCTGGCGGGCAACCGGGACACCACAACGATTGTATACTATACGCCAAGCGCATGCACCTATGACACGCTCGCCCGCATGTACGGCGTGACCAACCGCAAGTCCTATGCCCTCGCCGTGCC
>Ga0315288_10003969_pt1 | contig 18845 bp, 15 predicted proteins | sample YL17G11_20_MG_FD_203454 | JGI IMG/M metagenome (GOLD analysis project Ga0315288, IMG submission 203454) | Sediment microbial communities from Yellowstone Lake, YNP, Wyoming, USA - YL17G11_20 | ecosystem: Environmental > Aquatic > Freshwater > Lake > Sediment | place: USA: Wyoming | collected... | reverse complement strand
AAGACTGTTATTTATTGATTTTGAGGAAGTACGACCAGTCGCTTCGACGTTAGCCGTATAAACAGCCATAGCATCTTTCATTTTCAGTATGGCTTTATATTCATTCTCAGAAACACCGAGTTGCTTGGCCACGTGTTCACCTAGGCCCGATAAATCCTGTCCTTTAGTGAATTTTTCAGCGTATGCTTCAAGTGATGTCATCATCATGGAAAGACTTCCGCCACGAAGTCCAGTAGCGGTATGGAGCATGCCGCCTTTTTTAGCAGATTGCATGCTTCGAGCTGCATCCGATGCGGCACTAATGGCTGCAGGCTGTAGATTAACACCGGCTCTTTGAGCTTTAGTTATGACATCGGCCACTTCCTTGACGGTATTATCCTTTTGCATAGCATCTTGGAATTCCTGGCCGAATTTCTGGCCGAATTGTTTAGCTATCATTCTTCCAGAATTAGTTAAATCCTTCTGGAGGTTAGCGTTTACGTTCTTAACGCCAAGAACTGCAGTCATTTTCAAACGCTGCTTGAAGTCCATTTGGTCGAATCCACGAGTCATCGTGTTCATGAATTCTTGGATTTCCCTAGGACTCATTGTTTTAGATAACAATTTCATAGTCCCAGTAAGCTGCTCCAAACGATTTGTAAACAAATCAATATTCGGAATTGCACTCTTAAAAATATCCATGAATTTAGTAACAGGCATGTTAGTAGTCGCAGCCTGTTTTACTATGGACTGCATAGTCTGAAGGACGTTATCTGAACCGTGACCAATTTCAGATACAAGGTTGCCCATGAAACCAGCAACTTCTTGGGTCTCCATGCCAAGAGCTTTTCCATAAACTAAAGCATTTGTATTAAATAATTCGATGCCTTTAGATAGATTGCCACCACCCATCCGGGAAAGCATCTCTTTAGTTTCACTAAGAGAGCCGGTAGCTTGTTCACTGAACCTTGATATGGTCTTTAAAGACATTTCAGAAGTAACACCGAATCTCATCAAACCGGATCGAGCTTCTACAGTTGCATCCCTAAAATCCTTGAGCATGCCAGAATATTGGGCACCAGTCATAGCCCAATCTCCGGCTATGGTGCTTCCTTCTAGAAGGGCTTTATTCATATCGGCAATATGTTTACTGGCTTTGTCTATGGCGGAATAAACTGCGGATACAGCGGCAAAAGCGCCGGTCGCGATCGCAGAAGCGCCAGCCAATTTAGGCAGTAGACTCAGCATGCTGTCGCCAGCAGCACCACCAGCTGTCCTCTCAGCAGCTCTGGCTCTACCCCCAGCAACGCCTTTCCCCACACTAGAAAGAACCTCTTTTAATCCAGCACCAAAATTAGCTTTCCCTCCAGACATCATGGTCTGGAGGCCTTTCCCGAAACTCTTCGTAGCGTCTTTTTTGGTATAATCTCCAAGATCCTGGAGAGCCTGGGAATTCTTTCTGGCATTCTTTACAGTTCGTTTTATTTCATTTTCATATAATTTAGTATTTTTCTTCTGTACCTTATAACTCTTTTGAAGATGATCTATGCTCTTGCTAAGGGCGTCGTACTTACTGCGTATTTCTGATTTTTTACCTTCGTCCTTTTCAGCAGAATATGCAGCCTCAAGACCAGCGGATTCTTTCCTCAAAGATTGAAGCTTTCCACCGAGTTCTTTGAGGCCTTCAATACTTGCGGAAGCAGCTTTACTGAGATCCTTCTGGAAAAGAGCCGTATCCTTCGCCATCCGGTTGATTTGAGCAACCGACGAAGATGCTTGTTTAGCTATCTTAGTATAATCTTTTTCAATTCCACCGAAATTCTTTTCAAGATTCTTGATATCACGAATTAAGTTGGAGGTCGCCCGCTTATCAAGGATGGGCTCGACACTAATATTAATTTTAACATCATCAGAAGCCATTTGTTTTATTCCTCATTTGGGGGCGAACCATCAGAAGGCTCTTGGCCCGCTTCGAGCTTCAATTGATTTTTCTCCATTTGTTCCTGTCTCATGGCCCGCATCCGCTTAAGGTATTCTTCGGCTTTATCTCTGCCGCCAATTACGCGAGATCCTCCACCAGCATCAATCATGTCCTGCATCTCCTCCATGACAGGAGACTTTAACCAATCATGTTTAGTCTTCTCAAGCTCTTGATTCCGAATATTCATGGAAGCTATATGCTTCTCTATAGCTATGTCGTGCTGATCTTTCTCCTCATTCAGAGCAGATTCAAGTTCTTTAGCTAGCTCTTCTACAGTATCCGCCTTAAAACGACTTTCGACCTTAGCGGTACGTCCATCGGGAAGTCTATAAGTATCGAGGGCGGGGCCCTCTTTGGCCGTGCCACGATTCAAGTATTCATATAAAACCTTCGCTTTTAACTCTTCGCGCTCGGTTCTCTCTTTCTCAGTCCTGGATTTATCTTTTTCATCTATTGCTCGGATACCCTTGCCAGCAAAACACGAACCTATAAATTTGGCGTTTGACCATTCATGATCATAAACTTCGCGTTTATCCATCATGCGACTTATTGCCAACCATGTCTGTTGGCAATAATTCATCCCAAGGTTTTCCGTCCCGTGTATACCAGTATTTTGACTAGAGTGTACGGGAGAATCTTGAACATACATCCATTTAAATCTGGACTTAGGCTCATAGGCATATACTTCGACTAGGGGATGTAACCTTGAGGATTTTTCATTCAAATAGGAGAGTTTCTCTATTATTGAATCCTGTATTTTAGCCGGAATCTTCGATATAGTCCGAATAAGTCTTCTTATGTGCTTTGGGCGCTCGTAGAGAACGTTCTCTCCAGCGACCATATAGATGGAGTTGGCGATGAAAGAAGCCCTGAAGTCTGACTTCTGCTTCTCATCGGTCATGTTTATAGGTTGGGTTTGTCTTATCGTGCGAATTTCATGATGATTCAGAGTCTTAAATACAAATTCTTGATTTAAAATAGTTGCCCTAGTAATAAGGAAGCCCTGAAATATATAATTTTCCAATTCCTCCCAGACCGTATCATCGGTCCTCTTATACATGTCTGGGATGTTTATTCTTATTCGTTCTCCGGAGCTAATTTTCTCCGCTTCCAATTATCACCTGCTCTGACTGAATCTCGGGTTCCGATTTTCAGGGACTTTATCTATTTTTAAATCACTAGCATTCCCGACGACAGTTTTTGTTTCTATAACTTCATCCGAAAGTGAACTTCTTGGAGTGAATGGTTTATTAGCCGAAGTCATTCTCTCGTGCCTGATAGGTTCAACCGGCTTAGATTCGATCTGAATCGGGGGGACTGGAGGATTATTTATCTTCTCGAACAGACTTTCAGGAAGTTCTTCAATCTTAAGTCCGGAGTCAGGTAGACCAGGAACAACTAGGTCGGGTTTGAACTCTGGGGCAAAATCCGCAGGAATATTCATTCTTTCTTCCGGAAGGTCATTCCCAACGTTATCTATAGTTTTTTCAACTTCCTCAGGTTCCACCCTAAGCTTCTCTGGTTCTTTGATAGGATCAATCAAATGAGGAAGTCCGAGTTGTTCTCTAATTTCGGCCACTCGGATGACCAAGTCATTCATCTCATCGAGGGGGTCCTTGAGATTCTCAAATTTAATATCTTTTAGATTCTCTTTCACATGAGAATTCATTAAATCGGCGAAAACAGAGAAACAGTCATCCAGGAATTGTGTATCCCATTTACCCATCTTGGAGTATAGATAATCATTTAGGGAAACTTTTTTAGTATTTCCGGATCTATCTCTAACAGGAAATTGTGGAGGAGTATCTCGATATTCATGAAAATCGTGTTCCCCGATACCAACAATGGCATATGACAGAGTAACCCTCTTAGATTCAGCCAGGATGGCTGACCCCAAATCAGAGTTCTGAATAGTTTCATTGATTTTTAACTGAGCTTCATAGGATATTGGAGAGAACAGGACGCGAATACCACCTATGGTTCTCTCCCATGTCTTATCAGTTCCGATATTAGATATTGTTTTATCAAGCTCAGAAAGGAAATCTTTGTCCATGAAATACAATACCCAGATACTAATTTGGCCAAAGAACCTAGGTTCTTTGGCCAAATAGTTAAAGAAACTCTATTTATCTTGGACTGAAAATTTTACTACCAGAACCAGAATTGATAAGGGGATTGTTACCAGCATCAAGAAGATCGCCATAAGCGTCGGCACTAGTACCGTAGTTACTGGCACCGTCGGTGACGTCAGTAACCATGACAGTAGCATCTTCCATCACGATGGCAGAATCTGCAGGAAAAGATACTGAGTAATTTGATAACCAACAAGTCCAGAAATAAGTTATTAATGCAAATTGAGCAGAACCAACATTTTGGATGCCTTTACCCACAGATTCAGTTGGTATTTGACCGCCATTAAAATCAAAGCCATTAACTATTTCCGAGAACACTAGTTCAGAGCGAAGATCGAAAGGCCATTTATGGTGACGAAGAGATCGAACAAGACCATCGACGCCGCCCCGATAACCAAGCTCCTGAACTATTCCTGATGTATACATCAGGGATCTATTCATGGTGATGCTGAGAGGCTCGGTAAGACCAGGAACAAGTTCAACAACCCGATCACCGAAACCGACTGCCCGCACAGGGTCAACAGCTCTACCTTCCGATTGATCGAAAGTCGAAAGAACGCCGACCTGTTTCTGTGAAGCACCCTTAGTTGAATAAGGGGTAGAAAAGATGCGGTTCTTCATTGAAATTGCAACGCGCGTAGCAGGAGAGGAACCCAACTGATAAATACTTGCTATATCTGCATCTCTAGCCATTATCGGGCCTCCATCAATTCAAACGTTCCATTAAGGATTGATTGAAATTCAGAGTTTAAGATGACTAGGTTCTAGTGTGTGGACTAAATTAGAAATGATACTTAGTACTAACTTCTTGGATGGTCTTTGTGATTTATCTATGAGATTAGCGATTCTAACAAGCTCAATAGATAAATCATCCGGACCCATCGCGGTTTTTACTTCTTCGGGAGTCTCGGTGCGTTTTTGGGCCCAAGAATCACCTTCCGGAGTATTGAAAACTGTAGATTCATATCCGGATACGGTTAGGTACCCGGAGAACTCTGCAGTCTTGAGTACCTCGGGAGGTATCTTCTCGACTTTCCACTGGCCGTTTTCCTTAAGATGGAATCCGTAGCCGGGGGAAAGTAATGGAAGGTCTTCTTTGGCTGAAAAACGGTTTCCCAAGATCATTCCTTGGTCTGGTGGCCCTTGCCATGTCTATGGGGGTACATAGACTTATTTAAGCTCTGATCCCCATAGAGCTTGTGGACGGCGGACTCGATTTGGGCCAAGGGCTTGTCGAGGTCTTCAATAGTATCAATCTCAGCAAAGGCCCCGGCGACCTTCTTCACGACTGAAGCTATACGAGGGCGGATTTCCGCGTTCTGCGGGCGTTCTGCTATCGCGATGACCCGTTTCAGGCCCTCAAGAATTGATGCTATGCGCTGGTAGTTTCTCATCGGGAGAACAGCGGCTTCATGGAGTTTATTGACTTGTTCTTTCAGAGAACTCAAGTCTTCCGAAGGAGCAGAAGCTTCAGTATGGATAGTAGAGGCCTCGACATGGATAGTATCAATATCCCCATCAATACTGGCGATGAGGCTCAAAACAGAAGAGTCCTCGACGTCCAGACTAGAGAATTTTGAAACATCTGAAGAAATCTTCTGAATCTTGTCCATTAGCGAACCTCCAAGAGAATTGGTAGAAAAAATCGAGATATCAATTCCCGGAAGCTTTTAGGTTTCCTTCGACCTGATATTCATGGTGTCGATGTGCACGATTCCCGATAGCAAAATTGGACATGACTTGTCCAACCGCTGACATTAAATCATCAGCACAAATATTGCATTTGGAGCCATCGGGCCCATTAACAACTCGACCGTTAGCAACGGCATTCAGGACCGTGGCCTTTGCAAGGTCCTTGATATATGCACCAGTTAAATTGTCGGTAGCATCAATCACGTTTTTCCAGGTCTCGTTTGTAACAGTCGAGTCAGGAAAAACTTTATAATTTTCAAGGAAAGACCGGAGCATAATAGCCCGATCTTCAGCATCAGGAAGGGGGATTTCGACTTTCACATCAAAACGACCAGGACGAATGACTGCTTCGTCCATCGACACTATATCGTTCGTGGAAGCCATGACGACTATTCCGCGATTCTCAGTCGTCCCGTCGAGACAAGCGAGGAATTCATTGAGAACTCTATTATCTGAACTGTTCAAACTACTTGAGCGGTCCTTGCCGAATAGGTCCATATCTTCAATAAATATGATACACGGAGCGAGTGAACGAGCTGCCTCAAAAAGACTGGTGACATGTTCAGGATAGAGCACCGATCTGCCGGTACACCAAATAGAGGTGGCGCGCCCGGAAAGCTCACAACTAGTGGCTCTAAATATGGTGGTCTTAGCCATTCCAGGAGGAGAAATAAGTAAGGAGTTCCTGCTCGGACACATATTCAATTGCATCAATTCATCCATCTTCTCCAAGACAGATACGGAATTGGCGCGAATATGGTCCTTAACATCGGATTTCAAAATGATATTATCCCAACTCGTAGGAATGACATCACAAAACGCAAAAGCACCACAATTGAAAGAGAGACACTGGAGATAGTATATATCGTTCACGACCAATGAATTAACCATTGCTGAAAGAAAAGATTCAGCTTCCTTCATATTTTCGGGAGCAGCCATCACAGTGATGCCGCAGCCAGGACCGCTATAGCAGAAATCAATACTGACGAAAAGGTGGGCCCCGGAAGCGGGACATTCTACGAAGTAGTTGCCCTTTACAGGGAGAGAGGCCTCAGTGTTAGGAGCGACGGTGAAAACAGAAGACTTGAAGCTCCATTGGTAGTCATCCTTTAGATATTGACCCCATTCATATATTGAAAGAAAATCAATGCTTTTATATTGTGCAGGTTCACCTTCGAAAAGCTTTGTGAAAGCCCAAGCGTTTCTGGCTATAGCCCAAGCGGGGTAACTCTCATTTAGAGTAACGCACTTACTCATATCGCAACCCATCCAGGTTTTTCTTATATGTGTATCTAGATTTGAAGGAATGTTTGGCATATCCTTCATGCTTGATTGATTTCGATAATCTATTCTGGAAAACCAACTATCAAGAAGGTAGTTGATAGCAGACGAAGCTACTTTATCTATGGAATATTGAGCAGGACTCAACATGGGAAGATATGAAGCGATCTTTGAGACGGGATTACCCATAGCATTAACTTTCGACTTAAGGTTTAACTCTTTCAGAACTATTACCCTGATCAGCAGAAACTTGCTCCTCGAATCCGAGTAGAGACTTTCGGACCGATAACTTTAAATTACCAGTCTCGTCCATGAATTTTTTAAATCTAGCTTCGGATTCGAGGAAGTTATCTTCGAAGAAGATAAAGCCCTCAGGTTGATCGGATTCTAAAATTCGATAACCTATTGAATCTGAGTTTTCATCAAAAACTATATCGAGAGCCAAACCGAAAGGATGAAGAATTCTTCTATTTATTTCGAAAAGAAGACCACTATCGAGAAGAAACTTGTGCTTTGGCTCCATCCTGCACTATAACATACTAAAGAATCTTTAGCCAAGTGTGCTTTGCAATTTCATTAACCCTCTTCAAACCGGATATGGCAGCGAACTCATTTTCAGAAATATGGGCACCTTTTGCCATATCCCACACGGTTTTCTTATGGATCATCCTGTTAGTGTTTGGATCCAGATAATGATAGGAGCTAACAGCATCTTTCATGCTAATCCAATTTGAAGCCTTATATATAGTTCCAATATCTTCGACGTTCGGATCAGAGAAACTTAGAACAGCTTTCATTTCCGGGCTTGTTTCATGATGAAGATTAATAAACCTTTTCATTGAGAAACTGGCAAGGTTTTTAACAGTTATGTTCGGTCTAATACAGAATCTTCGCAATTCCCGTATATCTTTCGGACCAAAAGAAGACCCGATTGCGGAATTGACTTTCTTTATAGATTGATTACGAGTAACCCCGCCGAAAACACAAACTGCAACAAGCAAACCGTTGAAATAAGCACCAAAAGGGCTGGCAACTGTCCCTAGGTTACCTAAATAATGATATTGAGAAAGAAAGTTATGGGCCTCTACCTGAGTAATTTTAGAAAACGTTAATTGTTTTAAATCAAACTCAATAGTAGGTTCTGTAACTCCATATATATGATAATCAAGTATTTTATTTATTCTTCCAATATGAATCTCATGTTCATATATCCAAACCAACTTATGGTTGGTTTGATTTTCAACAAATGATGATTTTATTCTATCTTTAGGGGTTCCGGAGTATCCAAATTCTTTGAATTTATGGAAATAATCACCTTGACACTCAATAAGCAGGTTTATACTCGGAACATAGAAGTCAAAAGAATAAGGTCCAACAGAATGAGATCTAATGTAGTCTATTTTATACCTAGATTTAAGAACATTTTCCACAATTCTCTCAGTCAGAGGATTGGCTAGTTTAGCCTCCATTCCGGGTATATCGAGAGTGTTTGAGACCCCATACTTACTCTGAAGGGTTTCAACTGTCTTCTTCCTCATGCATTTCCTACATGATATTTTCTCCATTTTAGAAGTAAATTTACTCATGACCATTTCAATATCACATTGGCAATAATCACATTTTGCAATTATTTTCTTATTGGAGTATTGGCTTACGTCTTTTGGATGGTAATTAAATTTTTCCATAGTAAGATTGATGTTTATTTTAGAGAGATTTATTTCAGGTCTTCTTTTTAAATAGAACTCATGCTTATCTTCGGAACTATTTAATCTACTATATACAGAAGCTATGGCATCACATTGCTTACAAGCATTATACTCATGTTTAGAAAGAACTGGAAGAGTAGTTTCAAAATCATTAGTACAAAAATCGCATTTTGCTATGATTTTCTTTTTTGATTTGTTGGGAATTTCTATAGGTGAATAACCGAATTTATTTTTTGTCTCTAAATGATTGATACCACGAATCTTATGGACATCAATGTTTTCATATTTAACTTTGTCTGTTTTAACTTTCTCTTTCGGAACGCGATATCCAGGAATCTTTTTAAGGTCAGAAGTTCCGTACCTTTCCATTAAAGTAAGTTCATGATTTCTGATCTTAATTTCTTTGACATCTCTATTTTTCCAATCAGAACAATTCCTCCTATGCCTTTTCATTGTTGGGTATGAATTGGCGGTCTTCCCACATATACATGGGTGAGGAATAGATTGAAATTTAGAGACCATTAACTTAAAATACAATGAAGGGAATCGACTTAAGTCGATTCCCTTCATTTAGTATCAAAAATGATTCTTATGATCTGACGCGAACCGAGAGATTGACCATTATATATTCCAGCGGAAAGACCGGAATATATATTGCAGAAACTCTGATTATCGTAGGGTCGTTCTCATCAACCACAACCTCGACACCGGCAACTCTATTCACGATCTGAGAACCGATCAGATTGTTGAAAGTGCCGGTGAGAGTGCTGTTGATCGAGGTAATGAGAGAAGCAGTGAGCTTCTGGCCGATATATACGTCAAGAGCAGCGCGGAGAGACTGCTGTACGAATTGAATCGTAAGAGTCACTGAGGGTGTGCGGGTAAGGACGCTCTCAACGTTGGTCGTAAGACCATGTCGAACGCGCATTCCCGTATCAAGTTGGTCGATGATGGTGACACCATTGACAGCAACTTGGTTTGCCTCAGTCGGGTCCATGACACGGCCAAGACGCTTGAAACCAATGACCTGACGGCGAGTCAAAGGAGTAGCAGCATCAAAGGCGGGGTTCGTAAGAGAACCGGCCAAAGCAGCTGCAGCGTAGGAGCTATCTACGAGTTGATCGGTCGTGTTCCCGACGGCATCCTCAACTGAGATGACGAAAGAATCGGGATAAGTCACGAGCATAAGCTCGGAGTTCAAACCCTTAGCTATAGCCTGGACACCCGTCGGACTCGTTCCAGCCGAAACACCCACAACACCAATGCGCTCGCCTTCCTGACGGGGTGAGCCCATGAAGATGCAGTGCTGATTCAGATAGGAAGAAATGAGGGGATCAGTTCCAAGAGGCGTAATGACATCGGGCTTAACGGAACCCGAAATGGGTTTCCGCATCTCGTCAATAGCTGCAGTGAATGACCCCACCGAAGCTTGAGAAGTGCCGGAAACCTTGAGAACCTGCTTCAAGGCGACCACAACCGCACCATTCAACTGGGCGAGTCGAGCAGCCAAAGAAAGAGGGAACTCAGGGGTTGGGGAACCAAAAGCGGACTGGATCTTCCGATTGTCCCGGAAGAGCTGAGTCGAAAGGTCCGACTTCTGATATTCGTAGGAGATGTAGTAAATATCCCCTACGGCAGGCTCTGCACCCGAACGCTGGTAGGTGTTCAGAATGGCAGTCGTATCGGGATTCATGCCGTTTGTGTTATAAACCGTGGTCTCAACACCAGCAACAGCACGGATCGGGATAGCACCATCAGCAAGGAAGGACTGATTCACGACCATCGTGAAGCTACCACCGCTTGTGTAGTCTCCAGAAGAAGCCGGGAGGATGGTGAAACGAAGACCTGTGGTTGAGTCTGTGTAAGACTGTCCAGGGAAGCCAGTTCCATGGGACCCGAGGGAACCCTGCGAACTCGCGACCAAGAAACCACTCTGGGCGTTCTCTCCAACGTCCGAGGTAGTCCCGGGAATAATCCCAAGGCCTGTGTCGGTGATGAACGCAGTGTTGGTCACACTTGAGAAAGAGAGAGTCGATGTGTTGCCCACAGTCCGACTGTTGATCTCAAGATACGAACCAAGTCCGGGCTCCGACACGCGATAGGCAACAGCCAACGTGACAAAAGCGGAAGCGGCATTGAGCGCGCCCGATATGTCAGCTGCGCTGGGTTGGTGACGTTGCACCGTAATACCAGAAACGAATCCGAGGATATCGTTTGCAGTACCAGTATTCTTAACTTCAATGTTCGACTGGACCGTGTTCAAACGCGAAGTAAGAACCAATTGATTCGCATTCGCACCAAGTCCGACACGAGCCACAAGCTCCGACATCACGGATGTGGTTACGTTTGCAGTGTCGTTAGTACCATGGGCGTGAATGAGACCTTCAATGTCCGAAAGGTGGGTCTCATATTTTGCCTGAAGCTCGGTCGTGAGGGTAATGGTCGTGGGATCAGAACTCGCGTCTGCCGATGTGATTATATTCGTTGCATCAGCAACGAAGTGAACACCGACCTGCGAATAGTGAGCATTAAGGGCAGCCTTAATGGCATTAGACAGAGTCTGAGCCGTGAGCGAATCAATGGCGTTTGCTGCCGCCACGATGTTCACAGCATCATTGATGATGTGAACACCAGACTGAATACGGTGAAGGTTGAACTTGACCTTGATGTCGTTCAAAAGCGGGAAAGTATCCGCAATGACGGCAGGAGGAACCAAGGAAGTCTGGGTATTGACGGAGTCGTCATAACCGTGAACTCCGAGCTGAGCCAAGTGAAGGTTGTAGGCGTCCTTCAAATGGTTGGCCAGAACCACAGCACTCTGGAGATTCGTTGCATCAGCAACGGAAACCAGGTTCGACCCATCATCCATCTGGTGAACACCAGACTGGGAAAGATGGGCATTGAACTTAGCCTTGATATCATTCAAAAGGGTGATTGAATCACCCAGTGTGACAGCGGCAGCCAAAACAACCGAGTTGGTAACGTCAGCAGCGACATGGAAAACAGTAGAAACGCGGTGTGCGTTGTAGTCTCCGCGAAGCTCATTGGAGAGCACAATCACATTCGCGGTGTAGGTCGCAATATCGGTAGCTGAGGCTACAGCGATGTACTGATCATTGATCGCTTCGACAACTTCGGTCAAACCAATACCAGTCCCCGAGGGGAGGGTTACTGAAAGATCCGAACCATCGACGTTCAACTGAAGGGAGTCATCCACACCACTCGTGATGGTGAATGGAGCATCCTTAGTACCAACCAAGGTAGCTACCTGGTTGATAGCATTGTAAGAGCCAGTAGCTGACTGATTGGCCGCAAGTCCGACCTTCGTCGTCGCATCTGTCTCGCCCGAAACTGTCGGGGAAAGAACAGAAACACTGCTCAGGAGACCGTTAGTGAAGGAAGGAACGCCGCGTCCCTTGATCATCAAAATGCTCTGTGTCCCGTACGTAAGAACGGAGGCAAGAGCATTCGGAGATGTGGAAGCAAACGTCCCTGAACCGTCACTATGAGTCTGGGTGTCGGCATCGATGGTGACGTTTATGGCAGCAGCGACCTGAGCCATCGTCGTGGCAGCAGAGACGTCCGTCGACGCGAGAACGATCCCATCGATCTTGAACACCAACCTGTCTGTAGACAGGAACGCGAGAGGAGCAGTGACGCCACTCGATATCATCGTTGCACGATAGGCCAACGACAGATCAACAGTTGCCGCAGGATTGCCATCAACAATTACACCACCAAATTTCCTGGTGTAAGTGAAAATATCATACGGCTCCTGGCCCGAACCCGTCACTGAAGCATGGGTTGCAGGGTCAATGGAATTGTCGAAAGTGACAGTTACGGTCTCAGGAACGGGATTACCGTCTCCTGTATGGAGAGCATCAGGAACACTCTCGGAACCCGAGGGCCACTGAACAGTAGTTGAGAGACCGCTCTTGACGCCGAATTTGACGCCAAAGAGGTCACTACCGGTCTTCTGTGAGCTGACCTTATAAGTACCAACGCCAGCAGGACCGGAGCTAATCACCGAGAAGGTGTAGCTATCATCCTGAATTCTGTTATACCAGAACGTGGCATAGGCATTATAATCAGCAGGAACGGTGCCCTTGAGAGTAATCGTATTATTTGACGAATCGACCTCAAGAACCGTAACTGCTGGGCGCGAAGCCGCGTCTCTCCACGTTTTGCCAGTATAGACAGTGACGAGATCAGGACGATCAGTAGGAAGATCGATACGACCATTTGTCACAGTCTGGTATAGACTGGAACCGAGTGGGGTATCACGACCATTTCCAGTCGTCGGCTTGATCGGAAGAACGAACTTGGTCGTTGAAACCGAGCCAGTTACTGAATCGGAGTATCTCTCACAAAGCTGGCCATAGATTCGATTGTCGACAAGAAAACCAACAATCTGAGTGGAGCCGAAAGCGATGCTACCGGTCTTCACACCCTCGATGACCTGGAAAGAGGTACCCCACTGGATCTTCGACATATCGCCCTCATTGGCGATTGTGAAGTCCACACCTTCGAGGTAGTCACGACGACTCGGCCCGATGCCAACATTGCCGACCGAAGTCACCTTGCTGTTGGGAAGATAGTCGAACGTATCCTGGAAGGTATTGAAGTAGTACTGGATCGTTACAATTGAACCGGCACGAGGAGCGAACGGGAGAGTGACCAAACGGTTGGCACCATCAACAGCAACTGCAATGACCTGCGTACCGTTGACAACGACGACGACCTTTGTCGGGTCTGTAGTCGTGATGCCGCCGTCGGAACCGTCAACGATGGGACCATTGAAAACACGGAAACTCTTGGTCCGGTTGGTGTAATCACCAGGGTTAAAACCAAGGGCACCATTAGCCGTTCCAGAACCTATCTGGATGTTGCCGGTGGCCACAAGCTGAACGTGATTCAGACCCTGTGCATCGATGTGCACAGAAGCGGTCAGACCGGAGATGGCAGCTGAATTGATGTCGTTAGCAACGTCGGTTGCAGTCCGAGTACCACTCGTCAAAATGATGGAACCGATGACCGCATCGTTCACGGTGACATCGAGACGATCATTTGTACTGGCAGTGATGGTATAGGTCTCAGCCTGCGGAGCCACAAGGACAGCAGAACCGGCTGTCACCTGTGCAGAAACCGTATCCGTGACACGGGTATCTTTGCGATGGAAGTAGTAATTTATGGTTACGAAATCGGAAGCCGTAGGAGGAACGAGAAGAGTGATGATGCCGTTTACGCCGTCAAGACCGGCAACAACAACCTGTTGATTATTGACCGAGACGGAGACCTTGCTCACATCATAGGTCGTTCTGCCACGACCAGTTCCATCAACGACAGGAACATTGCGGATCTTGAATCTGGTAAGACCACCATCCTGATTACCAAGAACGGGGTTCGTGTCCGAGCCACTCACTATCCATCGTCCAGCGGCATCCTCACCAAAAACGGGAGTATCGGCCACTGAACTCGAACCGCGAAGGAGTTCGAAATTGGTCTGAGACAAGGTCTCTTTACCAACACCGATCAGCGCCGCGATACGAATGCCCCCGAGCTGTTGCGCAATGGCGGGCTCAAGAGTAGTTTGGACATATGTGCCAGGAGGCGCGTAAGTGCTGAACGGTCCGATTCCCATGAGCTAGGCTCCTTTCGAGAGCGATCTCTCCGTATCCATTGCGGTATCAAAGAGAGAATGAACGGGTGTCGGTCAGGTATAAGTATTCGTCCCAGTCGGACTTCGGACTGGACGCAGCATAGGAATCTTAGTGAATTCGTATTTCGAGAACTATTACTTTTTACTGTCTTTATCGAGATTCTTGAGACCCTTATCAAGAAGTTTTAGACCCTTCTCTCGGTTCTCAAGTAATTTAGGATTGACTGCTCTTATCTCCCCATCAGCTTTTTGGGAGATGTAATTCGTCCCTAGTTTTCTTCTGGCGTCGTCCCTGTTTTTCTTTTTAGCCATACCTTCAGCTCGTTTTTTATCAGCAGATCTTCCGACCGCGATATCGAGCATGGGGTAGTCAACAGAATGGACGCCGGTATTACCTACCGGGAGGTTGCTCTTAAATCCAAAAGAAAAAGTGTTTATCCTTATTCTTTCGGCTCGCCCTTTACAATCTGGGCAAGGATGCCACTCAAAGTATTCTTTGATTTCCTGAGTTTGAAGTAAAATTTCTTCAAACTCAGAGTTACAATCATCACAAAAATATCTAAATGCTGGCAAAGTCTATAACTTTACCTAAACAATTCAAATTTCCTGAGTATTCGACTATCATTAAGTAACCTATGAATACCATCAATACTGTCCGGATACGAACTTACATCAGATTCCCAACTAGTTATTTCAACTACGTAGACAGAAAAAGTTCCAGGTTCATATTCTGGATGCAAAACATTTAATCTTGAAAGACGAAATTCGTCGGCATCTTTTGGATCTTTCCAGATCCAACCTCCACCATATCCTTCAGGAAACTCTTCGTTCGGAGAACGAAAACCAATTTTAAATGACCCGCCAGGTACGTATAACGCTGAGTCATAACCACTAGTTCTGCCTAAAGTATATACTTCCACTCGAAACATTACAATAGAAAGGTATCCTAAAGATCACGTTATTCTCTCGTAGTAAATAGTACGGCCAATGACTATTGGAACAGTGTTAATGTCTACATAGGAAGAAGTGGGCTTAAGAAGATCCTGAGGGATGCTACCGTCAAGATTTCCGAATTCCTGTTCTGCCTCAGCAGAGGAAAAACTATCGCGGATAACGGTTATGGGGAGAGAAACGTATGTTTCCCAGTCCACTCGAACAGACAATGATATAGTAGTTTCATAATAATATTCATCGGAATCCTGATTATATACTTCTTCATCTTCTCCGCCAGGAGATACATCAAGAAGTTCTATGCCCTCAGTGGCTAAAGAATTTTGGAGTTCGAGGATCTTCATGAGAACATAATCAGTCATTTTCTCCCGGTCTTCTGCGTCTCGGGTGAAAACGACAACACTTAGATTCACTTCATATTTTCCGCCATATACATCAGCCACGTCCGTCCGTTCGTCTGTAACTACTATGGCTTGTTTGTCACAAGCCTGACATCTGTCCCCGAATGCTATGACGCATCCAGGAATTGCAGTTGAATTGAACTCTTCTCTCTGAAAGTATAAAGGTCCCTGCTCGGGAAGTTTATACCTATAATCGGCAAATATCATTCCACCGGTCGGTGTCGATTTATGGAACTCGACTTCACCAGTCTCGTAGTTAACAGTAAAATCAGTTCCTTGAACGAGTCCGGTTCTGCCGTCAAGCCAGAGCCTGACTGATCCTGGGTATATGTCGGTTCTTGAAATTTGTGCGGTTTGATCCGCAGAGGTAGAAAAAACTATGAGTGGTTCGTTTACAACAGAAAGCAACGGTTGTATGAAAAATTGACCCGGAACGCTCCTAGCGTCATCAGGGACGGCTCTGACATCAACTACATAAACGCCGGGTTGGGAGGGAAAGATATCTCTTTTCCTGGATATTTCCTCAAGGGCCGGAAAGTTTTCCCTGACCCATTCTATGGAAGTACCTTGATGAGCATGTACCCATGTCAACATACAAAAAGAAGAGAGTCTGCCAATGTAATTATCAGCCGAAAGCCTGACCCTATCAGCTGATGTCCCATTGATTATTATCCCTCTTTGAGGGCGTTCTTTAAACGAATATTTATTAGTTACATTTTGAGAATCAGCCCTATATCTAGGATGATCATATAAAATTTTGCGAAGTTCGCGGATTATACGTTTCTTCGTGGCATTTAGTAAAAAAGTCTTCACCTAAACACCAGACCAACGAAGATTTAATTCTTATCGGGCTCAGGAGCAGGAGGCTCTGGCTGGGGCTCAGGAGCAGGAGGCTCTGGCTGGGGCTCAGGAGCAGGAGGCTCTGGCTGGGGCTCAGGAGCAGGAGGCTCGGGGGCGATAAATTCAGGAGCTATAGATTTAGCCTTAGATTTGGATTTAGCCTTAGATTTCTCAACAACGTGAGAATCAACCGTAGAATCCAGAGATTCTGAATCTGAATCTGAGTCAGACATTTGAGAGAGAATATCGGATTCTGACTCAACATGACTCTCTACAAAAACACCCTTGTACCATGGCATAGCTAAACCCTCCGTATTCGAAGACAAAGCAATTAAGGGTTAGTCATCCATTTGAGCAAAAATAAGAAGACCTGTAGCCACGGCAGTCATAGGATCAGAAGCAGCACGGACCTCGGAAACTTGGATTGGAAAACGATGCCTATGTGATTCAAACCGTTCTTTAAATTTATCTAGGAACCCACCAGCTAGTGAAGTTCCACCAGATACTATGATGGGTATTGGCTTTGGAACAAGGAGTTCACTCTTCACTTTAATAAACTGGTTTATGATGTTATCTATTGTATAATCAATGAGTGTTTGAATATATAAAACAAGAGCTTCTTCCTCGCGGCTCTTGGGTGCCATTATGTTAATACCAGATTCTTTAATAGCACAGATTTTGGCTGAAGTAGTCCCTACAGCCTTAGCTGCATGATTATCTATGAAATCACCGCCTCTACCAAGGCTGAATTCAAGAGCGGACATGGCATTGAAAGCCAAGTTCACGTTGGTCATACCGGACCCATACGATATACCAAGTCCGCAAAAGTTTTCGGCTCCACACTCCGAGTAAATAATGGCCAAAGCTTCGTTAACGGGCTCAGCCGAATAACCAAGTTCGCGAATGATCTTCCCGAAGACAGCGGAGTGGTAAGTGACATCGGAACCACGAACATCTATAGCTGAAGCTGGGATAGAATAACAACATTTCTCACCAGCTTTTTTGGGTTCACCCATAAGCTGTTTCAGCATCAACCCTATGATTTGCTGTGCGTCAAGTTCTCCAGCGGAGATTAAACCACCGGAGAGGGGGCGGCGAGCTTCCCGGTTGAGTAGATTGGCGGTTGACATGGCATCGTCGCCAACAACAATGAGTTTTCCTTCGAATTCAGCAAAAGCTGTATTTGAAATCTTGAGCATACGTTTATGCTCAAGAGGCAGATCGATGAAGGCATCTCGAAGTCGGGAAGTTTGTATTTTCTTCCCTTCCCGACGAGCGGATACGAAGTTCATAGTGCCCGCATCCACGCCTATCCCTAATTCTGAACTCATCTTAGTACCTGCAATCAAAGGAGGTGATAAAAGACATTACTTTTTGCGAAGTTTTTTAAGAGCATCCAAAGTAGATTCAACATCTTTATCTATTTCAGTATTACTCGTTTTAGTCCCTGAAATGTCTATATCAGGAATAACTTTGCTCGGAATGAACATCGGTACAGAACTATCAGAAGAAAATTGCTGCTTATACTCATGACTCTGGACCATTCCGGGCCTATAAGGAACAACAGCAGGAGTTGGAACTTCATCGATCTTCTTCTTTATTTCAGTCGCATGATTAACATTATCATTCATCATTTTAGAAAGCATTTTTTGGATATCGTCTAATTTGGACTCAATTTTCAAACTCCTGACATATCCGGAATCTACTGGTTCATTCTTCCTTATGGGTTCTTGAACAGTCAAAACTTTTCTATGAACAGTAGGCGGTTTAACGTTATTTGGATAATGTATAATGTCGGATCTTATCCACCTATCGTTACGCCGAAGATCTTCACTTCTAGCATGTGAGTCTGAGGATATTATGACGCTTTGACCAGAATCCAAACGGATTCCAAGGTCCTCAATACTTATGGATGAAGATAGTATATTTGTAATTCTATATACTATCATTTTTCAGCCTACGTGCTAAAATTTCAGAAATCTTGGGAGAAAATTTTTCCGAAATCGCTATTTTAAGACGATCAATAAAATCACCAATTATACCTGAATATTTTTTATTCGGATAAACGACTTCAGAACTAGTCTTATTTATTCTAATTTGATTCTTCATCTGAATGGAAAGTTTTCCGGCTCGATCTACTCGAACGGATCTCGGAGAATTGGCCTTCAGCATATGTTCAACAGATCTACCTATTGAATCTTTCTTCGTATCTATGGAACTCCT
>Ga0315288_10003968_pt1 | contig 18851 bp, 29 predicted proteins | sample YL17G11_20_MG_FD_203454 | JGI IMG/M metagenome (GOLD analysis project Ga0315288, IMG submission 203454) | Sediment microbial communities from Yellowstone Lake, YNP, Wyoming, USA - YL17G11_20 | ecosystem: Environmental > Aquatic > Freshwater > Lake > Sediment | place: USA: Wyoming | collected... | reverse complement strand
GTGGATGAGGGGCTCGATCATGTCCCAATCTACCCGTAGAGAGTCGGGGGCAGCGGGCGGCGCGGCACCCTTCCTCTGGAACCCGTGGATGCTCATCTTGTAGTCCAACGTGCTGCGCTCGTCCGGTGTCCACCCTATCCGCTGGTTGGCAAAGAGGACGAAGAAGTCCAGCGGGCCATCTATGGCCTTCGCTGCGTCCTCCAGCACCCTGTTCGTCTCAGGAGACAGTGGGTTATGTTCCAGCAGGTCGTCAAGCTTCCTGTGAAATTCCTGGCACAAGTCTGCTATTGCTGTTAAGTGTTGTTGTGGTTGCATGGTGTTTCTTCCTCGAATGTAGTCTGCTAGAGCATCTACTGCAACAAGTCCTGCGCTTTCGCTTCGCGTTGTTATAAGCGAAGGGATTGTTGCACGCCTCACAAATGGCGATGTCGTATATGCCTCTTGCTATGAGCGTCCAAACAAGCGACCCTTCAAGTGCATAAGAGTTCGAGCCTAGCTTTCTCACGTGTACCACCTATTTTCCTAATATATAAAGTTTTAGAACTGTAGTGGGTCGAACGTGTTAACGTTCTTCTCCAAACCTGCCTCGTAGTTGAACACGAGACATTCCCTTCCTATCTCTGCCTCAGCTCGCAGCTTCTTCTTCTTCTCGACCTCTATCATGTGCCAGCCGTCCCCAAGAAAGAATTCACCGTCGTCTATGCTGATCAGCACCTTTGCGTGTTTGAAGGAATGCACGAGCTTCCGCAGCTCTATGAAGTGCGTCATGTTCCATTCCTTGCCACCTGGTATCTCGGCGTACTTCCAACCTCCACCGAAGTATGGCGGGTCTAGGTAGATGAACACGTCATCCCTGTCGCAATTTTCTCTTAGGAGGTCGAAGATGCTTCGGCACGTGAACATCACGTCCTTGATGCGATCCCACATCCCGTTGCGCAACATCTCGACCTTCTCGTTCCAGCTCTTCTGGTGTAGGGGGTCTGTCTTGAATCCCTTCCCATGCTGGCCCGTGAACAGGGAGCTGTAGCTGTGCGCGTTGAGGTAGAGGAATGACACTGCCAGGTCGAGCGGGGTTGCCACCATCTGCATGTTCTCGTACTTTCCATGTGCGTGGTCTTCCGAATTACTGTAGGACATCGCGTCAAACCTGGCATACAGTTCCTCCGAGTCTGGCAACATGCTGCACGCTTCTGCCAGTTCCTTTGGATGATCTCGCAACTGCATCCACATGTTGATGAGCGTCTTGTTGATGTCGTTCACTATCTCGTACTGGCTCGGTGGCTTGTTGAGCATGAACCACGCAGCTCCTGCGAAGCCTTCTATGTAGGTATGGTGAGGCGGGATCATGCTGCACATCTTCTCCCACAGCCACGACTTGCCGCCAAACCATTTAAGTGGACTTGGTATCATATCTCGTTCCTCACAATCATCCCGTCTATTGTCTTTATTAACTGGTTCAATATCTTTATCTTGTCGGATAACAGCACACCATCAGCGTCGCACATGGCTTCGCCTTTGTTTCCAGTCTCCTGGAACAGTTCATCGAATTGGTTGTTTATGCTGCCTATCTCCTTTTCTATCTCGTCCTTTATTATCTTCACGACAGGCTTCTTTCCCATGGCCAATCGCATCCAGTCCAGGTCGTTGGCGTCATTTAGTTCCGTGCCGCCATCTCCAGTAACGAACGCCTTCGCCACCACCTGCACGCGCTCCTTGTGTGGATTGTCAGCAATTGACGGGCACACCCGCAGGCCCCTGAAGTAATCCTTGTCTCCATATTGTATCTTGTACTGCGTGATCACGCCCATCGGCATCTGTATATATGCCGGTTCCCATCCAGCATGCTGGAGGCGCTGTATCTGCCTGTCAACTATCTCCACTATCTTGTGAACGTCTGTCATTGTGATTCACCCAGGTATGCTTGTATCTCGAACGGGTCGTGCTCCCTGTCGTCCTCGTACACTTGTCGGCACTTCTCCCACAGTTCCCAGCCCGTCTTCTCCACCTGTAGCAGGTGGGTGAACTCGTGCTTCAGGCCAGCCTCCCAGTTTGCATCGTATATCAGCTCGATGAACAACTCGTTGTTCACCATGTCGGCAAACCCACGGGTTGGAGCCATCTGCTTCGTGAGCGGATTGAGCAGTTCAGTAGGCACCTTCTTGAAGTAGTCGAAGAACGCGTCCCTGTAGTACAGCTCCACGTGCAGGAACCTCTTCATCTTGTTGTTCGTGAGGAACTTCATGAGCATGTTCCTCACGTCATCCACACGATGCCATGTCATGTTGTTGATTTCCGCCACGAGCAGTGGTTCGACGCTCCGGGTTTCCCCCGGCGCTACCGTCGGAATCCTTTGCTGAAGTGTCCCGGCCTTTGCCATCACCAGGCAACTTACCTCCAGCTTGATGTCCCGTACCACCCTCGTGACGTTCTGGTAGTCAGGCATAGCTGGTAAGCCTAGACGATAGAATGTCCCCTTCTCACAGCCGGTCATTGTCGTATGCCTCCAGTATGCTCTCTTCTTCCACTTCTTGTCCCTGCTGCACGTACCAGCAGGTTTCACACATGCCGTTCTTCAGTTCCGCAATTTCTCCGCAGCTTTTGCACATGCCTACCATGTTTACCACGCAAATGGATCGAACGTTGTCTTTGCTTCTATCAACTGCTTGTATGTCTTGTTGTACCTTCTCACCAGTATCTCATCGGCAGCCGTCGCCATGTTCTCCTCGATGTCTCCAAAGTCGAACTCTATTCCTGCCTTCACCATCTTCTCCATGTTGCCCTCGTCGAACGCGATGACATCTCCAAGGAAGTCCGGCACCTTCTTGCCATTTATCTCTGGCGGGTGGTACTTCACCCTGGCACAGAACGCCCTCGCTCCCAGTTGATACCCAGCGTTGAAGAAGTCATTGGCAAACGCGAACGCCTTGAACTGCATTGTAGACTTCGAGTACTTGGCGAGCGGCCTCCCAAGAGCAATGACTTTACACAGTTCCCACGGCTGCCTTGCCTTCAACACGTTGTGATACTCCATGCAAATGGCAGCCGCATCGTCTTCACTCTTGGGAAGGTTCATCGACAACTTGTCTTGCAATTCTCCTGCGATGATGGACGTTTCCCTGCGAACGCGCTTCACGCCCTTGTATGATATGCGCGTGTCGAACTCTCCTGGCTTTGGTTCGGGGAGGAACCTGCCTTCCTTCCAGACGGTGTGCGTGATGTAATGCTTCTTGACGGCCATGAGGAACCAGTCGTTTATGTCCTCGCAGTCCATGTTGAACATGCTGCCGTCCTTGATGTTGAACTCCAACCTGGCGTACTCCTGGATGTACGTGCGCAGGCGGTCACCCAGTTCCTCCATCTCCTCGCAGTAGTACGTCTTATCTCCCTTGTCGTCCACTTCCTCTATCCACTTGGGAGGCGCCTTCAACTGCACGAAGACACTGTCGGTGTCCCCTCCTATGATGCTGTACCCCTCCTTACGCAAGAAATCCAGCACTTCCCTGATGATTGTCTGCGCTATGAGCGTGAACGTGTTGAATATCTCTATCATGTACAAGCGGTCTGAGGTCATGCCGGTAACGCCGAACCTGGCATTGGTGAGTCCCTTGAAACTGAACTGCTGCTTGTCGAACACCTTGTAGAGGAAGTCGTACAGGTTCTTTACATCCTTGAAGCGCTTCTTTGCCTTTGCTTTCTTCTCATTGCGCTTATCGTTGAGGTTCTGGAACACGAGGGTGTTCTTTGCAATCGGTTCCTTCCTAAACAGCGCGGAGGGGCCATGTACCAAGTCCATCCAGTCATACTTGGTCTCCTTCCACCCGATGAGATCATTTGTTATCGCTTCCTGCATCTCCGTGTAGGACGGGGTGTGGTCGAACGTCTGCTTCACTCGCACCATGTAGTCCTGCCAATCAGCAACCTCGCGCTTGAGGTATGGTCGCTTGTCTATTACCACCAAGCCCCTAGTGAAATCGAGTTCTAACCTGTCTACATTGATATATGTCTCTGGCCCGCAGTTAGCCGCCATGCCGGACATCGGGTAGAACTTCTCGAAGTCCAGCTTCGCAACCCAATAGAAGAGTCCTGTCTTAACTTCCTCCACATGTCCACCACGCTTTCCCTCGAAGCCTGCATCGATTCCTTTTATCCAGGGACGGCGCCAGTACTTCTGCTTCTTGTTCTCCTCGTCTGTTGGCGGGGCAGAGCCGTCCTCGTCTTCCTCCTTCTTGGCAGTAGGCTTCTCATCTTCTTCCTCGTCCTCTTCTGGCACGTCTACCTTCTTCACTTTCTGGCTCTTGGTGTCGAGGAAGTGCAAGTCCTTGTACATCCGCAGGTTAAGGCAGTCATGTAGCTTGGATGCCTCACGCCCGTCCTCCCAGTTGGCACCACAGATGAGAGCCCTGTTGTACTCGTCCTCGCTCATTCCAAAATACTGGTCTAATCCTGCCTCCCCCTCGGTGTCCACCTGGTTGTAAATTCTTTCTTCTTGGGGAGTCTTCATCCACGCTTCCCACACGTATCCCTCGTGCTCGTGTTTGCCGAATCCAAGGTAGTAGCGGATGAGCGTGTCTAACTTCTGGTCTTTCAGGGCATAGTCCTTTGTCATCACGTCGAAGTACTCGACAGCGTGCCACGTGTCCGTTTGCGTGACAAGCTTGACGACCACCCACATGTTCCCACCCCTGCGCATGTAGACTTGACCAAGAGGGGAGATGCGACTGAAGGGAAGCTGGAGATGCTTCATGCGGTGGTACATCCAGGGCATGTCGAATCCGTTGTACCATCTCTTGCTGTTTCCTTTACCATGCCATCCACCAGCGGTGTTGTATCCAATCAGCGCATCTGGCTTCTGCTCCGCGAGGAAGTTTATGATGGCAGTGAGCATGTCACGTTCGTTGGTGAACTTGTGGACGTGTACCACGTACTTCTCCGGCATCATGGGAAGCCTTGCGCGAAACTTTCCAACGATGCGGGACACGTACTCGTCCTCGAAGTCTGCATTTGCTAGCACCTTTGGATGCCACGTGAACACGTCGAACACCCAATTCTTGCTGTTGAGGAACGAGTCCGTTATGTTCCTCGCCTGCATGTAGTCCTTGCGTTTAATCTCTCCCATGCGCTGCTCGTTGAACTCGTTCTTGAGCATGGACATGTCCCATTCGGTGTCCCAGTACATTTTCAACGGCCTTGCGAAAAACCGCTCGTCGTTGGCCATCATCTTGAATACATACTTGTCATCCAAGTAGCAGAACTCTCCAAACTGTCGCACCTGGCTCGCATCGAACTTGAAGTATCCCTCGTCGAACTCCAGCTCCCTCTCGCATTTCTTCTCGAACTTCAGGTCTGCCTCGAAGCTGTGCGACACGAGGTCTCGCAGTGGCGTCTCTTCCGGCAGCTTCGTGCCGATGTTCTCCGGCATCTTGGCAAAAATCTTCATCACCGGCTCGCCAAACGGAGAGTCCGGCCCTCGGCAGTATCCAGTCACCCGCTTGTCATGTAGCAGCTTCCAGGCCTCCTCGTAGGGAACGCCGAAGCTTGGCCTGATGCGGTCTCCATATATGCCAAGGAACCACCTCTTGTCCTTTGAATCGTAGCATGATACCCAATAGACTGGCCTCACCACACCATCCACTTCCTCCTTGGTGTAGTCCATGTTCACCTTCTGGGCCACGATCACGTTAGGCTCGTTCTTTCCCTTTCCATTCTGCCAATTGGCAAACATGGCATCTATCTGGGGAATTATGTTCTCCATCAGGGAAACACCATCACCACTTCCTTTCCTTTCTTCCTCGCATGTCGCACTGTCGACCACGTGCCACTGCGAAGTTCCTCCATCATCGTGCTGGGAGTCGCGAGCATGATGTCGGTGTCGTCTATGATGTCGTCGTTCCTTTGCATGTACGGCTTGGCTGGCTTCTCCGCACATCCTCGCTTGAACGCCCGCTTGCTCGGGTTGATGGGTGGATGCACCACGACCCTTATCCCAAGAGAAATGCAGATGACATGGAAGTCCGCGTCGCTGCCTATGCAGTCGCCATGGTGTCCTTCGGTTACCTCGTGCTCGCTGAGCCACTTGCGCACTGCGAGCTTCTGTTTGGTGGTCATCCCTTCCTGCGTTCCTGTGAACCCGACCTTCATAATGCCTTCCTCCACAGTTCTTTCATCTCCGGCACGTCTGCCAGCATCCTCTCGAACGTCATCCTGCCATCAGTCTGCAGTATCAGCGTGGCGTTGAACATCTTCTCCAACTCGTCCACGTACTTCCGCAAGTTATCTAGCTTCCGCTCGACGCCAGGCAGTTCCTGGCAGCACGAGCACAATGCTTCGTGGTTCACCATGTCGTGGCCTCGAATATGTTGTTGCCTAACCTTTCATTCGCACGTTTAACGTATTCGGCATTCTGGTCGAAACCCATCCAGTGCCGGTAGAGCCTCTTCGCAACGTAGAGTGTGGTTCCCGTCCCACAACAGGGGTCAACCACTATCGCTTCTCTTGGGACGAGCCACTTGATGCAGCGGTACGGCAGCTCCTCGGGGAAAGGCGCATCGTGCCACGTGCATGCTGTCTCTGGCCGCATGCGCCACATGGAATCGCTGTAAAGTGAGAACTCCTCTTTTGTAATATCTGGTGGGCCGAGTCCGCGACCGTCGAAGTCGTATGTCTCTTTTGAGAACATGAGGATGACTTCCCAGCTGTCCCGGAGCACTGGGTTGCTGTTCATGCAGTACGATCCCCACGCACATCCTGTACGAGCAACCGCTCCTCCCTTGTCCCAGATGACGTTTCCCCTGTGGAGGAAGCCCATTCCATTTGCTAACACCGACACGGATGCTGGTATGTCGATGTACGGTTTCCTGTTAACACCTGCAACGTTTATGGCAGCCCTTCCTCCTTTCACAAGGCACCGCATCATCTCTCTCAGCATGCCCCTAAGAAAAATAACATATTCTTGGAGTTCTTTCCTGTCGTCGTGCCCTTCCCCGTAGTCTATTCCCACGTTGTATGGAGGTGATGTGCAGAATAGATGCACGCTGTTATCTTCTAGTGGAAGATTCGTGCAGTCACCAACAAGTATCTCATCCATGCTCACCACTCCATCGGGTTGAACGTGCATTCTTCGTAGTACGCGCCACACCTTCCACATTTGAGCAGCTCCTTTCCATCCACCATTTCCTTGTTGACAAGCTCGATGTCGCATTCTGGACACATGTTCATAGCAGCCACCTCGCCATGCGTTTTATCTCCTCAATTTCCATCACCCGCATGCCAGTTGGGGACTTGAACTGTATCTCCGTGTAGTAGCCTGGGTGCTGGCGTTGGAACTCTATCGCCATGATGCACGCCGTCTTCACGGCACCTCCTTCCTCCACTATCGTGTGGAAGTGCGTGGCCAACTCCATCATCCTGCGTGCCATGTCCATGAAGCCGTCCGTCTTGTTCTTGAACGTTGCGAACACGAAGAAAAGGATGCACTTGAAGCCGTCTCCCTCCACGAGTTCCTTTATCCTCGTGTAGTGCGTCGCGAACACGCTGTCCCTCGGATACCTTCTGACTATCTCTAACACCGCCTGTTTGCCATCGTCGGTGTTGAGAACCTTCGGGGAGCATGCCACGACTATGAACATTCATTCCACCAGCTTGTACGTGTATATTCTATTCTTGCTGGTCGCCAGCAGTATATGCCCCGGCACGTCAGGATCGTAACAGATGGGAAACACGAACGTGCCGAGGTGCATCTGCATCGACATGTTTGCCGGGTATCCCTCGTTGTTCAGGATGACCGCGACACCACACGCTTTGCAGTATTCGTTCGTCACCCTGTTTGTCATCGGATTTTTGCACTTTGGACAGTCCATCATCCTTCACCAAGGTCTATCTCTATCAAATGCGGTTCGTCCCTCACCTTGCATGGATACCCTGCAAGCAGTTCCTTGTCCTCGTAGAAGCTCTCGGGCTCCAGGCAGAGTATCCACTTGCCATCTTTCTTGCTAACGGACATGATGTTGCTCGGGTTGAAGAAGGACGAGTACCGTCCCTTCGCGTCGAACTGCCGCTTGATGCTCGCTCGCAGCACCTTGCTATTGATCTCGATCACTTTGTCGATGATCTTCTCTGGTATCATGCGCTCATTCCTCTTGGGTAGTAAAATGATAGCAGGGGGCAGATTTGAACTGCCGACTACGAGGTGTCCCAAGCACCACGGGCTTGATATTCTAATGCCAGCGCGGAGGAGACTCCTGCCGGAATATGGGCCTCGTCGGATGACCATGCTTCCATACCCTGCTATGGTAATTTACCTTCTATCCATTGCTTCACTTCGTCCAGGTTGTTGAACGTGTTGTACTTCTCGATGGTGTCATATACCAACCCAGAAGCCGCCTTGAACCCGCCGCACTTCCAGCAAGTCTCGTCCTCCTTGTGCTCCTGGTCGCAGCGCTCCACCTCGACGACGATGACGTACTTCTTCTCCTTGCCGGTGAGGCCAGGAGCCTCGTATCCTGGTTGTACACGTGTCATTTTTTAATCCCTGCCAATAACTTCTCTATCCTTTCCAAGTCCACTTTCTCAGTATCCATATCTTGGAAGTTTCTCCACATCCTTCTTCCAGTCATAGTACGTGTAGAGATTATCATCCCTGCAGTCCCTGCACGTGGAGGCGTATTCCTCCCTGTGCCTGCAATCCTTACAATCCGTCATGGTTGTTTGCCTCGCCTATCACTAATTATTGCAAATACCACGAACCCTACCACCGATAGCGTGAATACCACAAGTGCATACCATGCTTCAATCGGCCACATTTTCGTTTTCCTCGTGTTGGTTTGATGGCGGCCTATTGCCCGACCGCCGGGGCCTCCGCGTGCTAGTCTTCTGGCAAAGGAACGATGCTCATGTACGCAACGTCCTTTCCTAATGCAGTGATGCGCCCGTCAACCGGCATGATGTACGTGACGTTCACGTTGAACGTCCTGCCGGTGTACGTCTTCGTCTCTGGCTTCCATTCCCTCAGGTGGAGGGTGTCGCCAACCTTGTAGTTGCGGTCGTTCACGCGCACCTCGAACGTCTTCTTGCCGTCCACCACGTCCTGGAAATATGGTGGCCAGCACTTGAGTTCGAGTATCATTTGCTCTCGACCTCGAATGGTATGCAGAAGTGCAGCTCCATCGTTGCCGAATAGCTCCGCACCCAGCACATGTCCATCAAGCCGCCTGTCTTGTCCTTGGGGAACTTGTGGAAGTACAGCTCAAGGCTGTTCTTGAGCGGTATGTTCTGCAGGACGGCGTAGAACCCATGGCAGTAACTGCCCTCGATGTCCACGAGCTTGTCGGCAGCTGCGACGTTCACCCACTGCTTCCCATCGAACTTCTGGCGGGAATAGTCGAGCAGCTCACGCTTGCCCTTCCGCGAGGCGTTGGCCGTCCCAAGAGAGAAGATGACCTTGCCGTTGTTGATGCGCAACCAGACGACCTTCTGCTTGACGAAGTCCTTCATGTCGGTGGCGACCTTGGTGATCTCCTCGGGGAGCACGGTGAGGCGTGTTTCCCAGAAAACGACCGCTCCACTTTGCTTGGAGGTGGACTTCACCTGCTTGGTTTCTGGAACCCAGACGTGGTTGATCTCGTCCACCTTTGCGAGGCACGACAAGTCCTTGCGTCCCTTCGTGATGAACGACCAGCCGGTGTCGGTTCCCTTGCTGCCGATGAACACCATCCCTTCGTTGTCAGGGTACACGACGGTGACGATGTCGTTCTTCCCACTCGTGCACAGGTCTACCGCCTTCAGTGCGTTCTCGATGCTCGTGATGGGTATCTCACCCTCCGACACGATAATAGCACCCTTGGGACGGTTCTCCTTGTCGAACGTGCGGTAGAAGTGCTGCGCGATGACCTTGTTCTGCTTCGAGTCGGTCGCCTTGACAAACAAACCGTCCTTCGTTACTGCCAGAAGGAGGTCGTTGAACAGGTTTCCCTGCTTGACCTTCTCATCGTCCACGTTCAGGATGCCTTTGCACCTAACACTCTCTATGAAGATGCGGAACTCGTCCCTGTCGACATCGAAGATTGCCTTCTTCGTGACATCCTCTACCGCTTTTGGCACGGGCTCTGGCTCCTTCTCCACAGCTTGCTCGCCTGGAGCATCTTCCTCTTCTTCAACATCCTCCTCTGGAGGGCCTTCACCTGATGGTAAGTTGCTCATTTGCTTATGACCTCGTAGATTGTTTTCGGGTATCCGGTCTTGTCGTCTACCTGCATTTCCTTCAGGAGCTTCATGGAAACGAGCTTCTTGGCGTGGTTTTGGAACGTCGTTACAGCCATCCCGTGGTTTGGAGCATCGGCCTTGCAGACCTGTTCGTTCTCTGACACTATCTTTATTACCTTCAGGTCGTTGGCATCAAGCCTGTCCCCAAAGCGCTTTTTCTTCTGCTTCACTGACCTCACCAAGCAACGATGGGCTCATGTCGTCCAGCAGCTTCATTCCTGCCATCCGGTCGTTCTGCTTGTAGTCGATGAACGACTTCTCCTGCTCGCTCTCTTCACCACTGCGGTCGAAGGGCTTCGCACTCCTGTGCTCGTACTTGCCCCAGTCCCACCGAAGCACCGTCTTCATCTCCACGGTCTGCGGGTTGACGTAATCCATCATCGTGTACCCGTTGTCGATTCGGTACTCGGTGCGTGGACACCACAGCTTGTAGTACTTCGGCTTCATGGTGACAACACCCGTCTTCTCGTCCTTCTCCTCGCGGAAGCGGTCGTCCGTCTCGCCAAGCTTGATCGTGATGATCTCCCACGAGTTGTAGGAACGTGCCTTGATGAGCGTGTTGTGCCACCACTTGTTGCGGTACTGGTTGAACTGCGAGCGTAGCGCCTCGTTGGACTTCGCATCTGCTGCGACGCCTTTCTCCTGCTTATAGCTGGTGATGAGCGTCTTCTTGAACATGATGGACTGGATGTCGTCCAGCGTGCCCTTGTAGTCACTCATGGAATCCAAGATGAGCAGGGTTCCTTCGTCGATGTCGGTGTCCCACACGGATGCCTCGAAGTTCTGGCGCTCGTTGTCTATGTCGATGTCGTTCACGTTCACGACCTTGTTTCCATCGATGCCCTCCTTCTTGCGAGTGAGCGACACAGGCACTATCTCGATGACGCCGTCTGCGGCAAGCGGGCCAAGCAACTTCTTCATCGTTCCATGCGCGAGGTCTCGCTTCCACGTGTTCTCGGTGTCCACCACCTTGATGCGGGTTATCTCCGGCAGCGCGCCAGTCGACAGCATCTTCCTCGTCCCTTCCGGCATGTACTGCTTGTACTTGCTGTTGAAGTAGCCGAGGAGTCCAGCCGAGATGCTCTTCCCGAACTTGTGTGCAGCGATGAAGGCAAGGACTAGTCCACCACTCCTGGTCTCACCGACCTTGAACTTCTCGAACTTGATGGGCCTGGTCTTGACCTCACTTGCGATGTACTTTTGCTCCTCACTGGACAGGTGTTCCTCCTTCGCCACCGACACGACGGTGCTCGTTACTGGCGTGTCTAGAGTCCTACCAGCAGCAGGTTTCTGGTACATCGGGTTGTTCGTTGCTGCCATCAAACCTTCATCTCAGCATCTGACTGTTTCTCTTGGGAAGCCTCGTCCTTCTTGTCAGCAGCCTCGGCCTTCGCTTTCTTCTCCTCGTCCGGCAGGTCGCGCTCCTCGATGATGAACAGGTTCAACGCACTCATCCCGATCTCTCCACGCGTTCCTGCGGCTGGGCCACTAGCACCGTCGTCCTTGACACGGGCATGCAAGTCCTTGTCGTAGTAATCTGTGGACTTCTTCGTGGTGACGAACATGCCTGCGTCGGCAACGTCCTTGGTGAACGGCATCGTGTGGTACATGCGTGGCAGGAACGACGAGAACTTCCCTTCGGCCAAAGAATTGTCCTTCACTTCCACGATGATGCTGCCCTCGCTCTCGGGGTCTGGCTCCTTCTTGAGCGCAATCGTGCACTCGATGTAGGCGATCTGGTCGTAGCTCGTTCCCGCTTCTCCAGCACGCTTTCCCTTGGTGTTGAGGATGGGCTCCATCTTGTCGTCCAACTTCATCTGGAACTTCTCGTGGTACTCGCGGATGTTGGCGAGGTCTACCTGCACGATTGGCGGCACGTATGGGATGTTCATGGGCTTCCCGTCTGCTCCTGGAATGGTGAGCACGATCTCGCGCTTCGGCATGACCTTGTCGAAGGGGTTACCAGTCCACTGAGGCATGCCAATGACCGGGTACTTGCCATTCAGCACGTTGTAGAGGTCGAAGCCTTCTTGCTTCATCTTCTTGATGACGTACTTGTTCCCACTGCCAGGCTTGAGCACCATCATCCTGTCGGTACTCTTCTTGTCGTTCTCGTCACACTTGAGCGTCACCGGCACCTTGTATAGGTTGTCGGCTTCCAACTTGTTGAGGATGAAGTTTTTCGTGTCTGGGTTGGCGTCTTCACCGTAGATGCTGAACTGCGCGTAGTGTGGCACTTCCTCGCCGTCCTCCCATGCGATGCAGTGTAGGCCAACGCTCCAGTTAGGTCGCAGCTCACGTCCCAAGTCCGTGTTCTCCTTCTTCTCGTCGAACCGACTCTGCTTCTTCGTGTCAAGAGGCACGACAGGGTCGCTCACGTTCTGCCATAGCTCGAACGCGGGCTTGGTCTTTGCCTTGTCGAGCCACCTCTGCACTTCCCACGACTTGCCATCCTTGGCCTTCACCATGGGAGCGAGCAGTTTCCGTACAGGAGTGAGTATCTCCTTTGGGCCATCCTTGGTGTCCTTGATGACGGATATGGCAGCAACCTGCTTCGCAGTGGCCATCGCGTACACCTTGTTGGTTCCGCCCTTGATCGCTTCTTCCTGCACCTTTTTCACGTCGTCCGCATTTCCGTCGCGGGCTGTGCCAGTTGGCCCGAGGATTATTGCGAAGTACTTGTTGAGCTTCCCCATGCCGCTTATGTGCGTCATGAGGTCAGACTTTGCACGGTTCATGATGAACACGAAGTCGCGTTCCACGTGCACTGGCTCCTTTGCCTTCTCCTCGAACTTGTCTGACAACATCCCGGCAATTTCTGCTTCCGAGTAGTCGGTGGTCTTCGTCGCGAGTGTCGCGATCCAGGGCGCAGCGGCTACCAGCTCTTCTTTCGTCAGTTTGCGCGGTTCCATAACGTTTGCACCATGTTTTCTAAAAAAATTCAGGGCAATAATAACGAGGAACCGGGGTATATTTAAACCTTTCGACGCTCTAGTTCCCTAACCTTTAAATACGACGCGCGCCCTGGTTCTCCTGACCGCTTATGTAACGCGGTTGACGAGGCAACGACCATGGACAAGCGCAAAGCGATATACAAGCTCGCCAAGTCGAACAGGTACACGCTGGAAGAAATTTCCGCAATCGTGGACATGTCCCAAGAGGAAACAGCACGTGTGTTCTCCAGTTTTAGTGAAGCGGTGCCTCCGACGCAGGTGGTTGTCGGCCAGGATAAGCCGATAATCACGATGATGTCTGCGATAAAGGCAGGGAAGCACGTCATACTGCACGGGGAACCTGGCATTGGGAAGACGATTTCGGCAAAGAAGGCAGTGCGGGATGCGGGAAAGATAATCAAGATGGTGAACCTCAGCGACATCCGCACCGGTACGATGCTGGCCCAATGGCTGTATGGGTCGCACCAAACTCCCAGCGACGTGGTGTTCGTCTTCGACGAGATAGACAACTTCCACTGGCAGTCGTATGCCTACTTCAAGAAGGTTCTGGAAGAGAGCAAGGTAACGGTCATCATGACTTGCAACGACATCGACTCTGTCAGCAAGGCAGTCGTGGAGCATGTGAAGAAAACAGGCCACGTTATCAGGATGACTCCACCGACGAGGGAAGACCTTTTCAACCTCCTGACGCAGAAGTACCCGAACAAGTTAAAGGACATCGACAAGATATACAACAAGGACTTCCGCGTCGTGATGCGTCGTATCCTGTTCAACGTGTACGACGTGCGCGTTCCGAAGGTGGTGGTGAAGACTCCACAAGTCGTCGGTGCCATCTTTGGGGAGAAGGAATTCCACAGGCGGTTCGAGACGATAAAACACAACTCCGATCCAGTGCTGTGGCTCACGACGTGGCTTGATTACAACGCGTCGAGGTTCTTACCTGCGGACAAGCTGTTCGACTTCGTGGACAAGCTGTCGAGGACGGAGGCTCGCATGTTCAAGACGAGCACGAAGTATCTCAACAGGATGTACGCGTCCCTGCCATGTCCTGGGCGCAGGATGGCCGCAGATTTTCCAGCCACGCTGTTTAACGCGGAAAAGGAGCCCAAGAAAGAAGAGCCTGTTGAAGAAGTGAAGAAAGTGGAAGCTGTAAAAGTACCACAAGTTGTTAGTAACAACGCATTCGATCCGTTCAGTTTTTAGGTGAAACACATGGTAGACAAACAAGCAGACCTTACACCAGCCACTCCAGTGCCAGAAGAGGTCTCCATAAAGCTCGTGAACCTCGACAACTGGGAGGAGCTGACGAAGGCACAGGAGTACTCTGGAACGATGACCGCAAGGTCGCAGCACGCACCGATGGACGATCCGACAAGGCTCGCCAGGTGTACGACCATAGCGTTCAACAACGAGCGAAAGAAGGGGTGGAAGTTCCTCGGGCAGATGACATTGTACGGGGTCTACACACTCGTGTTTGAGAAGCAGGGAGAAAAGCCACCAACGGAGGACGACCTCCTGAAGGTCAAGGAAGAGAAGAAGAAGAAGTGAGCAGACGTGGAAGACAAGGTTGTTAACCAGATGCGCCCTCGCGCGTTTGAAGGTGTCAGTGGCCTCGAACAGCACAAGGTCACGTGGTTGGAATGGATAGAAGCCAAGTCCATGCCCGACTGCATCTATGTTGGCCCACCAGGCAGCGGGAAGACCACCAGCATGTTTATAAACGTGTCACTGATGTTTGGAGGGTACGATATTTGGGATGGGCCAAACCATCCTGATTTTCTCCTGTTGAATGCCAGCGACGAGCGCGGCATCGACGTGGTTCGTGGGAAGATCAAGGAGTTCGCCAGTGCTAGCACGCCAAAGACAAACGTCCCGTTCCGCATCGTCGTGTTGGAGGAAGGCGACCAGCTCACACCAGACGCGCAGGACGCCCTGCGACATACCATCGAAGCACTCAGCGCCTTTGTCCGCTTCATCTTTCTTGGGAACGACGAGACATACATCGACGCTATCAAGTCTCGTTGTGCGATGTTTCGCTTCCCCGCCCTCAGCGCAGCAGAGTGCACTGCCTATTTCAAGAAGGCGGCACAGAAGTACGGCGTCAAGCTTGGTGCTGGGGTAGCAGAAGCTGCTGGACTGTTCTACGAGGGCGACATGAGGCGCATGCTAAACGACTGCTTCGAGAAGATCCGGTTCCACAAAGGCGTCGTGGAGATAAAGGACTTGGACTTTTCGTCGAGCGTCAAGGCAGTCGTGAACGATGTCCTGGCGTCGCTGCTCGGAACTGGCGCACCTCCGACAAAATACATGGAAGCGCGCAAGAAGTTCACGACCGAACATGCCAAGTACCACTTCGATTTGCGGGACTTCGTATCGACGTTGGAGAACACCATGGGTGAGATGTCCTTTCCTCTTGCCGAATACTTCTCCACCATCGATGACAGGCTCCGCACGAGCCAGCGGAACAAGGAAGTCCACGTCGGGGCGCTTCTCGCAGCAATTGCAAGGGGTGCCGTTTCATGCCAGACGTGAAGGTACTAACAACAATAGAGGACTGCGTCGCATTCGGGAAGATCCTCTCCAACGCACGCAAGGTGAAGCTTTTGCACGAGCTGAGTAAAGGGCCTATTTCCAAGGCCAAGATCGCGCTCATGCTCGGAATAAAGCCCTCCACGGTTCACGAATACATCGTGGAGATGATCTCCGCGGGCCTGGTGGAAGATTACCCGTCACTTGCTAATGGCGGCAAGTCGTTTGTCCGAATGGTCAAATCCAAATGCGAGACTATCACCATCAACCTTTCCAACATGTGACGAACATGGGCAAAAAGAACCTGTATTCCCAAGAGCCAAGTATTGCTGGCCTTGAGGCAAAGATGGACTGGATCGTGGATTTGTTGGAGATGGAACTCATATCCCGCATCCAGTATAGCAACGAGAGCGCCATGGTTAAGCAGGCACGACTGCTCGACAAGTTGTCTGCTGTGCATGACGACGCGGAAAAGCGGAAGGACAAGAAAACGGAACTGGAGGCAGAGGAGGCCATCAAAGCGCATTCAGAATCCTTCAACCTGTTCCAGGAGCTGAACGACAACTACATGGAAGTGTACAAGAAGATAAGCGACAAGGTGCTTCCAAAGATAAAGGCAAAGTATCCCATCATCGCAGCGATGCACAAGACGAAGATACCGCAGCCATTGAAGGGAGAAAAACCGCCTGCGATGGTGGCATGCGAGAAGTGCAAGGAACAGGCAGTGCTTATAAAGGATGGCCACGCCGCTTGTCGCATCCACTACATGGAAGTGTTCAAGCCTGTGGAACCAGTGGTGGAGTCCACCGGCGAGAAGAAGGAGGTGTCGGTAGCACAAGTGATGGAGGAGGTACATGACAGTGAGGTACGACAAGAAAAGCCTGCGGCGTGAGTACCTGCGCCTTGCTGAGAAGCGCGGCGAGGTGTTCGATGACAGGCCCATGGAAGGATATGTTTCCCGCATCCAAATATTGGCATATATCGTTGACGAGAATCCTGCGGAAATCCTGAAGGGATGTGAGATTCTGGACGAGCGCGACCACGTGTGCAAGGCATGTGGTGGAGAGTATGGAATGCACGACGTTCCAGACTGCCATGGTGCCGAGAAGAAGGTTGCCAGGGACGTGGACGCCAGTGTCAAGAAGACGCACACGTTCGTGCACTTTAACGCCCTCGCCATGCAGCATCCAGAGACTGGAGTCGTCGGGTTCGTCATGCTTACCAAGCATGGATTCCTGTACGACATGGACATCGTAAACGTGCTCCTGAACGCCAAGAAGCAGTGGCGCGCTGGAGAGTGTCGAATGTGTTGTGCATGCTATGACATCACGGACAAGATCTTTGGCGTGTCTATCTGCCACGAGAAGGACATATACAGCAAGAAGGAAGCGCGTTACAATGCTTACAACGTGGAATACAGGCCTGAGTAACAGGCTCGATCCAGCTCTTGTTTCTTTTTTTCTTGACAAGTACAGGCCTCGGCGTGTTTTAGACTTTTGCGGGGCTGATGCCGAGGTTGCGTTTCAAGCGAAGCTTCGTGGCATCTATCCCATCCACGCAGACAATAGTATAGAGTCCATACATGCTGCGAGGGCGAGACTGTACGAGTTTAACTGGCCTTACCTCAACATCATTGTCAAGTTCATCACTGACGCACTTTGTTTGCCCATAGGGGACAATTTACTCGATCCCCTCGAACCCGCGTTCCGGCCAGGGTACGTGCCGGTCGGAAGTGATGTCCCCCTCCAGCAGCAATTTTCGACCGTGACAAACGCAATACGTACCCTGCACGTAGCACAGCAGGGAAAGGCCCTCCTTCACATGCTGCTTAAGCAGGTGGTTCGACGCTCTAGCGCGCGGAACCTGTCCGTCGAACTCGTGGAAGAACTGGTTGCTGGCATGCGCCAGTATGAAAAATTTACAATAGAGCACGAGGAGTTCTTCAACGGCATCAGAGTAAAAACAGTGTTCTTGAAGTACGAGCAAGTGAGTGACCGGTTCGGCCTCTGCATCACGCGGCCGGACTTCCCAACAAGTCCCAAGCAGTTCTATGATTACATGAAACCGCTTGCAAAATTAGGCAACATCTTCGTGCTTGATGTCCCACCCAGTAACAGGGACATGAAGGCAAAAACAGCCAAGCGTGTCATGGACAGCTTGGGATTCGACTTGGTGGACGAAACGACTTGCGAAGAAAAAAGAGAAGAAAGGACAACCGAGTCCACGACACGGTTCATCCTGGAGCTTGTCCGACGGCCTTCTTCGGCAGTCCATAGAACTTGACAATTATCTCATTATTAATGGCATCCAGTTCCATGGTCGCGTTGTGCTTGTTGGCGATGTTCAGCAGCTTCTGCGTGAATTCCATCACCAGGCCACCAACTCTACCAACAACATGGAAACCTTCACGCTGCACGTATTGTGCCTTCATGCTGAACTTGTTGTAGCTGTTTTCCACCTCGATTGCATCAACATCGTCCAGTATTGCAATTGCATCTCGTTCTGTTAGATAGTCCATTCACACCACCTCGTCATCCATTTCGCGCTTTAACCTTTCTAGTGTCGTTTCTGGCCGATGTTTGCGAGCGGTGTCCCACCACTGTATTCTTCCCAGCAAGTTCGACCAGAAGTAGTTCCAATAGGTGATGGGACACGCACTTTGCTCTGCCTCACCGGCAGCGAGTGCGCTCACCCTGCCCTTTTCGACCGTCTTCCCAAGCAACTCGTTCACCTTGTCATACGCGTCGATGTCGCGCACGAAGTCGTCAACGTGCTTGTGTGGCTGCATCAACATGGCCATTAACCACATGCCCACCACGATGCCGAACACCCACCATGCAACGTTATCTTCTAACATACGCTTCGACCTCCTCTCGCGTGCCTCTTATTTCTCCGAAGCTGCCACCGGTGATGGCTCCACAGGATTTGCAGGCGTAGGTGCCGTCTGCTCGCTTGGCGACGTTTTCGCTGTCGCAGCGGCAGCAGCTAATTCTGATTCTCGTTTTTCTGCCACCTCAAGAAAGTCCTTGTACCTCGGCGCATCCCTGTACTTCTTGCGCTCGTCCTTCGTCAACCTGCGCATGTCCACCAGGGTCGCGTTTCCGCTGGTGT